>Ga0209039_10001381_pt1 | contig 22739 bp, 18 predicted proteins | sample BogFormECP12_OM1_FD_188238 | JGI IMG/M metagenome (GOLD analysis project Ga0209039, IMG submission 188238) | Bog forest soil microbial communities from Calvert Island, British Columbia, Canada - ECP12_OM1 (SPAdes) (version 2) | ecosystem: Environmental > Aquatic > Freshwater > Wetlands > Bog ... | reverse complement strand
ACACGATCTCGATGGCCAAATCGGGTCGCGTGAGGATTGGAGTCACTTGATGAGGCAGGGCCTTCACGCAGATATCGGGGATGCGGTAACGCGGCTCCTCGTTCACCCGCACCCTTTGCCCGGTCAAGACGCGGAATCGGCGTTCCCGCTCTCTCAACCCCAATGCCATTGCAATCAAGCACTGTAGCCTGCTATGCAGGTATTCCCCCACTTTGCGCTCCACAAGTTGCCCGTCCACGTACTCCATGTCGGGGTGGTATGCCGTGCGGAGATATTCCTCAACCGGGATGGCTGTAGACGTCGCCATGAACCCAGTGTACTCACTTCCCCCGGCTCAGCCCCAGCGCGCGGATGCGCTTGTGCAAATTGGTGCGCTCCATCCCCAGCGCGCGCGCGGCGCCGGAGACGTTCCAGTTGGATTCCTCGAGCGCCCGCAGCACGTGCTCGCGCTCGGCCGATTCCCGCGCCTCCTGGATGGTCGATTTCACGCCCGGCTCGCGCTGCATCCGGATCTCTACCGGGACGGAATCGCGGGTCAGCCGCTCGCCTGGGGTCAGAATCGCCATGCGCTCGACGGCGTTCCGCAGCTCGCGCGCGTTGCCCGGCCAGAGGTAAGTCTCCAGCAGCGGGAAGACCGTCTCATCCATCCTCTTGGGCTTGAAATTATTGCGCGCGCAGAAATCTTCGAGGAAATATTCCGCCAGCAGGCGGACATCGTGCGGCCGCTCGCGCAGCGCCGGCACGCGGATAGGCACCACGCTCAGCCGGTAGAACAGGTCCTCGCGGAACTTCTCCGCCGTCACCAGCGCGCCCAGGTCGCGGTTGGTGGCGGAGATCACGCGCACGCTCACACGGATGATCTGCTCGCCGCCCACGCGGTGAAACTCGCCCTCTTGCAGCACGCGCAGCAGCTTGGCCTGGGAAGCTCCGTGCAGGTCGCCCACTTCGTCCAGAAAGATGGTGCCGCCGTCCGCCAGCTCGAACTTGCCGCGCCGCGCGGCCGTGGCGCCGGTGAACGATCCTTTCTCATGCCCGAAGAGTTCCGTCTCAATCAGCTCCGTCGGGATCGCCGCGCAATTCACTTTCACGAACGGGCCGCCGGCGAACGGGCTGGATTTGTGGATGTGCGCCGCCAGCAACTCCTTGCCGGTGCCGGATTCGCCGATCAGCAGCACACGCGCATCCGAGCGCGCCGCCATGGTCGCCTGCTCCACCGCGCGCGCCCACGCCGGGCTCGAGCCGATCATCCTCGGCGCGCCGCCCACCATCTCGCGCAGGCGCTCGTTCTCCTGCCGCAGGCTGCCCTGCTCCAGCGCGTTCTTCACCGCCAGCAGCACGCGGTCGCGGCTCAGCGGCTTCTCCAGGAAATCGAACGCGCCGGCGCGCGTGGCCTCCACCGCGTCCGCGATGGTGCCGTGGCCCGAGATCATGACCGCCGGCGCCGTGGCTCCGTTCTGCCGCGCCGCCCGCAGCAGGTCGATGCCGTTGCCGTCCGGCAGTTTCATGTCCAGCAGGTAGGCGTCGGCGCGCTGCGCGTCGGGGTGGCGGTTGAACTCCGCCACGCTGCGGCACACGCTCACCGCATAGCCCTCGCGCTCCAGAATCATGCGCAGCGAGCGGCCGATGTTTTCCTCGTCATCCACGATCAGAACGCGTTTGGATGCCATTCGTCGCCACCGGCAGCAGCACGCGGAAGCCTGCGCCGCCGAGTTCTCCTTTCACCACCACAATGTCCCCGCCCGACAGCAGCGCGCTCTTGCGCGCGATCGAAAGTCCCAGCCCCATGCCCCGCTTCTTGAACGAAATGGTGGGTTGGAACACCGAGGCGCGCGCCTGCTCGCTCAAGCCCGGTCCCGAATCGTGCACTTCGATGTGGACGCGCCCGTTCTCCGCCGACGTCACACCCAGGATGCGCCCGCCCTCGCCCGCGGCCTCGGCGGCGTTCTCCAGCAGGTTCGTGAGTATCCCTTTGATCAAATCCTGGTCCGCCAACACGCTGGGGACGCCGTCCGCCAGCCGGCAGTCGTAAGTTACTTCCGGATGCGCGGTCTTCAGAAACGCCATGCGCTCTTGCAACAGGGAATTCACGTCCAGCGGCGCGGGCCGAACGGGCGGCTCGGTGGCGAATTGCGAGAAGGCGCGTATGCGCCGCTCCAAGGTCTCGATTTCGTCCACCACAATCTGCGTGGCCTGCTGCATGAAGACGCGGTCGGCTTCGTCGTAGCGCGCCATCATCTCTTCCACCGTGAGCCGGATGGGCGTGAGGGAGTTCTTTACCTCGTGCGCCATCTTCCGCGCCAACGTCTGCCAGCTTGCAAGCTGCCGCAGATAGACCAGCCGCTCGGTACTTTCTTGCAGCTTGTCCGCCATGTGATTGAAGGCCTGGATGGCGCGCCCGATTTCGTCGTCGCGCCGCGCTTCCACGCGCGCATTCAAGTCGCCTGCCGCCAGCTCCGTCAGTCCGGCGGTCAATTGCTGGATGGGCCGGCTGATGCGATGCGCCAGGTACACCAGGAGCGCCAGCGAAACCAGCCAGATGGATGCCGCCAGCAGAACGTAGACCAGCTTGAACCCGCGGCGCCAATCGTGCTCCTTGGCGTTGTCCACCAGTTCGCGAGCGTCGCGGATCTCACGGTCCACCGTGAGCCGCTCCATTCCACCCAGGCTTGCCGAATAGGACCAGACTTCGTCGCCGTGCCGCACCAGGTAGTCCAACTGGTCCCCCTCATGGCCCGCCGGCAAAAACTGCTCCGGCTCCTCGCTTTCGGCGAACGCTTTGACCGCCGGGGGCCAGGCGGCACGATCCGCGGGCGTGTACTTCCGCGGCTCGAGCGCGCCCGGGCCCGGAGGGCGCCCCGCCTGCTGCTTGAGATCGTCGCGCACGTGCTGGTAGAACTCGTGGCCGGTAAGTTGCAGGGATTTCGCGACCTTGTCGAGTTGAGTAGTGGAAGAGAATTCCAGGCTGAATTCGAGCAGCGAAGTGGTGATCCAAACCGTGGCGGCGAGCGGCGCCAGGGTCGCGGCCAGAAAGATCAGAATAAGCCTGTTGCGAAGCCGATTCACCCGTTTCGCGCGCCCCGGCCCGCCGCGTGGGGCAAATCCGACAGGCGCAACGGACCCACGTCCCGCGTCCAGTTCGGATCGTCCGGACCCGGCCTCCTGCTGAACAGCTCGATCAGGCTTCTGAGGCTGAGGCCCGGTTCGCCCGCCCCGCCCGCGAGGTCCTTCTGCTCCGCCGTCCGCAGCTCGAACCGCAGCCAGAAAGGACGGTCCGGCGGCAAGCCCATGGCGCTGATGGCCATGCCCTCCAGGCACCAGGCTTCGGCCGCCGCGGCCGACAGCACGTGCGGGGTCGATCGCGGTATGCCCCCCAACTGAGTCACGGAGAACTTCTCCTCCCACAAATCGTAGCTCACCACGAAGCGCTCCGGCGCGCGCCGAAGCACGACGTCGCGGTTCTCGCTGAGCAGCGTGAGCTGGGAAAGGAACACTACCGTGGCCGCGTCTTTCAGCCGCTCCAAGGGTTTTCCGGTCAGGAAGTGCAGGCTGGGGGCCGATACGTGAAGATTGTCGCCATCGAATGTGACATCGATCGGTTGCGCGCCCCGCGCCGGGAATACAGAAACAGTCAGGCCGGCCAGAAGCCAGCTCCTGCGGCTGATCTGCCATCCCCGCGCTGGTGGCGGCATTACGGAATAACGCCCATCATGAAGACCGGCTCGACACGCCCCGAACGCACTGGAAACGCCACCGCGAGAGTGAACACCGACTCCCGCAGGCCCACTCCGAGCGAATGCCTCGGAACGGCCGTTTGGCCCTCGTCCCATATGGCGCCCGAATCGTAGAAGATCCTGAAAAGCCCGTAATGGTAATCGACGGTGTTGTGAACCATGCGGTTTCCGCCCAAGGGGTCGATCTCGTACTTATTCCAACCCCGCAGGTAAACGCTGTTGCCCATCACAAAACGGTCGTCCAGCGGCGCCCGGCCGGTAATCGCACCCGCCGAGAAGGCGTCGCTCAGCACGTGCTTGCCGTGCGTGAACTGGTACCTCATGCACCCCGAATGCGACGTGTAAACGAAGTCGCTATCCAGAATTCTGGTGGCCGCGCCCAAGCTGTAGCTTGCGTCCAGGTCTTGCTGGTTGTCCGAACCCTCCAGGCGCTGATGATAGCGCAGAGTAGCAATCAGGGCGTCGGAGGCCTCGGTGTGCGCGGCCGGATACTGTTCTCCAAAACGCTCGAAACTCGCCCCTACCTCCAGGGTCAACGGCTTTGCCAGCGCGATGGTCACCGCCGGCTGGAAATTCTGCCGGGTGCGGTAGGCATCCGAAGTCTCCCTGGAACCGCCGGCCGCCAGCGCCTCCAGCGTGCTGCTGTTCCACTGGTCGTGGTAGCTGTCGAACTCGAACTTCAGGTTCACGCGGTCGGTGCCCACGTGCTTGTTCTCGTAGCGCGCGGAGATGCCGGCGAAGCGCTCACCCAGCGAGTCGCCGTCGCTCGCCATGCCAAACCGGAAGGAGTTCTGTTGCACGGTCACGTCCACTCCTCCGTCCGCGCTCCACCCTTGTTTCGAGTTGTAGACGATCTTGGTGAAGGTGGCGCCCACTTCGTGTTGATAAGGTTTGACTTCGAACTCTACGCGCACGTGCTCGGGGCTGTCGCCGCGCAGCACGTGGTGGCTCACTTCGCGCGCGGCCAGCTCCTTCTTCAGCCGCACAGCCAGGCTGTCGAGCGCCGAGGGATTCAACTTTTGCCCGATCAGGGCGAGCAAATCCTTGCGCAGGCCGGAGCTCATCTTCTGGTTCTGGTCCCGATCCGCCACCAGGTCGGTCTTCCAGCCCTTGCCGGAGACCACGACCGTATCCACTGTGTAGCGCGTATTGACGTTGATGTCGGAATCCTGCGTTCCGGCGAAGAGCAGGCCGCCCAAGAACAGACAGCCGAGCCAGGCGTGTTTCATGCGGCCCATAAATGCACGCTGGGTGCCGTTTCTAAGGCATTGAAGGGGAAAGAGATACCAGACAGGCCATTGTGACTTCGGTTCACAGGTGTGGAATGGAAAAGAAGCTCTCTCCGCGATGCCGGGGAGGCCGCGGAGTAGCTTAAAGGGCCTTCGCTAGTTCGTTCGCAAAGGCGCTGCGGGGCGATTGCTCTCTCTGCCGGCCGCCGCGCTTCCGGCGTTCCGGAGGCCGCTGCTGCGCCGGCGTGCGAACGGCGTTGGGCGGCACGGCTGGCTGGGGCCCTCGCGCGGCGTCCTTCCCTTTCGGGGGCTGCGCCGCATTGGCCCGCAATAGCCGGTCTTCCAAAGGCGCGCGATCGAAGCGGCGAATGATAGACTGCATCTCTTCGTTGGTCGGCGCTTCGACAAATGCGAAGCCCTTGGATTCCTGAGTTTCGTGGTTACGGATCACTTTCACGGCATCGGCCACGAGATCTTCGGCGGCCAGCCATTGCCGGATGTCATCGGCGGTGACCCATGTGGGAAGATTGCCAAGAAATACGGTAAAGCTCATTCAGTTGATTATTTTTCTCCGTTGGTTGGATTGGCGGCACTTCAAGGGGAGGATTCCGATCTGCCAACTAGATGGTATCAGGTGCCGGAGTGGATTGCAAACGGGCTATTTGGGCGCATTCTCGTGGGGATGCGTCCAGTTGTAAACAGCCCAAACGAGCCCGGCCAGGAGGCCCAATCCGATGAGTATTTCCGGAACATCCAGAGTCCGCATGGGTACGCCCCCAATTGGGATTATAGGCCCCTTTGCGGGGAAATGGAATCCCCTTCCGAGATTTAAGGCGTCCGCAGGCGCCGGGCTACTTCCGGACCGCATTGTGCATAGTGGCGACCGTTCCAGCTATATATTGCCTCCGCCTGGGCTTTGATCGCGCAATGCGCAAGCATGGCATCATAGATTCCGCCCCCGACGATGCCCAGAGCGGCCGATGCCTCCAGCGCTTCAGCGTATTCGTCGCCGTTGAGCGCAACGATGGAAAGCCGTTCGCGTATGCTGCCGATGAACAGCACGGCTTGCTCGCCGCTGATACGGTGCTTGCCCGGCATCCTGGTCAGTGTCGAGAAGACCTCGGCCAAGCTGTGCGCTCCACAGCAGCCTGTTGATTTGTCGAATTGGATGAACAGGGCCAAACTGGCCCGATGGTGGATGTGATCCCCGTAGAACACCGGCACCAACGCCGACGTATCGAAGAACGCTTTCATTCGCCCTTGCCGAGGTTAGCCAGGTCGCGTTCCTCGCGGATCTGTTGCAGCATCTCATCCGTGGCGGAGGCGGGCAGGGCCTGTCCCGTGTAAAATACCCAGACGCCGTGCTCCTTCGTCAGCGGACCCGTCCCACGGACTGGGCGCAGGGTGATCCGCTCGCCGGCACTTTCCATTTCCAGGGCATCGCCGGGTTCCAAGTGCAGTTCTTTTCGCAAAGGCTTGGGGATAACGACGCGGCCTGCTTTATCAATGATGAGGTGGGTGTTCATTCTGGCACAACACCGTGGGTTGGCCCATCAGTCAATGACATTCTACCACAGCAATTCGACATTAGGGGTCGGTGCAGGGCTGGCAAAGTGCACCCACGGCACCGCGAAAATCCGCGACTTTGCTCCTACTCTTCTTCCGCCTTCACCTCCGCCTCCGGCAGCACGTCGCGCTCGCCGGCTACCCATACGTACAGGGTCGGCAACAGGAAGATGCCCAGGATCAGCGCCGCCATCAGGCCGCCGACGATCACAATCGCGAAGGGCCGCTGCGAATCCGAGCCGATGCCGCGCGACATCGCCGCGGGTAGCAGACCCACGCTGGCCACCAGCATGGTCATCATGATGGGGCGCAGCCGTTGCACCGATCCGTTGACGGCGGCGCTCATGATCGCTTCACCCCGCGCGCGCAACTGGTTGATGTACTCGAGCATGATGACGCCGGTCTGCACCGCGACACCGAACAGCGCCAGGAATCCTACTCCGGAGGAGACGCTGAAGTGCGTATGCGTGATCAGTAGCGCCACCAGGCCGCCAATGGGCGCCATCGCCACGTTGGCCAGAATCAGCATCACCCACTTGAAATCCTGGAACATGGTGTAGAGAATCAGGCAAATCACCAGAATGGTGACCGGCAAAACAATCATGAGCCGCTTCGACGACCGCTTCTGGCTCTCGTACTCGCCGGCCCAATCGATGTGGTAACCCGTGGGCAGTTTTACCTGCCGGGTGACCTTGCTCATGGCCTCCTCCACCGTGCTTCCGAGGTCGCGGACGGGCACGCTGTACTTGATGGCCACGTAGCGCGAATTGGCTTCCCGATAGATCTCCGATGCGCCATCCAGCACCTCGACACCCGCAAGCTGCGCGAGCGAAACGCGCTCACCGGAAGGGCTCACCAGGCGGATGTTCTCAATCGCCTCCCTGGTGCTCCGGTAGGGCGCCTGGTAACGCACCACCAGGTCGTAGCGTTGCTCACCCTGGAGCACCTGGGTCACGGCCTTCCCTCCGACGGCGGTCTCAATGGCGTCCTGGATGTCGGCCACATTGATTCCATAGCGGGCGGCCCGCGCGCGGTCCACGGTGAACTCCAGGTTGGGCTGGCCGATCACGCGAAACAAGCCGAGGTCCGCGATGCCCCGGACCGTGCGCATGACACCGACAATCTCTTCGCCCTTGGCTTCCAGCACCTTCAAGTCGTCGCCGAAAATTTTGATGGCGAGCTGGCCTTTCACTCCGCTCACCGCCTCTTCCATGTTGTCGGCGATGGGCTGGGAGAAATTCCATAGCGCGCCGGGGATCTTTTCCAGTTCCCGATCCATGGCGGCGACGAGTTCCTCCTTGTTCTGCTGGAACACGGGCCGCCACTGGTCCTTCGGTTTGAGATCGACAAAGTATTCCGTGTTGAAAAAGCCGGTGGTATCCGTTCCATCGTCGGGACGTCCGATCTGGCTGACCACCTGAGTCACTTCGGGAAACGACGCCAGAATCACGCGCGCCTGGTCCATGACGCGGGCGCCTTCGGTGGGCCCGGTGCTCGGCGCCAGCGTGGCGCGCGCCCAGATGGCGCCCTCGTCGAGGTGCGGCAGGAACTCCGAGCCGATGATGCCGCTGGTGGCGAGATACCAGGAGAGGGCCACCGCCCCCACCGCCCCCGCCAGGGTCAGCCAACGGAGCCGGATCGCCAGGTGAAGGGCCCGGCGGTAGGCCAGGGTCATCCAAACCATCGCCGGATTGTGCCACTCGCGAACGTGCTTGCCGAAGAACAGGCTGGAAATCACCGGCGCGACGATCATCGAAAATAGCAGAGAGCCCAGCAGCGCGAACGATACCGTCCATGCCATGGGCTTGAACAGGCGGCCCTCCACGCGCTGCAGCGTGAAGATGGGCAGGTACGCCGTGATGATGATGCCGATGGAGTAGAACACCGGCCTCTGCACCTCGTGCGCGGCTTCGCGAATCGAGCCCAGCGCCGTTCCCGCCTCGCGCTTGCGGCCCAGATACCGCACGATGTTCTCCACCATTACAACCGCGCCTTCCACCACCATCCCGAAATCCAGCGCGCCCAGCGACAGCAGGTTCGCCGGAACGTGGATCAGGCTGAGACAGATGCAGGCGAACAACAGCGAGAACGGGATGGTCAGCGCCACGATCAGCGCGCCGCGGGCATTCCCCAGAAACGCGAAGAGGATGATGGCCACCAGCAGAATCCCCTCGGTCAGGTTGTGGAGCACCGTGTGAGTGGTCAAATGAACCAAGTCGCTACGGTCGAGAAACGGAACGATCTTGACGCCGGCGGGCAGGATGCGTTCGTTCAGTTCCTGCACCTTGTCGTGAATGGCATCCAAGGTCGAATCCGAGTTGGCGCCTTTTCGCAACAGCACGATGCCTTCGATTACATCGCCGTTGTCGATGACCTTGCCATCGGCCCGATGAATCGCCTTCCCGATCTGACCCAGGCGGATTTTGGATCCCTGCACCACGGTCCCGATGTCTTTGACCCTAATGGGCGTCCCGCCTTGCGTCTTGACAACCGTATCCTCGATGTCGCGGACGGTCTTGACCTGCCCGATGGCGCGTACGTTGATTTGCTGCAGGCCGGCTTCCACGAAACTGCCGCCGGCGTTCACGTTGTTATTGGCGAGCTGCTGCTCGACCTGCCCGATGCCCAGCCCATAGGAAACCAGCTTGTCCGGCTCGATGCGCACCTGGTACTCTTTGGTGATTCCTCCGAAGCTCACGACGTCCACGACGTTGGCAACGGATTTGAATTGTTTTTCGAGAACCCAGTCCTCGAGCGACTTCAACTCCATCAGGTCGTATTGAGGATTCGTGCTCTTCAGCGTGTACCAATAGATCTGGCCGACCGGACTGTAATCCGTTCCGATTTGCGGCAGAATGCCGTTGGGAAGCGTCGCCATCGAGATCCGCTCCAACACTTTCTGCCGGTTCCAGTCGTTCTCCGACTGGTCGTCGAAGATCAGCATCACGCTGGAGAGTCCGAAGAGCGATGTGGACCGCAGATGGTCGAGGTGCGGGATCCCGTTCATCGCCATCTCGATGGGAATGGTGACCTGCTGCTCCACCTCCTCGGCGGCCCGGCCGGGCCATTGCGTGATCACCTGCACGTAGTTGTTGGCCACGTCGGGATACGCTTCTACGGGCAGGTTGTGAAACGAGATGGAGCCCCAGATCAGTAATAGAAGGGCCGCCGCCATTACCATCAGGCGGTTGTTGAGCGCGTAATCGACCAGGGCGCGGATCATAGGCTACTGTTCTGCCGTGTTCTGCAGGACCAGCGCGTTCGAAACCACGCGGTCCCCCGGTGCGACGCCCGCCACGATTTCCTGCATGTTGGGAGGGACGGTCCTTCCGCCCGTCACTTCCACGCGCCGGAAGGTGTTGCCGCCGGCCGCCATGTAGACCCAGTCGCGGTCGTGCAGGTGCAGCACAGCGGAGGCCGGAACCAGCGCGCGCGTGTCCTTTTGCCGGCCGTGGAAGGTGGCGGTGACGAACATGCCGAGGCGCATCAGCCCCGGATTCTCCACTTCGAGCCGGACCTTGGCGGTACGGATGTTGGGGTCGAGCGTCGGACCAATGTTACTGACGCGCGCCTGCAAAACCTTGCCGGGATAAGCGTTCAGGTGGACATCCGCGTATTCGCCCAGGCGGACATTCGCCAGGTCGTTCTCATACACGTCGCAAACGATCCAGACATGGGAAAGATCGGCGATGGTGAACAGGTTCGGTGAATTGTCGAGGGTCTTGACGCCGGCCGCCGCGGTCACGTTCTGCTCGACAATTACCCCCGAGATAGGGGCGAAGATGTCGACGGCCGTGGCCGGATGAGCGATGTCCACTCCCAGCACCTTGAGATGGTCCATGGCCGTTTCGACATCCACTCTTGCCTTGTCGTAGGTGTCCTGGGCCACCTCCAGGTCTTTGGCCGCGATGGCTCCCTTGTCGTACAGGAGCTTGGAGCGGTCGAGTTGCGCGCGCGCCAGAGTTTCGTCGGCCTGCGCCTTGCGGTAATCGGAAAAAGCGCCGGAAACGTCCGTGCTCTCGACCCGCATCAAGAGCTGCCCCTTGGCGACCGTGTCGCCCAGCCGCGCGCGAATGTCCACCACCCGTCCGGAAGCCAGCGAAATCACGGGCACGTTCCTGGAAACGTCGGCGCTCACAACCCCGGTGACGTTCAGCTCGGGCGCGGCCACATGCGCGCTCGCCGTGGCCAGCGGAAATTGGTCCGGATGGTTCACTTTGACCAGGTTGGCGTCCTGTTCCAACTCGACGTCGGCCGGCGGCGGCGCCTCGGCCGCGGGATTCGGCTGCCCCTTCGCTCCACAGCCGGCCATTAGAAGACCCAGCGCCAGCGTGAGGCCGGCTTCCATAAGAACGGCGTGTTTCATTGGATCGCCTCGCGGCCCACCGCCAGATTCAACTGGCTGGCGGCGGTCATGTAGGAACCAATCAGGTTCAGGTAATTGAGTTGGACACTGCGGTAGTCGTTCTGGGCATTCAGAAAATCCAGCAGCGACGCTCCGCCATGCTGATAGGAATAGGAAATGGTCTCGCGAACCTCGGCCGCCAGTTGCAAGTACTTCGCTTTATACGGGCGCAGCAGGTTCAGATTGCCGTTGACCATGGCGTAGGCCGAATCCACGTCGCTGAACACCTGCGCCTGGGCGGCCTCTCGCAGACGTTCCGTGCGGTGGATGTCCAGCTCCGTGCGCTGCTTCTCCCCCTGGTTCTTATCGAAGATGCGCAGCGGAATGGTGACGCTGAAACCGAAGTACGCCGGAATGGGAGGGTTGCGGCCCACGTCCACGCCGAAGGTCGGGTCCGTCGACCCGTTGGCTACCGCGAGCTTGTGGTCGGTCTGGGCTTTATCGACAGCTTCCACAGAGGCCTTCAAATCCGGCCGCGCCTCCAGAGCGATATTGCGAAACTCCTCCAATGGCAGGATGCGTTCGGGGAATTCGAATGGCCCCGTGACGTCGAATTGCTCGACGGGAGTGTGGTCGTTCATCAGGGTCAGAAGCTGGATCTTGGCGGTTCGCAGGTTGGTTTCGGCGGTCTGCACATCGGCTTCGAACTGGACGCGTTGCAACTCCAGGCGGTTCAGGTCCACCTGCGCGATGTCGCCGGCCTTGAACCGGTCGCGGCTCACCACCAGCAGCCCGTCGTAGTACGCCAGATTGTCCCTGGTAAGCGTCAGGACCGCTTTGGCTTGCAGGGTTTGCACGAACGCGCTTCGCAAGCTGAAGAGCAGCGTTCTCTCCAGGTCGGCTTGTTGAGACACCGCGATGGCGGTGCCCTTTTGGGCGCTCTCGAGCCGCAATTCCCGCTTGTGCTGCCGCTCGTGCAGGTAGCTGGCCGAGATCAGCGGCAGGGTGTTCGCCAGTGGACGGTAAGGACTGGGCGTGAAGGGGTCGAGCTGATCGAGCGTGGTGGTGAGGTCGGGGTTGGGCCGCAGCCAGGCCGTGGTCTCCTGGGACTTGGCTTCATCGACGCCGAGCTGGCTGGCCCGCAGAGTCGGATTGGCAGCTTCAAACTTGTCTCGAATTTCCTGCCACGTAAAAGCCTTCTGTGCACGGACGCCTTTGGTCAGGCAAACCACGATCAGAAGCGCAATCGACAGACGCACTTGTAACCTCCGCACTGCTTCACTAACAATTTTGGTCTCAGCCCAGCATCGCCACGCGCCTATCTTTCGGAGGAGCGAAACCTATCTTTTGGCCGGAGGCTTGGTTTGGGAGAGAGATTGTTCCTACAATCGAAACGGGGGCGCAGGCGCATGATGTTTCGTTATCTGCAAGGATCCACGCCCGTGGTGCTCGCGCGGGCGGGATTCCTCGTCGCCATCATCGCCCTCATCGACTGGCGCGTCGACCTCAACATTGCGTTCGGCTTCCTCTACCTGTTTCCCATTCTGCTGGTGGGAACGGTTCTGACGCGCTGGCAGATCCTGCTGGCGGCGCTCCTTTGCACGTTCCTATCCGATGTCTTCGATCCGTTCCCCTTTACGCTCGCCGTGGCGCTGCCGCAAGACATCCTGGTGTTCACCTCGCTGGCGGGCACGGGGCTGTTCGCTTATGAGATCACCCGAAGCCGCCGGCGGGAGATGGAGAACCTGCGCAAGGTCGAAGTGGAAATGGCCGCCCGGCGCGAAGCGGAAGAGCAACTGGAGTTTCTCATCGACAGCAGCCCCGCCGCCATCCTCACCGCCGGCGCCGACAGCCTGATTCTGCGGGCGAATGCCGCCGCGCACCGTCTCTTGGGAGCGTCCGACGGGGCGTTGCCTGGAAGAAGCATACGCCGCTACATCCCCGCCCTGGGGCGCGTGCCTTTCACCGGGGAGACGCCCCAGGCGTTTCGGACCGAAATGCAGTGCCGCGGCGAGCGGGAAAACGGCGCTGTCTTCCCGGCCAACGTCTTCTTCTCCACTTACAACACGGCGATGGGCCCGAGGCTGGCCGCTCTGGTGGTGGACGCCTCGGAGGATTTGAGGGAACGGGAAGAGTCGAGCCTGGAGCAACTCATGGCCGGATCGCGAATTCTGGTGGGGGCGGTCTCGCACGAAATCCGCAACGTGTGCGGCGCCATCGCGGTCATTTACGAGAACCTCGTGCGGAGCGGCGCCCTGACCGGGACCAAGGACTTCGAGGCGCTCGGCTCGTTGGTGGAAACGCTCAACAAGATTGCCTCCCTGGAGCTCAAACAGAGCGCCAGTGATTCCGAGATCGGCGGCATCGACTTGCAGGAGACCTTGGACGATCTCAAGATCGTTCTGGAGCCGTATTGCCAGGAAGCGGATATTGCCGTGCACTGGGACATCCCCGGGGAACTGCCAGCGGTGTGGGCCGATCGCCACAGCTTGTTGCAGGTTCTTTTGAATCTCACCAAGAACAGCGAGAGGGCACTGGAAGGCGCCGACCTGAAGAGAATCGATATCGCGGTGCGGGAGGGCAAAGGCGTGGTGTCCATCCGGGTTACGGATTCGGGACCGGGCATTGGTTCCGTCGACAACCTCTTTCAACCCTTCCAGAAGGGGGCCGATTCCACGGGGCTGGGACTGTATCTTTCGCGCGCCTTTGTGCGAAGCTTTCGGGGTGATCTTCGATATGATCCGGCGGCGCCAGGATGTTCGTTTGTGATCGACCTGGCGACCGCCGGTTCCCATGAGACGGATTATGGACGGACAGGCAAACAGGGAACGCATCCGGCTGCTGTTGCTCGATGACCACGTGCTGTTTCGAGAGGGCCTGAGCCGCCTTCTGGCTTCGGAACCCGACTTCGAGATGGTGGGCAACTGCGGCACGTCCGGCGAGGCACTGGAGGTCCTGAAAGGTTCGCCGGTGGATATCGTCCTGCTGGATTTCGATCTGGGCGAGGATCACGGCAGCCAGTTTATCGCGGCGGCCCGCCGCGCCGGCTACGCGGGAAAGATTCTGATGGTGACCGCCGGAATGGACGCGTCCGAATCTTCCATCGCCTTGCAGTTGGGCGCGTCGGGCATCTTTCTGAAGCACAATTCTCCGGTGACGCTGGCCAGGGCCATCCGGCTGGTGGCGAGCGGAGAGATGTGGGTGGACCAGCGCGTGATTCACCTCATGGCCGACGGAATCCATCGGAGGGAAGGTGTCAGCTTTCAGAAGGTGCTGACGGAGCGGGAGCAACAGGTGCTGCGGGGCATATTCGAGGGCCTTACGAACAAAGAGATTGCCGGCCGGCTGGGGGTATCGGAGGGCGCGGTGAAGGCCACGCTGCAGCAGCTATTTCAAAAGACTCGCGTGCGAACACGCAGCCAGCTTGTAAGAATCGCGCTCGAGAGTTCCCTAGGCACTACGCGCAGGCTTTGACGGGCGGAGCCGCGCGAGCACCCAGAGCAGCGCGAATCCGCCCGGTAGCAGCACCCCCGAACACGGTTCCGGGGTGGCGGCCGGGTCCGACTCGTAGTCCAGCAGGGAGAACCCGCCCAGCCTACGCAGTGGCGCTTCCACCAAGGCGACCCCGCCCGGCGGCGCGCCCACGCTCAGCCCGCCGCTCCCCAGGCTGACGTTCATGTCCTCTTGCAGGGTGTAGGGCGCCAGTCCCACGGTCAGGGCCGGTCCGGTGTCGATCAAAGTCAAGACTGCCGGCGAATTGCCGAACACCTGTTGCGCAAGCGTCTCGGAGAGTTGCAGCGAGCCTTCCAGGACCGAGACCGGTCCGCTATAACGGAAGCCGTGGAAAGTCCCCGGGACCAGGCTCAGCGGCCCGCCGAACGCGACCGAAACGGAGCCATCGCCCGACTCCAGAACCGCGTCGATCCGGGCCAGCGAATCCACCGGAGCCGAGACGAATACGAACCCTACCTCGGTGGGATATGCGGGAAGCCCGAAAAGCGCCGCGTTGATGCTGTAATTCCAGGATGGAACCTGGAACGATAGCTCGTCGCCGGTATCGAATAGAGCCGCGACCTGGGCGGAAACGTCAATGGTTCCCGCGCCGAGCGGCAGCGCCACCAGAATCACGGCCAATCTACACCACCGGAATGACATCTGTGGTAAGTCTAAGCGGCGGATCGTCGTATGTACAGCACTCACAGTACCAGTACAACCCCGGTCTATGACTAGGACCGCCTTGCAAAGCGGGGACTGCCACCAATTCCGTCCTTTGGAATTGGATGGCTGTACCCGGTTTGCAAGGTTGCAGTACAATTTGGGAAACTCCCATGAATTACGAGAATATCCGTATGGCGCGGGAGGGACCGGCCGCGGTGGTGACTCTGAACCGGCCGCAACGCCGCAACGCGCTCTCGCTCGGTCTAATGCTGGAACTGATCGGCTGCCTGGATGAGATTGGCCGCAACCGCGAGATCCGCGCGGTGATCCTGGCGGCGGCGGGAAAGGTTTTCTGTTCGGGCCACGATCTCTCCGAAATGACCGGCCGGGATATCGACGAATACCGCCGCATCTTCGATGTCTGCACCGAGCTGATGGTGAAGATCCAGACCATTCCGCAGCCGGTTATCGCCGAAGTGCAAGGCATCGCCACCGCCGCCGGATGCCAGTTGGTGGCCACCTGCGACCTGGCGGTGGCTGGCGAGGAGGCGGCCTTCGGCACGCCCGGCGTGAAGATCGGGCTGTTCTGCACCACGCCCATGGTGGCGCTCACGCGCGCCATTGGCCGCAAGCGCGCCCTCGAGATGCTGCTTACCGGCGAAATGGTGGACGCGCGCACGGCGGCGGATTGGGGGCTGATCAACCAGGTGGTCCCCGCATCGGATCTGCCAGCGGCCACGCGGAGACTGGCGGCGAAGGTGGCGGAAGCCAGTTTGCTGGTGGTGGCGCTGGGCAAGCAGGCCTACTACACGCAAATCGATCTCGACCAGGCCAAAGCCTACGCCTATGCCAAGGAAGTCATGTCGAGCAACGCAGTGGCAGAGGACGCGCAGGAAGGCATGTCGGCATTCCTGGCGAAGCGGGCGCCGTGTTGGAAAGGGAGGTAGGGGCTGGGCATGCCCAGCCCGGCGGAACTCCCCCCATACAATTTTGTTATTTACATCCGCGTGGAATTTCGTTGCCCTAGAAGATGAAGCTCAGCCCGCCGCGGAAACTGCGGGGGGTCTCGACCAGCAGCACGCGCTGGCCGTCCGACATGCCTAGCGGCAGGTAACCCTGGGCCAGCATGTTGCGCAGATCGGCAGTGGCTTCCATGCGCCAGGGCAGCATCGAGAGACCCGGAATCGGTTGCCGGATGTACACGTTCAACCCCGGCATGGGCGCGACAGCCTGCGTGCTGTAGAGGTGTCCGGGCATGGCCCAGCGGTGGCTGTCGGTCCATTGATAGCTGGCGATCATGTGCGTGCCGGTCCAGGGCGCGGTGGCCGCAATGCGAGTGGTGGCTGCCCCCTTGCGGCCTGCACGGATCATGGAGCGCAGTTCATCGGGACTGTTGCTGACGATCTCACGGTTCTCGGCGGTGAGCGCGCCCATAGAACCGTACATCAGAGTGGCGCTCAGGTGCTCGCCCAGGTTCTGCGTGACGGCGGCCGTGTATCCCACGCTGTGATAATCGCCGGCATTGAAGATGGAGTTGCCGGAGAAGAGGTCGGGGAGAATGTCGCCGCCGCTGTACATGCCCGCGGGCGCCACCAGCGAGAGCGCGGCATTGGTCACCGATTCGCGGTAGGCGGAAACCTGATAGGTGCGGGAGCGGGCCTTCAGGGAGTACGACAATTCGTACTCGTCGCCGCGCTGGATTTTGGGCCGCCCAGCCATCAAGGAGATGCGCGGGAACAGGCCGAGGGTGCTGAGATCGCGCTGAAGGTCGGCATCCTGAGAGTTCGCGCCGGCGAGGTCGGGCCGGCCATTGCCGGAAGTATAGGCAAAATCCAGTTCGGCGTTGTTCCCGGCCTTGTAGCTCAGGCGCGCGTAGGGACTGAAATAGTTGAGGCGATCGAAGAACGAGACCGAATCCAGCGTGAATCCATACTGGACCGCGACATCTTCGGTAATCTGCGTACGGTCATTGAAGGCGGCGGACATGGAGCGCAGAATCGGCAAAGCGGAGTCCGTCCCGGTGAGCGCCGCACCCAGGCGCCCGGGCAAGTACAACTGCCGCATGGTGAGGGAAACCTCGGGGCTGCCATCGGCGATGTTGCGGCTATAGCTGGTGCGGAAAGCCGCGGTGGGCACGCCCGTCTGCGAGCCGTATCCCACGTTGCCGCTCACTTGCACCATGTTGTCGCCGTAAAGCGAAGTAGCCAGCGCAAAAGCGGTGCCGAGATCCGCCTCGTTGCCGAGACCCGTGACCAGCGGGCCATCGCCGGCGGAAACCTTCAGGATGCCGCGCGTGTCCGAGAACATCGCACTGCGGGCGCTGGATACCCGGTTGCCGGCCAGTGGATCGTTGACGAACCGCAGCACGGGCCGGGTGGATGAGGCGGTGCGCAGAACCCACTTCCACTCGTCACTCATGAGGCTGCCGCTTTCGGCCGAGGGATAGGCGAGCTGGATGGTGCTAAACAGCGTGTTCAGATTCACATTCAGGACGCTCCGCATGCCGGGCTGCACCAGGATGTTCTTCTTGAGCGCCGGGACGAAAGTGGCGAGCGTCACCTTGACGGAGTAGAGGTCGGGAAACAACCCCAGGAACCTGAATTGGCCGAGATCGTCGGTCTGGACCTTCCCATAGACGCGGTCCTGGCGGTTGTAGAGCAGTACAATGGCGCCCATCTGCGGGATGCCCATGGAGTCGCTGACCACGCCGCTGATGACGCCGGAGAGCTGAATGGGCCCGGCCGCAGGCGACACACACGGCATCGCCAGACAGGCGAACCCTATCGCCAGAAATGCGACCGTTTTGTGCGTCTTCGTACTAAACATCCGCGACGCTCATTTAGAGAGCGGGCGCACCCGCTCATATCAGGTTACCGTAAATTGGACCGAAGGGGTGAGGGTTTGGTTTCGATTTTTATCCGTTACCTTCAGCCGGAGAGTGTACTGGCCCGGAACCAGGGTATTGAGGGGCAGGAGCTTTTCAATTGTGACCTGGCTGGTGGAGGCGCCTGGAATCTGCCCCACGTCCTCGGTGAAATTGAAGATCTTCTCGTTGGTGCCGTTCTTGACCACTTCGTACTCCACCTGCCCGGACGGCAAATGGGATCCTTCTTCCGCCCCGAAGTTATAGAGCTTCAAGTAGATACCCATCTTCTCATCGTGCTTGAAGACGTCATCCATGCGCGGCCGCACCTTGGAGTCGCCAATCACGAACTGGCCCGCGCCGATGCTCTTGGAGGGCACCTTTTCGATCACGTCGGCCAGGATCAGGGTGCTGGCGGAGAGCTTATCGGGGTCGAGGCGCGGCACGGTAACGGCCACCTCGTAGATGCTAAGGTTGCCGCCCACCACGTCCTTGGCGCTGACGTTTAACCGGTAGGTGCCGGGGGCCAGCGGGATTGTCTTCTGATAGATGGACTTGCCCTTGGTGAATTCTTGCAGATATTCGGGCGGGGTGGTGGCCGTGACGGTGTCTTCGAATACGTTCACCACGCGCCGGGTCATGGTGCTGAACTTCGCGTAGATGTCGATCACCGCTTTCTGCACGCCGTCCTTGAACTGGAATTGCAGGTCTTTCCTGTCGAACTGGAGCGTGACGTTGGTGAGCACCGAGGCGTCCGTAACGGGGAAGAAGTCGACTCGCGTCTTCATGGGCAGGATGTTGTAGCTGAGGCGCGAGCTAACGGCGGCTTCCAGGTCCGTGAACTTGATCTTCGGCGGCTTCTGAAGGTTGGCGAACTGCTCCAGGCGGGTGAACTCGTTCATGCTCTCGGTTTCGCCGCCGAATGGCGTGCCGAGGTGCGTGCCATCGGTGCGGTTGAAGCGGTCGGTCTTGTCGGCGAGTCCCATGGACTCCATCATGGTGAGGCCGGCGCCCGGCACGTAAAGCAGGGCGTCCTTTTCGGAGGGGTCCATGGTCATGTGATACTCGCCCGTCATGGTGGGGTCGACGAACTCGATAATGACGTTGGTGCCGACGCCGTCGATCCAGCGGTAGCGCCACTGCTCGAAGGGGAAGGTGGAGGTTTCGCCGCCGCCCTCTTCGGGAGGCCGCTCGTAACTGCCGCCGGAGGGGTGGGAGTCGATCTCGTCGGCCGGGCCGTAAGTAATATAGATTCGCCCGCGATCGGTCTTCCAGCCGGGAATGCCGGAAGCGTAATGCTCGTTGGCGTAGGCGATGCGGCGGTAGTGCTCTTCCTTGAACTCGTTCTCGACGGTATCCGGGGTGGGATCGCGGCGCAGCCAGAACTGCTCGATAAACTGCTCGCGCTCCTCATCGGTCTGGAGGCGCTTGAAAGCGGCGCGCTCCTCGTCGGTGATGATGTAGGCGACGTCCTCGTTCAGCCATTTGCGGTAAGGGGTTTCGAGCTCCTTGCGGAGCTTCTCATCGCGTTTCTTCTTCTCCCTTTCCGACAAGGGCCGGGCGATGGTCTCGCGTTGGGGCGTGGAGGATTTCTTGGGCTGATCCGTCTGCTGCGCGGCGGCGAAAAGGCCAATGACAATGGACAAGGAAACGCAGGCAATCGAAAGGCGTGTGGCGTTCATACGGCTCACCGTTTCCTCGGGACAGGACTCAAGAATTAGCTTAACCCCATTTTAGATCGGGCGGTTGGACGGGGTCAATCCCGTGAATCGGGCGCACAGGTGTGCGGAGGAGGGTCAATGAGGGGGGCCGGTTTTCAATCACAGAAATCTTTGAGTTCTTTTCTCTTTAGTTGCAACAAGTTGCGCGGCTGAAACGGAGAATCGGAGGTGGCGTGGCGCTAACGTGGGAGACGGAAGAGGGAGTTCGGCCGCCAGCATCCGCCTCTAAGTTCCCCATACCTCCCCCATTATCCCCACCGCTCCCTGGTTGGAGCGTTCCTCTCCGTATCCGGATTCCCTCTTTTTCCAAAAAGCGCCCATCGCTTCGCGGCGATCATTGGCCGGGCACGTTCGCGGGTGGCCGCGAGACCCTGCGCTCGCATTCCGCTCGCGTCCCCTCCAGAATCACCGCGACCGAATCCGCCGGCAGTGAATCCATGGCCGCCGAGACGATGGACCTCGGAACCGGGACAAAGCCGATCTTGCAGGCAAAGGCCTGCGCGGATCGGGCCAGGGTGATGGTCTCGAACTCCAGGTAGAGGCCGGCGCCGCGCTGGCGTGCGCGCCAGTATACGTTTAGAGCCCACATGATGCCGTGATCGCGATACGGCTCCAGGAAGTCGGTTCGTCCGGGCACGCCGCTGTCCGACTCGCGAATTTCGCTTGCACCCAGATGGACGCGCAATTGAGAGGCGCCGGGGATGCCGATGCTGGAATAGTCGGCGCGTCCTTTGACCTGGAACGAATAGCTTTGCGGAAACAAGGCGAAACGAAACGCACTGCGGAGACCCAGGGTCACATCGTAAGCGGCGTCCGGACGGCTCCCATTCCGTGTGGCGCGGCACTCGAAGACCATGGGCCGGTAGATCCGATCATAGGCGTCGTAATGCTCCAGCACGGACCGCAGATCCGCGATGCTGGCGCCGCGAATCCGGATGGCGCCGATCCAGTGGATTACAGTGCCGTTCTGCGGGGCGATGCGCCGATTCAGGGCCGCATCGCTAATGTTCCATCGGACCAGCTTGCCGGACGCCAGTCTGGCGGCGGCTTCCCGCGATGAGCTATCGGGGACCCACGCGAGTTCCCCCGAATCTAAGCGGCTGGACATCGCCTGTTCCGCGGCCGCGACGTAACGGTCGTACTCGCGCAGGGCGCGAGGGTCGAGGACGGTGGTGCATCGCGCCGCCCAACAGGCACCACCGAATCCGCAGACCAGCACGGCCGCATTGAGAAGGTGGCTCATCGGTGGAGAGCGGCCATGGCCCGAATGAACTCCGGATTACCCGCCAGTTTGCCGACGCGCGGCTCGACGCGCAGATACATCAGATAGTCGCAACGCTCGCCGATGGCTTTCCAGCCCCACTCGAAGGTCTTGGCGAGATCGCCCATGGCGTAATGGACGGTGGCAAAGTAGAACGCCGGAACATAACGGGTGCGCGACATCTCTTCGAGCTGCCCGAGTTCCCGTCTGGCCTCCGCGACTTTTCCCTCCGTGGCATAGGCGCTTGCCAACGACGCAACGGATGCGGGGCTGTTGCTGGAAAACGCCGCCGCGCGCTTGTACTCCTCGATGGCCTGGTCGAATAGCCCCTTTTGCTGGTACGCCATGCCCAACGTTTGATGCGCCAGGGGAAGACTGGGGTCGATTTCCGCCACGGAACGGAATTGCTCGATGGCGCGGTCGTACTGCCGGGTATAGTAGAGGCACCAGCCGACTCCGATATTGATGCTGGGCGACAAGGGTTCGAGCCGCAGCGCCTCCCGCATCTGTTCGGTGGCTTTGCCGAGGTCGCCGGCGGCCATGAAGTAGTGGCTGTACCAGTGCCGGGCCGTGGCGGAACTGGGATTCAGTTCCAGGGCGCGGGAAAACTCGCGCGCGGCGCCGGGAAGATCCCAGTCGTAGGACAGCTTCACGTAAGCCAGGGAGATGTGCCCATCGGCCAAGTCCGGGTCCAACTCGAGGGCCTTCTGCGCGGCGGATTTCGCCAGGGGCATGGCCTGTTTTGGCGGCATGCCATCGGTGCCGACGGACCCCAGCAGCGAGTAGGAATCCGCCAGGCCGGTGTAGGCCAGCGCGTAGGTGGGATCGGCGGCGATGGCCTGTTGAAAGTACTCCGCGGCCCGCCGCAGTCCATCCTCGGTCCGCCGGTTCCAGAAGTACCGCCCTCGCAGGTAAGCGTCCAGCGCTTCCGGCTTGGCCTGGCGCTGGCGCCGGAGGCGCTCCCTGTCCCCGGCCGTGATGTTGACCTGGATCTCGCTGGCGATGGCCTCCGCGACCGCCGATTCCAGGGCCAGGACATCTTCTATGTTGCGCTCATAACTGTTGGCCCAATGCACATCCTGCGTCCGGGGGTCGATCAACTGGGCGTCGATGCGGATTCGCCCGCCGGACCGTAGCACGCTTCCGGTCAGGACCCGGTTGATCGACTGGTTGCGGCGAATCTCAGCCCAGGCGTTCGTATTCTGCAGTCCGCTAACCTCCGAGGTGAACGAAACCAGGCGCAGGTTTCGCAAATTGGCGAGACGGGTGATCAAAGCCTGGGTCATTCCGTCGGCGAAATAGTCCTGGTCCACAACGTCTTTCTGAACGCTGCGAAAGGGCAGAACCGCCAAGGTGTTGGCAGGGGCCGTTAGCGGAACAGGCGGGCGGGTGCCGATACTTCCGACGACGAATTTCGCGATAGCCCCAATGCCCGCCAGCAGTAAAATCACGGCGAGAACCATCCACTTCCGTGCCGGGCGGGATGACGGCGGCGGGGCTTGCGGCGCCGCGCTGCCAGGTTCCACAACAAACGTGCGCACAGGCGCCACGAACCGATAGCCGCGCCGGGGAATTGTCTCGATGTAGGCGGCTTCCTCTCCCATGTCGCCGAGTGTCTTGCGAATCAAGGAGATATTGCGCGTGAGGGCGCCTTCTTCCACGAAGGTGTCGGGCCAGACAGCCTTCATCAGGTCGCCTTTATCGACCATCCGGCCGGCGCTACGGACCAGTGCCAGAAGAGTATCGGACGCCTTGGGCGGCAGCGGGATCAGCTCGTCGCCCCGCCGCAGCAACCGCTCGCCGGTGTCGATGCGATACTGTCCGAACTCGTATCCCTCAATCACCGGGAGCGGCATGGGTCCTAT
>Ga0209039_10001380_pt1 | contig 22742 bp, 22 predicted proteins | sample BogFormECP12_OM1_FD_188238 | JGI IMG/M metagenome (GOLD analysis project Ga0209039, IMG submission 188238) | Bog forest soil microbial communities from Calvert Island, British Columbia, Canada - ECP12_OM1 (SPAdes) (version 2) | ecosystem: Environmental > Aquatic > Freshwater > Wetlands > Bog ... | reverse complement strand
TTTCGCCCCTTCCGGGGCTCGCTGGCCACGCACAACGCCCAACCCAGGGCTTGCGCCCTGGGCTACTCTCTTTCGCCCCTTCGGGGCTAAGGCATTTTTTCACACCTTCTTGGGGAGAGGGTGGCGCGAAGCGACGGGTGAGGGGTCAGGCAATACGTGGCCGTACTTGTGAACCCGAGGGCTCAGCAGAGGCGGGTCAATTTCTCGCGAGCGCCGAAGTTTTCCCTGTGCCTCTGCGTCTCTGCGTTTGAAGCTCTTTCGCAATTACTCTATTGGGGGATCAGAATGCCGCTTCTTGACGTGATCGCTAAACGCGGCCAGCAGCTCTGTTGCTCCCTCCTTCGGACTTCGATCTTCGGGGAGCAGGAATTGCTTACCGCACAGCGAGCACACGTAGCTTATGGGTTCGCCCTTGACGTAATGGCTCATGATGAGCGTGGCTTTTGCTTCATTCATAGGATCGAGAACTGTCCCGGCGATTGGGGCGAACCCGCAACTCATGTGCACCGACCAGGGAAGTCGCATAGGCCGCCCGTGCCGTCGCCGCGGCGGCAACCGAAGGCGGATCTCCTGAGGCGGAATGAAGGGCGGCGCCCGAGGCACCCAGTAATTCCCGTCGCCTCGTAGCAACAGCTCGCTACTTCATTGCTCGGAAATCTTGGTCCCCTTGAAACTCAATAGACGTTACAACACAGAGTTGATCCAGAGGGCGGGGTGCCGATTTTTCGGTACCCGCGTCCGGGGCGACACGGGTACCGAGCTTCGCGATGGGAAATAATAGGGCAGCCGGTTCATGCTCGGAGGAGCTGCGGTACGGTTCGGACAAACAAGGCTGCACGAATCGTCCCCCTCCGTTTAACCCCGATTCCTGCGACTAATCCGGCTCGTACTCGAAATCGCCCTCGGCCATGCCCTCGGAGGAGTCAAACCCAAAATGGGGAGGGCCCAGCACCACTTCGTCTGCCCGGCCAACCAACACCAGTTTCGGAATCTCATATTGCTTCTCCATTCTTGTTCACCTCCTTTCTCTTTTGGTCTGACAAACTCGTTTCTTCATGCGGCCCGGAGCTTGGCTCCAGAAGACCGGCTCAGCCCCCGATGACGTAGCCAGAACTCGAGGAGGATGATCTGCCGCAATTGGGCCTCGTTGCATTCGAGTCCGGCCGAGAGGCGCTCCAGGCGTGAAAGAAAGCTGGTACGGTCCACGAATCCACGCTCGACTACCTCCATCTGCCGCCCCTTTAGGAGGTCGCGGGCCATGGGACGTAGCGCTTCGAGCCAGGGAGCATGGAAAAAGGCCTTTGATCGCCGGCTTCGCAGTTTGCCCGGCCACAGATCGGATAGCGCGCGGCGCATCAGTTTCCGCGGCTCGCTTGGCCCACAAAGCACATCAGCCGGGACCGCCATCAGGAACTCGACTAGCGGGCGGTGAGCGAAGGGGTGAGTGTAGTCGAGGTGCTGCAATGGCTCGGGTGGTTGCAGCGAGCGCAGTTCCAGCAGCATTGTCAGTGCCTGGAAGTGTTTGCGGCGCTCCGGCGGGGCATCCATCCAGGCATTGGAGAAGAAGCTGCCCTTTTCGGAAAGGCCTGTCCGCTTCGAGAAGCCAGCGAGAAGCGATGTCGCGGTGCTTTTCGGCAGATACGAACCCTCGGTCAGCATGCAGCTCGCCGCGGTCCCCAGAGTGGGGGGCAGAGCCGCCCGAAATGCCCGCCAAAGGACCCAGGAAATCGGAATCCGGAGGCGTTTGCTCCAGGCTAACGCTTCCTTACCCGCCTGCACGATCTGGAATCGGCGCAGCGATGCCGCGACCTGCACGCTGTCATCGAACCAATTACCCATCACGAGGTCGCCATTGTACCCTGTCAGGAAAACTCTTGCTCCCAGCCCGCGCGCGACCGTGCTGGCCGACATCCACAAGGGCTCAAAGCCTGCGGGGATGGCGCTTCCCACGTTCATTTTGGTAATGAGTGGACTCGCGTGCGTCGACAGGTGGATTCCCTCGATATCGCAGAATGCTTCGACGTCTCGAAAGAACGGCTCGTCACGCGAATTCCTCCAGACGTAACTGACACCGACCAAACGCGGAGCGCTTACGGAACGCCTTCGAATCAGGTGATTTGCCATACAGACGACGGACGACGAATCGAGCCCGCCACTCAGCTCGGCAAGAACCGGCGCGTCCGTCTGCAGGCGAACGGCCACCGCTTCCTGAAACAGGGCGCGAAGCTGGTCCTCATACTGGTGCTCGTTCCGGTACCGAATCGAATCGCCGGTTGGCAACGACCAGAACGGGTGGATGGTCGTCTCCGTTGCTGACACGGAGAGCGCGTGGCCGGGGGGAACCGAATAGATTCCCGTGTAGGGCGTACGGTTCGGGTAGCCGCCGAAGGTCAAGAACCCCGCGATGTACTTATCATCAAGCTCGTCGATTCCCGTCGCCTCCACCAGAGACTGCAATCGAGTCGACCACAGAATTCTTTCGGGTCGGAGGTGGTAATAGAGGGGACGAACGCCCGCGAAATCGCTCGCGAGAATTATCCTCCGGTTGGTAGCGTCGCGGATAACAACGCTCCAATCGCCGAGGAGATGGACGAAGCCGCGGGTGCCCCAGCGCTGGTACGCGGCGAGGGCGAGCGCTGGGTTACTCGTGTCGCACCCTAGCGAGTCCTTGAGTCGAAGAAGCAGGTCATCGCGGTTGTCGAGCCGACCGTCCCAAGCGAGGACTTCGCTCCGGTCATTCTTATTGCTGGCGTCATCCACCCATGCGTGTTCGGCTCTGGTGTTCAAGATCTGCTCCTCTTTCTCCTTAGTCGCTCATTTCATAAATACGCTAACGTATCGGGGTTCGGGATTCGGGGTTTGGGGTTCGCAGAGGAACCATGATTCGCGGCTCGGCTCTCGGGCTCGCAGAAGAAATCCCGCACCGTAATCTTCCTCTGCGAACCCCAAACCCCGAATCCCGAACCCCGCTTCCATTCGTTACGGTATTTATCAAATGCAGCACTTAGGCCGTGTAAAGCACTTGCAACCGCTCCCGATAGGTGGGCGAGTCATTCACGATGCGACCTTCCACTTCTGCCCAGGCGTGCGAAAAGAAGGGTCCGGTGCGATAACCGATCACCAGGCGCGCGGGCACATCACGCTTTCTAAGCAATCGCACCGTGCATACCGATCGTTGCAGGCAGAGCACGGGCTTCCAGTACAAGCAAGCCGCCAAAAGAGCAGCGTCGCAAATGGTTCGTACCAGCTCGTCGCTGGCTGGTTTCGAGGTGACGGGCTGCCCGCCTAACCGCCGATGAATGTTGGCAACGCCGCGCCACGAGCTGATCACATCGTAACGGGCGAGCTCGTACAGAGCGCTGAACACGAGCCACGCCTGTTTCATTGGTCAGCTCCTCGCTCCGTCAGCCCGTTTCGTTGAAGTTCGGCCAAGAAGCACACGGCATCTTTTCGTGCTGTCGCTGGATCGATCCCGTAGTCATCGCTGATTTCCGCCGCGATGGCCTCTAATGGGAGCTGCTGCTGGAGACACTGCCAGACGCGCGCCCCCGTCCGGTTGGAAGTAAATATTCGCCCGCTGGGAACGTGCAAGATGACTAAGCCGTCGTCATGAATGGAAGCAGCAGCTTCCGGATTCACTCTAATTCTGCCGGTCGAAGTTTGTTCCGCCATGCGTTCAGTCTCGCTTTTCGAAATGCATTCTGAAGCCCCTCCCTGCGTCGAACAACCCTAGATGGGGGTGTAGGTGGTCAGCTAGATGGTAAGGTTGGGGAATACCACTTTAGAGGTGACGGGGACAAACCCTACTGATGCGGAAAATCGATACGCCTTCTTCCAAAAAGGCGGGCATCGACAGACCAGGCACCAGGTCCGAGCATTGCCAAACCAGCGCCGAGGACCGCCAGCAGAAGGGCGCCGCGCAGATCGCTGGCTCGCGAAAAGGCGATCCACAACTCCAGGATGGCTGCCAGCACTCCTGAGATGGGGGTCCATAAGCCAGCGACCAGGAATATTCCGGCACCCACACCTAGTGATTCCGTTAGGGGTGCTAGAGCTTGAGGCGTTCTGAGCGGTCCAGCAATCGCATCATAGATCAAGAGAATGCCGGCGCCTAAGCGCAGGAACAGAATACTCATCCCCGGCCAGCCGTCGGGGAACCCCGAGAATAGACGTTGCATAAGTACCTCCGGGAGCCAGCTTAGATGATTAATAACAGGTTGCAACCCTCAATAACGGGATTGGCCTATCCCTCTTTCGAGGGGTCTACAATTGAATGATTCCGCGCTTCAGACCGATGGTGACGGCGTGAGTGCGGTCGTTGGCAGACAGCTTGGAGAGAATATTCTTGACGTGGCCCTTGACGGTTTCCTCGGTGATGGAAAGCTGGAAGGCGATCTGTTTGTTCGCATTCCCGCCGGCAATCAACTGCAGCACCTCGATTTCGCGTGCGCTCAACGCTTCATCGCCGGCATAGTCGGCGAGTTGCGCGGCGACTTCGGGGGGAATACGCTTTTGGCCCGCATGGACGGCGCGAATCGTTTCCAAAAGTTCCTTGCGCAAGAGGCCTTTGAGCAGGTAAGCCTGGGCCCCAGCCTTGAGAGCCCGCAAAATCTGGACATCACCCGTGTAGGTGGTCAGCACGATGACTCTTGCTTTGGGGAATTCGCCACGAATCGCAATGATCGCATCGATTCCTTTCATCTCCGGCATCTGCAGGTCCATTAGGGTGACATCCGGATGGAGCTTTCGGAACTGTTCCAGAGCCTCGCGCCCGTTGGTGGCTTCGCCGACTAACTTCATGTCCGACTGGCTGGCGACAAGCGCAGCGATGCCTTCGCGGAGGAGCGGATGGTCATCCACCGTCAGGATGCGAATCAGCTTAGGCTCGGTGCTCATGAGTTCGTTCCGTTATTTTAGGGGAATAACGGTAAACCGCGCTAGGGTTGGGATGTCTCGTAAGCAATGGAGCCCGGGATGCTCAGCTCAATCTCGACGCCGCCGCCAAGCCGGCTCCAAAGATCCAGTCGCCCGCCGATGCGTTGGGCACGCTCGCGCATTCCCGGCAAGCCCCAATGTCCGGCACGTCCACCTTGATCGAGGACTATCGGATTGATGCCGATCCCATCATCCCGGATGCGCAACCGAAGCGTGGACCTGCTATACGCAATTTCCGCCTCGATCAGGCGCGCCTGCGCATGCCGGAAAGCATTCCATAACGCTTCGCGTCCAATCTGGTAGATTTCGTCCCGGAGGATCAGGCGCAGGGTGCGCGGCGCACCTTCCACCACCATACGGAACTTTGCCGCATGCCCGCTGGCATCGTTGGCCGCGAACTCTTCACCTATCGCCGTCACTGCTTGCACAAGGTCGTTGCCGACGAGTCGGGAGGAACGTAATTCATGAACGGCATCGCGGCCCTCGCCGATCGCCTCGTCTGCCCGCTCGAGAGCAACTTCGAGGGCTTGCTTCGCTTCGAGGGGGCGTCCGGGAAGCAGCTCCACCACCGTTTGGAAGCGCAGCATCAAGCCCTGGAAGCTCTGCAACAACGTGTCGTGCAGTTCCCCGGCAATACGCGTGCGCTCGCCAACACGCTCTTCCAAGCGCATGTTGAACTGCAGCGCGACGCGACGGAGGCGCAGCCAATACAGGCACCAGAGCAGTGCCGCAAAAACGGCTGCGCACGCCAGACGGAACCAGTTGGTCTGATAGTACGCCGGGGCGGTGGAAAAATCCCAGGATGCGCCCGCCTGGTTCCAGACACCGCTATTGTTGGACGCCGTCACGCGGAAGTGGTAATTGGCGGGAGGAAGATCCGTATAGAAAGCCTGGCGGCGGCTTCCGACGTCCTGCCAATCGCGGTCCCGGCCCTCGAGCCGGTACCGAAAGCGGACCTTTTCCGGTGCAACCAAACTGAGCGCGGTGAAGTCGATCTGAAGATCGCGAACAAGTGAAGGGAGGCGCAACTGTGAAGTCGCCTCGTAGGTGATACGGTCGGCGGTGACTTGCTCGATGTGCACCGGTGGGGGAAGCGGGTTGAACGAAATCTGGCGAGGGTCGATGACCCGCACTCCCTCGAAAGTCGCGAACCACAATCGACCATCCGCGGATTTGGCGACAAGGGGGGTAAAGCCGCTATGGACCAGATGGCTCGGAGCGCCATCCGAGTTGTCGAACGCTGTGATCTGGACGGTCCGCTTTGGGTCCTTGTCTACGGCTGCAGCCCACCCGTCCAACTCGGCCCGGGCGATCCGCACCAGGCCGCAGGCGGTGTACATCCACAACGCATGGGAGTCGTCTTCGACGGTCGCGCGAATGGTGTTGCAGGGCAAACCGTTCTTATCGTTGAGGGTGGCAACCCTCCCGTTTTTCACCCGGCTCAGGCCGCCCTCGGTCGAGGCCCAGAGCGTGCCGTCGCGGTCGAGTTGAAGACCGATGACCCAGCCGTCGCCCAGCCCGTCGACACTGGCATAGGATTTACGAACCTGCCCGTCTTTGAAATACGACACGCCGCCCTGAGCAAATCCGAGCCAAAGGCCTCCGCCGAGAGGATCGAATACCAGAGACGTCGCATACCTTCCTCCGAACTTTGTCCAGGGGAGAGCTTCAACCACCTTGCCTCGAAGCAGATGTAAAAGGCCGCGGTTCACGTTGCTGATCCAGAGATTCTCTAAGTTATCGCCCGCGACCGAGAGTGTAGATCCGTCACCAGCCGCTCTTACCGGCGTAAATCGACCATCCTCGAAATAAGCAAGTCCGTCTTTTGTGAACACCCAAACTCGCCCGCGACTGTCCTGAAAGAGGGACTGCACGCCACCACGTGGCAAGTCATTGTCGATGACCTCGCGCACGACGGATGTGCTCGCAACGCGGCTAACGGCTTGTGTTCGATGCTTGCGGTAAATCGTAACCGTCCCATCCTTCCATCGGTTCAGGCCATTCAGCGTGCCCAGCCAAACGCCGCCGTCCCGGGTTGCCAGAACTGACTGAACGTAATCGTTCGACAAGCCTTGTTTCACGGAAATCGTGGTGACGGCCAAGTCGCGAAAACGATCGAGCCCGCTGAGAGTAGCGACCCAAATATCGCCTTCGTGATCTTCGAAGATACTAGAAACGGTGTCGCTGGACAGTCCGTTGGCTTGCGTGAAGCGATCCATTCGCCCCTGGTGCAGGTGCAGGAGACCCTGAGCCAGTGTCCCGATCCACAGGCCGCCGTTGCGATCGCGGAGTAGCGATGTCGGCTGGAGCTGCCGACCAACGGCGGGAAGCGGATACGACTCGGGCTTTCCATCCACGAGCCGTTCGACTCCTCGGCTCATGGCGATCAAGATGGTGCCGTTGTCATCCCCAATCAGGGAGTGGATCAGGCCGTGAGAATCTCGCACCGGGTAGAGCTTCGGAGGACCAGGCCTCCAACGCCACAGCCCCGTCTCCGCTGCGACCCAGAGTTTGCCGTCCCTATCATCATACAAAGACGAAACTCCCTTGCCGAGACTGCCATCATTTCCATAACACTGGACGCGACTGCTCTCGATCGCGCAGAGTTGACTGGCAGGATCCTCCCATCCAGCGCTGCTCCACACCGTCCCTGCACGATCCTCAACGAGCGCATCAACGCGGTGGCCGGCAAGCTCCGGGTAATCCGTGAGCTTGCCATCCTTCCAGCGCGCCAATCCTCCACGGGTGCCAATCCAAAGGCTGCCGTCGCGGGCGGCGAGCAGCCCCGTGATGAAGCTGCCGGGAAGACGCTCGCCCGCCGGCGACTTCCAAGGCACGAACCGAACACCATCGAACCGAACGAGTCCGGACTCCGTGCCCAGCCAGAGGTAACCATCACGCGTCTGCGCCATCGCTTCGATATATCCGGGGAAGAACCCATCGCGAAGCGTCCAAACCGTGTGCGCGTATTGCGAAATATCCAGCGAAGGATTCAGCGCAACCGCGGGAGACGTGAGCATCAAGTTCGCCAAAGCAGACAATAGGACCGCCCCCGCGATTACCGCCCATCGTGAGCCTGCTCGCCAAGGAGTCATGAGCAAACCAAAGTATCTTGTGCCGCGGACAGGTTCCGATTCGCACGGGCCAAGAGCCCGCGGCAAACAAGCCCTGTCGACAAGCTCAGGGCAAGGTGTGCGGCGGCCACCTCGTTCATTCCGGAATACGCCATTCATTAGCTCGTCACCCGTCTTTTCTCAAGCCCAGCCTTAAGGTCAGGGGAACAAAAGCAATGATTATTCTTTGAAAGCGTCTTTGCGGTCGAGAAGCCTCTGGTGTAGGCCACACCGCGCCATATACTACCATATCTTGAGTCAGCGTAAGATCCTCTTGCTGTCATGTCCCTTTTCGCCTGGGGTTCCCGCCTTACTTATTGAGAGCAGAAAAGACGCTCTGACATCGGAATAAGGAGGAAAGGTCATGAAAACCAACCGAACTTCATCTACGGTGGTAAGAACCCTGGTTCTGACGTTGGCGAGCGCCTTTATTTTTGCCGGGATCGCCAGCGCCCAGGTCTGCCAGGGCCAGTTCACCCTGCCTTTTGATGCCCAGTGGGGCCGGGCTACCTTGCCGGCAGGAGACTACACGTTCACCATCAACTCCACCGGTTCTCCCGTCATCGCCATGATCGGGCAAAGCGACCGCAACGTCGGCCTGGTGATGGCGCAGACCACCTCGACGGCGGACGCCACCAAGGCGAGCGAGTTGATCGTGACTCGTAATGGCGGCCATGTCAGGATTCGCGTCCTGCATCTGGCTGAGTTGGGCACGGACCTATACTACTCGGCGCCCAAGTCGGAAGGCCGGGAGCTGGCCAGCGTGCCTCAGCAGATCCAGCACCTGCCGGTCCTCCTCAACGGGAAGTAACCCCGTTTCACTGCGGCGATTCACGGCGAGCCCTCCTCCCTGCCCTCCTTGCCCCAGGGAGCGAGGGCTCGCCCCACTTTCGGTCCATCGATGGCTTCCCATTGGATCCCCGGACTTGGCCTCGTCTATTCCTTTCCTTTCACTTCCCTCCTTGATTGAACGTCTTGCTTGCGTGATGATAGGCAGGTAGAATGACCGCCAGCGCTAGCGGCATGGCTAAGAGAGGGGTGAGGCATGGGTCTTCCGCCCGGCGAAATCACTCAGCTACTGGTGAAGGCCAAGAACGGCGATCACCAGGCTGAGTCGGTGTTGGTGCCTCTGGTTTACGACGAACTGCGGCGCCTCGCCCGGCGCTACATGCGGCAGGAGCGCTCCGACCACACCCTTCAGGCCACGGCCCTGGTTCACGAAGCGTATCTGAAGCTGATCGAACAGCGGGAAATCACCTGGCAAAACCGCGCCCATTTTTTTGGGGTGGCCGCGCAACTGATGCGGCGCATCCTGGTGGATCACGCGCGGGCTAAGCTGGCGCAGAAGCGCGGCGGCTCGCAGCAGGAAATCTCCCTGGACGTTGCCATTGCCTTCTCCCCCGCACAGTCGGAGCAGTTCCTGGAGCTGAATGAAGCTCTCGAGCGGCTGTCTCAACTGGACCCGCGGCAAGGCCGCATTGTCGAGCTCAAGTTTTTCGGAGGCCTCACCGACGAGGAAGTTGCCGAAGTGCTCGCCATTTCCGCTCGAACCGTTAAGCGCGACTGGAGCGTCGCCCGAGCCTGGCTCTTTCGGGAACTGAACCGGTAGTGTGACACCAGGGCCGTACATGATCGAAGACAAGCAACCCGAAAACGAGGACTAAGCATGGATACAGAGAGTGGACGAGAGCGGGCATCATCAAAGGAAAGCGGCGCAGCCACGAACGACAGCAGCGGTGGCGGCGTCCGCCGGCGCGACGCACTGAAGTCTTTCGTTGCCGGATTCGCGGCGGTACCGCTCCTGAGCGAACTGGCTCACGGTCAACAACACGAGCCCGTGGCCGATGTGGGGTCCCGTGTCGCGAACCAGCGCGATCAGCCCTTCGACGGCGGCTGGCGCTTCTATCGCGGAGATGCTCCAGGTGCCGAGCGCCAGGAGTTTAACGACAGCGCGTGGCGCGTGCTCGACCTGCCCCACGATTGGAGCGTCGAAGATCTCCCGCCTGTCCCTGAATCCACCGGTGAGGGCGCAGTCTGGGGCGACACTGTGGTGCCATCGCGGATCGGCCCGTTCGATAGCTACCGGAGCGAAGGAAAGCGCGACACCGGCTGGGTTGCGGGAGGCACGGGCTGGTATCGCAAGCGGTTCGCGGCAAATGCCCTGGATGCCGTGAGTCAGGTGGAGATCGTATTTGACGCCGTTTATATGAACAGCGACGTCTGGCTGAACGGCCATCATCTGGGCTACCACCCTTACGGCTACACGGCCTTTGCGTACGACCTGACAGCTTATCTGCGCCGCCAAGGGGAGAATGTCTTGGCGGTACGGGTGCGAAACGAGGGACGCAACAGCCGGTGGTATTCCGGCTCTGGCATTTACCGCCACGTCTGGCTGAATGTCACCGGCGAGGTCCGCCTGCCCCTCTGGGGAACATACGTCACGACGCCCGAGGTTTCAAAAGACGCCGCCAGGGTTAAAGTGGCGGTGAAGATCGAGAACCGTGGAAAGGCTGCGCAAAATGTAGCCGTCCGGGTGCGGTTGCTGGATCCGGAGAACGCTCTGACCGGAAGCCACGAAACCACGCAGTCGGTGGCCGCCGGCGGGAGCACGCAGGCGGACCAGGAGATTGCGATCAAGTCGCCCCGGTTATGGTCCACGGCTAGCCCGCAACTCTACCGCGCCGAGGTCGATCTGCTGGTGGGCGGAACCACCGTGGACCACACCACAGCCTCATTCGGCATCCGTAAGATCGAGGTGGATGCGGAAGCCGGCCTTCGGATCAACGGCGAAGTGGTGAAACTGAGGGGCGGCTGCCTGCATCACGACAACGGTCTGCTGGGCTCGGCCGCCATCGACCGCGCTGACGAACGGCGGGTGGAGTTGATGAAGGCCAATGGGTTTAACGCCATCCGTTGCAGTCATAATCCTCCCTCTCCCGCATTCCTCGACGCCTGCGACCGGACTGGCATTCTGGTGATCGATGAGGCTTTCGACCAGTGGGCAATTCAGAAGAATCCTCAGGACTATCATCTTTACTTCCAGGATTGGTGGCAGCGTGATATCGACGCCATGGTGCTTCGCGACCGGAACCACCCGAGCGTTATTTTCTGGAGTATCGGCAACGAGGTTCCCGAAAGGGCCGATCCGGAAGGGGTGGCCAGAGCCAAGCAACTCGTTGACGAAGTCAAGCAACTCGACCCCACCCGGCCGGTCACTGCTGCCATTCCGTTCTTCTTCGAGCAGGGAAAACCACGCGCGTGGCCGGAGAGCGACCCCGCGTTCCAGTATCTCAACGTCGGAGGCTACAACTATCAGTGGAGGGAGTATGAAGGCGACCACGCGCGGCTTCCAGGTCGCGTCGTGATGGGGACGGAGTCCTTCCCGCTGGAAGCTTTCGAAAACTGGCAGATGGTTCAGAAGCACGCGTACGTGCTAGGCGACTTCGTTTGGACAGGGATGGATTATCTCGGAGAGTCCGGCATCGGAAACGCACAACTGAACTCAGCATCCCCCTTTCCTCTACCAAGCGCACCGACCCCGCCGCCCGGCGGGTCGATACCACAACTCCCGGGCGATATTATGCTGATCTTCGCGACTTACCCATGGTTCAACGCCTACTGCGGAGATATCGACTTGATCGGCGAGGCGAAGCCCCAGTTGCACTACAAGCGCGTGCTTTGGGGAGAGAGCAAGCTGGAGATGGCGGTGCAGCGCCCCGTACCTGAAGGTCGCAGCAAGAGGATCAGTTCTTGGGGCTGGTCGGACGAACTGCGAAGCTGGACTTGGCCCGGTCACGAAGGCAAAACCCTGAAGTTGCGAGCGTACTCGTCAGGCGACCAAGTCCGACTTCTGCTCAATGGCCAGGAGATCGGGACCAAACCGGTTTCGGCCGAAACCAAGTTTAGGGCTGAGTTCGATGTGCCATACGCGGCGGGCGAACTGAAGGCGATCGCTCTCGCGGAGGGGAGACAGATCGCAGAGCTTGCGTTCAAAACAGCGGGAAAGCCTGCCAAACTGCGGCTGAGAGCAGACCGGCAGTCGATTCGCCGCGATCGCAATGACCTCGCGTATGTGACGTTGGAGGTGGTGGACCAAGCCGGAGACGTGGTGCCCGACGCCACCGTGCCCGTCGCCTTTAGCATCAGTGGCGTGGGGGAGTTGGCGGGAGTCGGGACGGCCAATCCGAAAGACGTCCGGAGCTTCCGCCGACAACGCCCTACAACGTTCCACGGCAAGTGCCTGGCTATCGTGAGGCCCACCGGTGCTTCCGGGAATGTCATGTTGCGAGCGCAGGCCGAGGGACTGGTGTCCGCCAGCATTGCGGTGAAGGTAGGCTAACCCGACAGTGCGCGCTTCATTAGAAAGCGGCCTTTTCAATCTCCTCCAGTGTTTTGCCTTTGGTTTCAGGCAAACGGAATTTGATAAACACGAACCCGGCAATACAAATGGCGGCGTAAATCCAAAACGTCCCCGCGGGGCCCAGATCGTGGTTCAACAGCGGGAAGGTGTAGGTCAGGATGAACGACGCAATCCACAAGGAGGCGACGGCAAGAGACATGCCAATTCCGCGCATGCGATTGGGAAAGATCTCCGCAATCACGACCCAGGTGACTGGAGCCAACGACATCGCGTAACACGCGATCGCTGCCACCACCACCAGCAACATGCCGAATCCATGACTCCCCTGACGATAGCCAGCGCCGAGAACTGCGTAGATGATGGCGAGACCGGCCGCGCCGATCAGCATCAGGATACGCCTCCCGGCCCGATCCACCATGCTGATCGCCACGACGGTGAACACCAGGTTGACTACGCCGGTCACAACGATATCGAACAAAATGGCGGACACGTTGTAGCCGGCGGCGGCAAACACGTCCTCGGCGTAGTTGAAAATAACGTTGATCCCGCACCACTGTTGGAATACGGCCAGCACGACTGCCAGGGAAAGAACCCTGAAGGCCTTGGGATCGAGAAGGTCTCGGAAACTTGTCTTTCGGGCGACTCTGCCCAGGCTGGCTTCGATCTCGGCCATCGCTCCCGCACTATAGGCCTCGCCGCCGATTTTGGCCAGAACGCGACGCGCCTGTTCCGCCTGGCCTTTCTGGGCAAGCCACCGGGGGCTTTCCGGAACCGCCAGCGTGCCGGCAAGGAAGAAGATGGCCGCGATCGCTGTGACACCGAACATCCAGCGCCAGCCGACTTGGCCGTTCCAGGAATTGAGAATGTCCTGAGCTGTGGCCCCCAGGGGCACAGGCCGGGCAATCGCCCAATTGATGAATTGAGCCAGGAGGATGCCAATCACGATTGTCAGTTGATTCAGGGAAACCAGCTTGCCGCGAACTTGAGGAGGCGAGATTTCGGCGATATACATCGGCGAGAGGCTGGAGGCAAGGCCAATGGCGATGCCGCCAGCGAGCCGCCACTCGACGAAGTGGCCGAACGTATTGGCTAGGGCCGTGCCCAGCGATGACAAGGCAAACAGAAGCGCCGTGAACGTCAGGAGGCGCCTGCGACCGAACCGGCCGCTGAGGGCGCCGGAGATCAGTGCGCCGGCCAAGCAACCCACCAGGGCGCAGCTCATGGCCCACCCTTGTTGCGACGCTTCGGTCAAACGGAAGAATTTCTCGTAGAACGGCTTGGCGCCACCGATGACCACCCAGTCGTAACCAAACAGGAGCCCGCCGAGCGCTGCTACGAGGGATATCGTCCAAGTGTAAGTCGTGTTGTAGGCCGCCGGGACCACGGATGTATCTGACTTGGTTCCGGCAATCATGCTTCGTCCACGCTCTTAAAGTGTCGAGTTGGGTGAGGTTTTGGATGGACCTGAGAGGAGATTTGGCGACAGAATGGAATTCATTTAGGCCCTCCGGCAGAGGACGTTAGAGCATTGACCATTGAAAACGGTGCTGCCATCGACGCTCAATCACAGGAAAAGGACCGGGTGGGACTTTGTTTCCGGTGCGCGCAAGCCCGGGTGGTGCAATCGGACCGCGGCACGGTGTTCTATCGCTGCCTGCGGTCGAAAACCGATTCGCGTTTCCCGCCCTACCCACGGTTGCCGGTACTCCACTGCGCAGGATATGAAGAGCAGGGGCCTGGCAGGGACGACCCCCGCGACTCGTAGGGACAAAAGGCGTTTCGGCTCCAGGCTTGAAGAGGAGTTCGCCCTCAATGTTACCGGCGGACGTCGTCTAATGCCCAACGCACACCGGGCCGGCGCGGGGCGAGCGCCACTCGCCCCTACGCCTTCGCGCTCTAGGCTACTTCACCGCTTCGTATTTTTCAGCGCGACTGGCGCAAGTCTCGCAGGTCTTGGGGACCGGCCGCTCGGCGGTGTAGCCGCACACCGTGCACACATAATACGTGCGGCTCTTACCCTTCATGTTGTCAAGGCCAAGGAGCGCTTTGTGAAACAGGACCTCGTTCTGGGCCCAAGACTCCTCAGCGTAGAAAAAGGCCGTTGCCGCATCCTGGTTAGACCCGGCTTTGGCCGCCTTGATGAACCGGGAATACATGTCTCCTGCGTACTCTTCACCCGGGGCGGCGGACGCGATGAGGTTCTCGCGCGTGGACTTAACGACAGGGTTGGTGATCGCGGCCGGGTAATCGATGGCGCCCAGCTTCTTGATCACGGCCGTCTGATTGTTGACTTCGACCTCTTCCGAGCGCGCGACGGCGCGGAACAGGCTTGCCACCTCACCGTAGCCTTCCGCGTCGGCTTTCTGGGCGAAGGCAAGGTAACGGGCACGGGCATTGCTTTCGATCCGGCAGGCGGTTCGGAGGTCTTCCACCGTCTTGGCGGGCTTAGGTTGGGAGGCGGCCGCAGCCGGACTGACTAGCGTCAGCGACACAAGTCCTGCGGCTATCAGAAACGCGCCTTTGCGAAGCATACTGCGAAAGTAGTTGTTCATCGCTGTTGTTCTCCTTCTGGCATTCTCGGTCCCTCTGGTAAACGATCGATCTCATTCGTCGTACCAGTGTTATTATCGAGTGGGAAGCCCGCCAACCGAAGTGATGGCGGTCTCGGACCGCTGTGACCTGCGTCACCTCGGCTCTTCCGGCTCTTGCGCGCCAAGGACGAGCAGTGGGCCAGGACGTCGCAAAAGAACCAGTGAGCGGTGCCAGCGGTGTCGAAATCTCTCCACATCATCTCTGACGATGGCGCGCGACGGCAGGTTACTGGCCCTCGATCTATGGGACTCTTTAGCTCCACCAAGACGAAGAAGATCAAGCCCGCAAAACGAATGGACGGGACTGTCCAGCTCCCCGGCGACAAGTCCATATCGCATCGCTACGCCATGCTGGCCGCAATCGCCGAAGGGCCGAGCGAGATTCACTTCTTTTCTTCCAGCGCCGATTGCCACAGTACGCTTGGCTGCCTGAAGACGCTGGGAGTGGAAATGGAATCCCAGGGCGATGCGCTGACCATCCACGGCGCGGGACTCCATGGCCTGAGCGCACCGACAACGCGCCTCGACGCCGGCAACTCCGGCTCGACCATGCGCATGCTTTCCGGCATCCTGGCCGCGCAGCGGTTCCGCTCTGTCATCACCGGAGACGAGTCGCTGCGGCGCCGTCCCATGAGACGGGTGATGGATCCGCTCGCCCGGATGGGCGCGCACATCAAGAGTGCGGAAGGCGGCCTGCCCCCGCTTGAGATCGAAGGCAGCGCCGACGGATCGCTGCGACCCATTCGCTACGAGCTGCCGATTCCGAGTGCCCAGGTAAAAACCTCCATCCTCTTCGCCGGCTTGTACGCTGAGGGCGAGACGCAAGTGATCGAGCCGGCGGCAACGCGGGATCACACCGAAATCGCGCTGGAGCAATTCGGGGCCGACATCGGCCGCCATGGCCGCACCATTGCGCTGCGCGGCCCAGCTCGCCTCGAGGGCCGCAAACTCTATGTGCCCGGCGACCTCTCTTCGGCCGCCTTTTTCATCGCCGCCAGCCTCATCACGCCCGACGCCAACCTCGTGCTGCACAACCTGGGCCTCAATCCCACCCGCACCGCGATCCTCGACGTCCTGGTTCAGATGGGCGGACGAGTGAAAGTGATCGACGTGGAAATGATGGCGGGCGAATTGATCGGCGACCTGCACGCCGAGACCAGCCGCTTGCAGGGCGGCGAGATTCCGCTGGAACTGATTCCCGGCCTCATCGACGAGTTGCCGGTCCTTGCCGTGCTCGGCACCCAAACCGAGCTCGGCCTCTCCTTCCGCGGCGCGGCGGAACTGCGCGTCAAAGAGACCGATCGCCTCGCGGCCGTGGCGGAGAACCTTCGCCGCATGGGGGCAGACGTGGAGGAACTGCCGGACGGTTTGCGCGTCGCCGGGCGTCAACAACTGCGGGGAGCCGAAGTCTCGAGCTACGGCGACCATCGCATCGCCATGGCCTTTGCGGTCGCCGGCCTGGTGGCGCAGGGTACCACGACCATTCGCGACAGCGGCTGCGTCGACGTCTCCTTTCCTACCTTTTTTGAAGAGCTGGAGCGCGTTGTAGCCTAGGGTAGTTACTTGCGGCGGCACGGTCAGAATTGACGATTGCAGATTGACGATTGACGATTGCAGAAAACACCCGGTTGGCTTGTGTCTTCTCTTCCAATCGGCAATCGGCAATCTGCAATCGTCAATTCCCCGCCCTTGCCGCTCGCGTCCAGCCCAGCTCGGGAACCGGTGGAACTGGGGGAACGGGTGACCGAAGCAACGTCTGCTCCTTTTTCTCCGACTCGCTTGACCCTGCGCCCTGGCGCACAATGTGAATGGCGCCGTACTCCGTGACCAGGCGAATCTGCGGCCCGCCTTTGCCGTAGCTGCCCATGATCGACGGCGCTTCGCCTTCGTGATTCACCTTGATGCTAGGCCCGGAGAAGTCGGTGTCGACCTCACCGTGGTGCGACACGGCTTCGATCTGGAAGTTGCTGCCGGAGGGCAGCGTCAACTCAATGTCGCCCTTCTGCGATTGGACACTGATCGGGTGGGTTGGGGGCGCCGCCGCGTGAAGGTTGATGTCGCCGGTGGTGTCGGTGATGGTCAGCGCGTGCTTGAACCCATCCAGGGTGATGTCCTTAGCCTTAGTGTTGATCTCGAACGGCCCATCGATGCCGGTGCCGTCGAGCGAACCAACCTCGATGCTGAGGCGGCCGCTGAGCTTCTGCGCCGTCATGTCGGTGCGCGAACTGGTGAACCGGATGGTCTGGGCTACGTCCTGAAACTCTAACGAACCCGGGTACTCGCCGTTGACGGTCACGGTGCCGGATACATTGCCCACCTGCACATCCTGGCCGTGGCCGTCCAGTTCCACGCTGCCCTTTATCTGGCGCACTTCGGTATCGCCGCCCGACTTGTGGATGCGCACCAGGCCTTCAACGTTCGTGACCCGCGCATCCCCATGATTGGCGACCAGGCTCTGGTCACCCTTCAGCCCGTCCACCAGAATGTCGCCCTGTTCGCAAGTGACTTCCGCCGAGGTGGCAACGGGGACGCGCAGGGAAACATTGAGGTGAATGTTACTGCCGCCGTCCGGCAACGAGTCGGCGTTGCTCTGGAAAATATAGTGGCCCGCCTCTTCCTTAAGGGAAAACTTCAACTCATCGGAGAGTTTCTTTGCGTCCTGATCGCTGTCGGCACGGATGGTCTCCTTCACCACTGCTTCGATACCCGATTGGTCGGCGGCATGCACCTCGACGTCACCCCGGCGGTCGACCAGCACCAGGTGGGGCTGCGCCTTCACTGCCTGGCTGAGGGTCGCCGTGTAAGTATACGAGTTGTTGAAAACGTTGCCAAAATCGTCGTCGTTCCAGTGCCAGTTGGTCCAGTTGGAATGCAGGACGATCTGGGAAAGCATGGTGCCGAAAACCAGGATCAGAAGCAGCAGGACCACTTCGCTGGCGCTGAACAGTGGCGGCGCCACTTTATCCGGATGTGCCTGCGCTTGGAGATAATCGACCAGCTTCGACGCGCCCCAGAAAATGATCAGCAACGGCCAGAACTTGGCGATGACCTGCCAGGGGTGAATAGAAGGGTTGAAGTTCTGGTCGAGAAAGATCACACCGATCCCAATCAGCGTGAGAGCCCAGAAAATCGATCCTCTTCGATGTGTGTAAGTATACATGCTCATAATTGCCTCTCAAGCATGTCATTCTGAGCGCGCCTTGTCATTCTGAGCGCAGCGAAGAATCTCTCTTTGGTTCCCCGATCGATTGAGTGGAAGAGAGATTCTTCGCTGCCCTCAGAATGACAAGGCGTGCGCGCTCAGAATGACATGCGAACACGGGCGGTTCTGCTTTCTGACTTCTGATTTCTGACTTCATCCCGCCTCCTACTTCCTTGTACGAAACCAGCCACGCACTTTGTTCCCTCTTTGCTCTTCCCTGTCCCTGTCCCCTAGATTCTGGGCCCTTCTGGCGGCTGCGGCGGACGAAAGGTATCCACGAGTTTCACCAAGCCGATCAGGATAAGCAGCACCGGCCAGGTGTGGCTGAAACCCCACCCCGGCACGAACTCCTGCAAGAGGAGCAGCACTCCCAAAGCGATAAGAACCACCGGCCACATCAGGCTGCGGTGGTACCAGGTTGGTGGTGATGATGGTGAGTATCCCATAGCTTTGCCCTCGTTACCTGCTATCAGCTCTCAGCCCTCAGCTATCAGCAAGAAGGTCCATTTCTCACTGAGGGCTGACGGCTGAAGGCTAGCTGTCAACTTCTTCGGACCTGTGCCAACTGGATCTCCAGCTCCTTCATTTTCCGCTGGTGTTCCATCTCCTGCTCGTAGAGGCGGTGCTGAACGTCCACCTCCCGGTCGCGCATTTTGGTCACATTGGTGATGGCAACGATCAGCACCACCATGGCAAAACAACCGAGCGGAACGAATACGCCTGGATCCATTGCCGTGTCTCCTTTTCAAAAGCAGTGGCGAGCGACCGCGAGCCATCAGCTATCAGCATAGAAAAGTCCGGTTCTTGCTGACGGCTGACCGTTCACTTGTCACTCGTCACTGCCTAAGTGCGCACCGCGGTTCCCTGTTCGGCCTTCGTCTTCTCGATTTCCAGCTCCAGCTCCTTCATCCTGCGCTGGTGCTCCATCTCGCGGATGCGCATTTCCGAGTGAACCTGCAATTCCTTCTCGCGCGTCTTGCTCCACAGGCTCATCACTACAATGATGACGATCATCGCCGTTCCCGCAACTATTCCAAAAATGGGGATCATCGCCGGTCCCGTTAGGTCCATTTTTCAGCCTCCCGCCTTTCGAAGAATTGATTCATTGAGCGATTGAGCCATTGCGCGATTGAAGAAAAACCTTTGGCGGTCATCAGCTCTCAACACGCGTCAAACGGTCCAATGGGTCAATGGGTCAATGGGTCAATGGCTCAATCACCCAATCACTCAATCACTCAATGACTCAATGCCTTGCCCTTCTCCAGCTCCAGCTTGGCCTTCTCGATCTCCATCTCTTTCAGCTTTCGCTCGTGTTCCATCTCGCGCAGGCGCAAGTCCTGGTGAGCCAGGAGCTCCTTCTCGCGCATTCCGCGATAGTTAACGACCGCCACAATGATGATGACCATCAGGAACGCTCCCAGTGGAACTATAATGCCCGGATTCATATCCATCATTTCGGCCTCCCAAGTTCTCAGTATCAGTATTCCGTCATCAGTGAACCTGAAACCTGAGTACTGAAAACTGATTACTGAAAACTGGCTTGGATCAATGGCTCTGTACCTTGGTCTTCTCCAGCTCCAGCCTGGTCTTCTCCAGCTCCAGCTTGGTCCTCTCGATCTCCATCTCTTTCAGCTTTCGGTCGTGTTCCATCTCGCGCAGGCGCAGCTCCTGGTGAGCCTGAAGCTCTTTCTCGCGCATCTTGCGAAAGTTGATGACCGCCACGATGATGACCACCGCCAGGATCGCTCCCAGCGGAATCCAAATCGGACTCATGTCCAACATGTCGCCCTCCCCACTTTTAGTTTTCAGTAATCAGTTTCGGGAGGGAGTCGAAAGTCGAAAGTTAAAAGTCGAAAGCAGAAGACACCGGTCTTGACTTTCGACTTTCGACTTTCGACTTCCCTCATAACTAGCCACTCGCCGCTCGCCACTGCCTTACAGCGACCTCGGTCCCTGCGACTTGGAGAGATTGGAGCTTCCGCTCCCCGAGGGTGGCGCTGATTTACTCCCCATGCGGCGTTGCAGGAGCAGCACTCCCGCCAGGATCAACAGAACGGGCCAATATCTTCCGATCTCCCGGAAGATGTGGATCCCGAAGTTGTCCAACAGGAATATCAAGCCAAGGCCGATCAGTAACGCCGCTCCCACCGGCGCCTTCACCTTGACATCGCCGATTCCCAACCACTCCTCCGTCGGAAGGCCCAGCAACTTGCGCCGAGCAGTCTGGTAAGAGTCGATCACCATGTAGAAGTAGAAAGCTGCCGCTCCCAGTCCGAAAATAGTGTCGAAGGGGCCAGGTACGCGATTGCTCAAGCCGATCAACGAGGCGAAGATCAGCACCTCTACCATAGCCTTTACGATCTGGCCGTTGTAGATGGCGCCGACGCCGGGGATGAATCCCAGGAACAGCGCCAGACCCGGGTTGGGCGCGTTGGGGTTGGTAATGGGCGGCAGGACGGAGGGATACTGAAGCCTGGCCGCCAGGCAGTTTTCGCAATAGATCATCCCGCCCACCTCGCGTTTGCAATCCGCGCACAGCGGTTTGCCGCACTGGCCGCAGAAGGCGACGGAATCCACCGTCGGATGGTTTGCGCACTTCATTGCGTTATGCTCCTTACTGACGACACCGAGCCGGTTTGGGAATTTGAAACTGGAAAATCGAAAGTCGAAATTCGAAAATCGAAACTCGAGGATCGAGGCCCGCCGACCCGAAGCGGAAGCGAGTTTCGAGCTTCGAGTTTCGAGTTTCCGATTTCGAGTTTCGAGTTTCGAACTAAAGCCAATAGAGGTTCGCTTGGCTGTTGTCCCTCCGTGGAGCCCCCCGCGGGCGCCCCGGCCGGCGGCGATTGCTTGGGCTCTTCGCCCTTGCCCGGCTCGGACTGCTGCCGAAGTTGCCGGAGGCGCGTCTCGAGTTCATAAACCACTTTGAGGTCGTAGCAGAACTTCTCGGCGCGGGCGTACAGCAGGTGCCCGTTCCGGTTGGCCTGGTAGAACCACGTGCGCGGATTCAAATCCTGCGCTTTGATGTGCCGCAGGTTGATACCCGCTACATTAATGATGATGGAGAAAGAGAAAACCCCCATTGCCACGGCGTAGGCCACACGGGGATGCAGCACCGGCCGGATGTAGGAAGCGGCCTGCTCCCAGAAAGTGGCCTTGCGCTCGCCCACCGTGGCTCGCATGATCCTGGAGACCAGCCAGGGGGCCGGTTCCAGGTCCTCGGCGGAGCGGCATAGCTCGATGCCCTCCCGGACCGTCGCCGTCAGCTCCTTACACTCCGGGCAACCGTTCAGATGAGCCTCAACCTCCACCCGGCGGACGGTGTCCAGTTGACCTTCCAGGTAATCGCTTACGAGATTTTCGAGCTCCATATGGGTCATGGCTCTGTTCCTTGACCTCTCATTGGTTCCATACGTTTTAGAACGCGCGCAAGTTCCAACCTGCCGCGATTAATTCGAGACTTCACCGTCCCCACCGGCACCCCCAGCACCTGGGAGATTTCTTCGTACTCCAGGTCCTGGAGGTCGCGCAGGATCACCGCCTCCCGCATGTCGGGTGAAAGCCGGTCCAGCGCCGCTTGCAGCAGTTCCCGCCGCTCGCGGGACTCCACCCGCGCCATGGGGCCTTCGATCTGGCTGGGCCTCTCTTCGATCTGCCCGGCGTCCTCGTCGATCGACGAGGTCAGACGGTCCTTGCGCGTGCGGCGGTAATGGTCCACCAGGTGGTTGCGCGCCACCCGGTTCAACCAGGTGGGAAACGCCCCCTGCGCCACGTCGTAAGTGCGCAACGTCTGAAAGACCTTGATAAAGACCTCCTGGGTCAGGTCTTCCGCCTCGCTGGTTCTTCCCGTGAAACGATAACACAGGTTGTAGATCTTTCGGCTGTGCCCCCTCAGGAGCTCTTCCCAGGCCGAGTTTTCGCCCGCGAGGGCACGCTTCACCAGCTCCGGCTGTTCGTCCACGCAGGTCCATCTCCCTCGCCCGAGGGTCCTCTTGCGCTGCCCGTGGCAGCATCTCTCACCGATCCTGCGCGCATTGTATCAGGTCTCTAGAGATTGAGCCATTGGGTCATTGAGTGATTGAGTGATCGAAAAAACTTGGCTACGCCCAACACTGATTTAGGGAACAGGGAACAGGGGACAGGGAATAGGACAAAGACCGCTGCCTTATGTGTTCCGGTCTCTCTTATTCTGCTCACTCCCCGCTCGTGACTCCTGAGGCTCCTGAGTTCGAGCCTCATGCGGCGTGCCCACTGTCGACTGTCTTCTGTTCCCTGTTCCCTGTTCCCTGTTCCCTATTCGCTCTCCCGACCTCTCCTTTGGATGTTGCTTCTTACGGAGGTTAGTGGTATACATTTCCACGGTCAAATTCAAACTAGGCAAGTGTGATCTGAAATCGTCGTCAACGCTAGAATCGCTGCGGACGGCAAGTTAGCCATCTAAATTAGTTGCTTTGCGGAGGATCAAGTCATGGCTCGACTATCAACGCCCATCGAAAACTTGAAGGAACACTACGCCGTGGTGGTAGTCGGCTCGGGCTACG
>Ga0209039_10001379_pt1 | contig 22747 bp, 17 predicted proteins | sample BogFormECP12_OM1_FD_188238 | JGI IMG/M metagenome (GOLD analysis project Ga0209039, IMG submission 188238) | Bog forest soil microbial communities from Calvert Island, British Columbia, Canada - ECP12_OM1 (SPAdes) (version 2) | ecosystem: Environmental > Aquatic > Freshwater > Wetlands > Bog ... | reverse complement strand
GAGGCATTACCCCCGCTTTCGGATATGGCGCTCCTCATCCGAGCGCCAGAGGGACTCTAACCCTCCTGAACAACGTGCTGCTCAGCACACACTATGGGCCTCTCCGACTCCCGACCGGGCTGCCTCAGGTTATGTCTTCCCTTTCGGCTGGGGTCGAGTCGCCTCTTCCCTGCTCCGCCGGGTCTCCCAGGTTCCTCGGCTGATCTGTCCCCAGGCGCCATCTCCTCTCACCCCGGAAGGTCCGACGGCTGCTCTTACCCGTTGCTTCACCGTCGATGGCAGGCTTCACCGCTCTCTGGCGGGCTGGCCACCTCCACCTTGTGTAACGAGGCCGAATCGAGTTCGCGTATGCTATGGCTCACGGGTTCGCCGCGCAAGGCTTCGCCGGTGGAATTGCTCCCATCCCGCGCTTGCTTGGCTACTCGCCGAACGGGTAATCTACAAGGCGAACTCCTTTCAGTTCACAAGATCAGCCAGGCTTACCCTGGCGCACCAGAGGCACAGAGAAGAATGGCAGACGTTGGGAAAACTAAAGGCATCTTCATGCCATCCTCGTTCTCTTCTCTGAGTCTCTGTGCCTCTGCGGTTGATTCTTCACGGCAATCTATTGGTTCGACGACGGTTGTTCGCCAAATTGCTCAGTCGAAGAAGCCACGGCATGCTGAATTCAAAGGACTTACTAAGCACGTTCCCGCCGAGTGTCGGACCACCTTTGCAGGCTCTGTCGGCCAAACGAAACGTGAAGGGGTCAATCTATTGATTCGACGATGTTTAATGGCGAACTTGCTGATGGCAGCAGTCCGAAGACTTGCTCAATCGAAAGGACTTGCTAACCCTTCTTCCGTCGAGAGGCGGGGCGACCTTTTCGGGTTTTGCCGGACCGCTGAAACGTGGCGAGGCCGATCTGTTGATTCCGCAAGGGTTGTTGGCAGATCGACGGAGGAGAATGGGTGAAGGCTTGCTCAATCTAAAGGGCTTACTAACTGCGTTTCCGCCGAGCTTTGCGCGCTTATTTGAAAACGAGCGCGTTGTGAAGCCTCATTTTCGTGCGGAAACGCACCAAATTCCGCCATTTTCTGCCAAAAAAGTGCAGATAATGGCAGAAAACGAGGGTTTTTCGTCGATCGATTTAGGGCCAAAAGCAGGCATCAACGTGCCTCGAAGCCTACCGGTGCATCTCCGACTTCTGGTGGTATGAACGGGCCCACCGCGCCTTCGACTGGTTCCTCGGCTGGAACGATCTCGGCCTGGAGGTGTGCTCGCCCGCGACCGGTGGGTGCCGCGATGCATTACACGTAGACCGAGTGAACGGCAACCAGGGTGCAGAATCTACGCTCGCCTTCCGTTCAGTTAGGCAACTGTGGATCACCGATCAAAACTGAGTCCGGGTGGCTGGTGCTCAGCCATGGCGTGGGTCCGATGAGGAAGTACTGCATCGGTGCTTTCCTGCTCGACCGTGACGACCCGACCCAGAGTCACCGGCCGTCTGCGCGAGCCACTTATCACGCCAAGCGAAAGCGAGCGCGAAGGGCATGTCCCCAACGTCGTTTACTCCTGCGGCAGTTTGCTGCACGGTCGTCAGCTCATTATCCCATATGGGACGTCTGACTACGCCACCACGTTCGCAACCGCGTCCCTTGATGAAGTCTTGGCCGCTATGGAGCGATCCCGCAAGGCGGGATTATGAGCCCACACCCTGGGGCGGGCGCTTGCACGGGGAGGGATTCAGGCCGGTGAGCTGGAAAAAGCCGCGCCCCGACTTTTGCGACTTGAGCAAGATCTCGCGTTGCCGTGCGGTGCGGTAATCGGGGTACGGTTCGAGGAGGACGATTACCCAAGGGCGATAGCGGGCGGTCCATCCGCGGCCCGATTGGTTGTGCTGCTGAAGCCGGTGCTGGGGGTCCTCGCTGATGCCGATGTGAAAGCGCGGAGCGCTCTCACTGCGAAGAATGTAGACGAAATAAGGCCGTCCCGAGACTCGCGACATGGGGAGGGGGGTTGGTTGCGGGGGCTGGATTTGAACCAGCGATCCCGCAGGGCGGGATTATGAGCCCACACCCTGGGGCGGGCGCTCGCACGGGGAGGGATTCAGGCCGGTGAGCTGGAAAAAGCCGCGCCCCGACTTTTGCGACTTGAGCAAGATCTCGCGTTGCCGTGCCGTGCGGTAATCGGGGTACCGTTCGAGGAGGACGATCACCCAAGGGCGATAGCGGGCGGTCCATCCGCGGCCCGATTGGTTGTGCTGCTGAAGCCGGTGCTGGGGGTCCTCGCTGATGCCGATGTAAAAGCGCGGAGCGCTCTCACTGCGAAGAATGTAGACGAAATAAGGCCGTCCCGAGACTCGCGACATGGGAAGGGGGGTTGGTTGCGGGGGCTGGATTTGAACCAGCGACCTTTGGGTTATGAGCCCAACGAGCTACCTGACTGCTCCACCCCGCACAATCATTATAACCAAATCGCCGTTCGTTGCCAAATCTTTTTTACGCATTTTTTGCGTTGGCACAGATCAGACGGATTCGGACAAGTACGGCGCTCCTTGACTCCGTTTGGGCTGGACGGGTGGTGATATCATTTGCCCATGGCTCCAACACGTCGCGACTTCCTGATGTCGACCACCGCGGCCTTGTCGGCGTCGAGGATTCTGGGCGCCAACGAGAGCGTTCAAGTCGGCTTCATCGGTTACGGGCTGATTGGTGCCCAGCACGTCCATGATTTCAAGAACCAGCCGGACGTGGACTTGGTAGCCCTTTCGGATGTCTACGAACCCCGACTGCGTGAGGGTCTCGAAGTGTGCGGTCCCCGTGCCAAGGGATATGACGACTTTCGTCGTCTGCTTGACGACCAGGATGTCCAAGCCGTGGTGATCTCCACGCCCGATCACTGGCACGCCCTGCTGACGGTGATGGCCTGCGCCGCCGGTAAGGACGTTTATGTTGAGAAACCTCTGACGCTGTTTGTGCGCGAGGGACCCTGGATGGTGGCGGCGGCGCGGCGCTACCGGCGCGTGGCCCAGGTAGGTACGCAGCAGCGCAGTGGCAGGCATTACGCGGACGCGGTGAACCTGCTCCAGAACGGCCACATCGGCAAGATCCATACCGTGCGCGTCGGCTCGTTACGCAACGCCATGCCCGGTTTCGGCGCCCCGCCCGATTCGGACCCTCCTCCGGGCATGAGTTACGATTTATGGCTGGGCCCCCCGCCCCAGCGCCGGTACAATCCCAATCATGCCGTGGCCACCGCTTGCCATCTGGCCAACATCTCGCTGCGCCTCGGCCGAAAAGTCCGGTGGGATGCTGGGCGGGAGGAGATCATTAACGACCCGGAGGCGTCGGCCATGCTCGCACGGCCGTATCGAAAACCATGGAATCAGGTGCTGGAGGGCTACCATCTGTGAAACGGCGCAACTTTCTCAAGACCATGGCCGCAAGCGCTACCATTCCCCCTGCGGACGGTCCACTTCTTACCGCGGAGTCGCGACCCCGCACGTCGATGGGCGTGGTGCAGTATTCCTTCTCAGGCAGTCCACACACCCGGTCGGCTTACGATTTTCTGGAATACTGCTCCTCGCTCGGAGCCGGAGGCATTCAGATCGGGCTCGATTCCCTCGACGCAGGCTACCTTGCCAAGCTGCGGCGGCGCACGTCGGAATTGGGAATGTATCTGGAGGTGACTGTCAGCCTTCCGCAGCGTGACGACTCCGCCGATTTCGAGCGGCATGTGGCCGCGGCGCAGCAGGCTGGGGCCCAATGCCTGCGCTCGGCGTGCCTCAACGGACGGCGCTACGAGAACTTCAGCAGTCTCGATCAGTGGAAGGACTTCGTCACGGACTCTCACCAGAGAATCGCGCAGGCAGTGCCGATCCTCGAGAAGCATCGCATGCCGCTGGGCTTGGAGAATCACAAGGACTGGACCGCCGACGAGATGGCAGCTCTGCTTGAGCGCCACGCCAGCGAATACCTGGGCGTGTGCCTCGACACCGGCAACAACATCTCGCTGCTCGATGATCCTCTGGACGTAATCGGAAAGCTGGCACCTTATGCCGTGACGACTCATTTCAAGAATATGGCATTGAAGGACTACCCCGAAGGCTTCTTGCTGTCGGAGGTTCCACTGGACCAAGGCTTCTTGGACCCGTCCTGGGTGGTAGACAGCATCCGCAAGGCGCGCCCGCGAGCCCGGCTGAACCTCGAGATGATTACGCGCGATCCGCTTAAGGTTCCGTGCCTCACGGACAAGTACTGGGTCACGTTTCCTGAAAGAAACGGCGTGTATCTCGCTCGCACACTGGCGCTCGTGCGGGAGCACCCACCTCGGGAACCGCTTCCTCACGTTTCGGATCTCGGAGACGCGGCACGGCACCAGCAGGAAGAAGACAATGTGAAGCAGTGCCTGGCTTATGCAGGCGAAAAGCTCGGGCTTCGAGCGGCGTCGTAGAGTGAAGAAACCGGGATTCGGGGTTCGGGGTTTGGGGTTCGCAAAGAGACCGGGATTCGGGGTTTGGATTTCGGGGCTCGCAGAACAAATCCTCGGATTGTAGTTTTCCTCTGCGAATCCCGAACCCCTCCTGGCTGGGAGGCTTACGCTGGGGTGATAACGAAAGGGCACGGGTCAGCGGCCCTACGTTTCCGGAGGCGTGGGATGGAAAGGCGGCAGTTTATCCAGCGGGTGGCAGGTGCGGCGCTCGTATCCACAACGGCCCTTTCCGGATCGAGGATACTGGGCGCCAACGATCGCGTGAATGTCGGCTTGATTGGGTGTGGCGGACGGGGACGATCGGACGCTGATCTCTTGCGCCAGGTTTCTGGTGTAAACGTCGCAGCCGTGTGCGACGTGTACGAGCCTCATGCGGAGGCCGCCAGGGCGTGGGCCGGCTCCGGATGCCGGTCCTACGGTGATTTCCGAAGGCTGCTTGAGCAGCGGGACATAGACGCCGTGTTGGTGGCGACCCCGGACCACTGGCACGCGGCCATCACCGTGCTCGCCTGCCAAGCGGAAAAGGATGTGTACGTTGAAAAGCCTCTGGCACACACCATCGGCGAGGGACGGAAGATGGTGGAGGCAGCGCGCCGTTACAACCGCGTGGTGCAGACCGGCACACAGCACCGTTCCGCCTCTCACTTCCGTCAGGCGGCAGAGATCGTCCAGAGCGGGCAAATCGGACCCGTACACTTTGTGCGCGTCTGGAACTACCTCAATATGTCGCCCGATGGGATCGGCCGGGCGGCCGATTCCGCGCCACCCCCGAGGCTCGACTGGGACTTCTACCTCGGTCCTGCTCCCAGGGTTCCTTTCAACAAGAACCGCTTTCTGGTGAGTTACCGCTGGTTCTGGGACTATGCGGGCGGCATGGCCACGGATTACGGCACCCACCGCCTGGACAGCGTGCATCAAGTGATGGGCGTTGATGCGCCCCGATCAGCCGTCGCCTCCGGAGGGCGATTTGAGCTGGCCGACGGCGCCGATACTCCTGACGCGTTGCAGATCACGTACGAGTATCCCGGTTTCGTGCTCAGTTACGAGGCGTCGATGCTGAACGACCACGGCTGCGGCGGGCGGACGCCCGGCAAGAAGTACTACTTGACGCGCAGCGCGGATGACCGACCGCACGGGATGGCGTTTTACGGGAGCAAGGGCTCTTTGTTTGCCGACCGCGTTGGTTTCGAAGTTTATCCGGAGCCTCAAGGCGAAAGCGGCCCTGGCGCGGCTAACACCTTGGGCGGCACGACGGAAGGTTACCGCGCCGAACGGGTTGAAGTCGCTGGCGAGGACGCAACCGGTCTGCACCTGAAGAACTTCATCGCATGTGTACGCTCGCGCCAGAAGCCCGTGGCCGACGTCGAAATCGGGCATCGTTCGACGAGTGTGCCACACTTGGGCAACATTGCTTTCCGGACCGGGCGCAAGATCCGTTGGGACGCTGAGCGTGAGGAAATCCTGGATGATCCGAAGGCCTCCGAGTTCCTCGAACGTCCGGCGCGAAAGCCCTGGAATCTCATCTAATGCAGCTTGACTTAGAAATCGCTTTTATTACGTTTTCGAGGGGATGGGCCGGAATAGCCTGCGGTCGAAAAGTGTGAGTTGTTCGTCCGTGAATCATTTCTCCGCGGGAATAATTACAATGTTCCTAAAAGCCACTCGCCCCTCCTCGCTACCCTGAAGGTAGATAGGCCCAGGCAACTCTTCGTGGCTGTCAAGAGCGCCCCCAGTAATCCCTGGAATCTCCTGGTTATCGATAACGGTTTGACCGTTCTGCACAATGGTAAGGGTTCGTCCGACAAGGGTGATATCGAAGGTCTGCCATTCTCCGGGCTTGCGCGGTAGCTCCGGCGAGGGGGCAAGGAATCCGTACACCCCGCCCGTATGGTGACTGGGCGGTTCCTGCACGGAGTCGGTTTCTATCTGTACCTCATAGCGGCCCCGCAGATACACGCCACTATTGGATTGGGGGCCACAGTTAAACTCCAAATGCAATTTGAAATCCTCAAACTTGGAAGTGGTGATGATCTCAGAACCATGTCCGTGGTTAACCAAGTTGCCGCCTTCGACCTTCCAATTACTCCGGCTTGGATCATTAAACCTCCAGCCGGTGAAATCCTTGGCGTTGAATAGAGTGATGGGCTTGCCCCATGTCGGGGTGCCTGCACGCTTCAGGGTTGGTGCTCTTCTGCCAACCCACGTCCAGGAAGCTCCGCTGGAGCTGGTAGTAGTGCCCACAAGCTGGTCACCCACCACCTTTCCCTTAAACTCCACGTCTTCACTAAACCCTTCTTCCCCTTTCGGCGAGACGAATTCAATCTCTCCTTCTCTCATTTGAACCCGCGCCAGTGGCGTCGCGTGATCCGTGAGCCCTACCATGATGACTTTTGGTTGGCCTTGCTCCTCAGAAATCTCGATCCAGGAAGGGAGTTCTTGTGTCGGTGTTTTCAAGGTCAGATCCCACCTGCCCAGAAAGGGCTTCATTGAGGACTGCGCGCTAAGGGTCGAGACAGGGATTAATGCGATCAGCAAGGAGAGTATGACGGCACGTCTTTTGACTATGGCATCGCCAACTCGGACGCGAACATCTGGACTCAACCTTATGCGAACCATAGTTTCCTCCTGGATCCCCACCTGGGATTCGCCTCTCCGACTTCTGCTAGCGGCGCATTGGGAAATTGCTGTGCTCATGAGTCACCCTCTCTACCGAGGTCGGGACTCAGTCGTAGCGGCCAACACCTCCACGGTAACGCCGGACGGCATCTGGGCAGACCGGTAAACCCTCTGGGTGGCTTTCTGAAAGTCGGCAGGTTGGGCCTCGTCAATTTTCTCGAACTTCTGAGGGTTGCGGTCGGTGAGCGGAAACCACGAGCTTTGCACTTGCACCATGATGCGGTGGCCGCGCTGAAATGTACAGTACACGTCTGGAAGCTGGAATTCCACCTTATCGGGCTTGCCCGGCTCGAACGGCACCGGCTTCTCAAAGCTCTTTCGGAATTTGCCGCGAAAGGGCTCGCCGCGAACAAGCTGCTGATAGCCACCCATGCGCACGCCAGTAGGGTTCGGATCAGGGTCTGGGTAATTCCCCGGGTAAACGTCAATGAGCTTCACCACCCAGTCGGAGTCCGTGCCGGTGGTGGAGACATACAATGAGGCGGTGAGTGGTCCGGCGAAGGTCACTTCTTCGTCGAGCGGTTCCGTCTGGTACACCAAGACGTCGGGGCGCCTCGCGGCGAAGCGCTGGTCGGCCGTCATGTAAGGGTAAGTCATCTGGGTGCTGATCCAAGAGATGTGCGGGACGGGCTTGGCGGGGTCGCTGACGTACTCATCGAATTCGTCAACCGAGACCGATGGCCGATCGTGGGAGAGGCGGCCCCCTCCCTCGAAATAGTACGTCTTCTTCTCAACATTGCCTGGTGGCCAGGCGTCGAGTTGGTGCCATTCGTCGCGCCCGGTTTCGAAAACGTAGGCGCCAGGCAGGGTCTCTTCGTCTTTGTCCTTGAGGTAGTGTTGGAAGAATGGAAACTCGATGTGCTCGCGAAAGAACTCGGCCGTCTTCTGATGGAAGCGCACGTCGCCCAGTGCCTCGCCGGCGTCGTAGTTCCACTGTCCGTGCGACCAAGGGCCTTCCACCAGCACGTTCACCGAGCCCGGGCTCTGCTTCGCGAGGGCCTCGTGCGTGTGGAGCGGCCCATAGACATCTTCAGCATCGAACCATCCCCCCACAGTCATTACGGCAGCCTTGATATTCTTCAAGTAGGGAAGCGGGTCGCGCGACTTCCAGAAGTCCGTGTACGCGTCGTGCGAGACGAGGTCCCGCCACCACTCGATCTGGCCCTTGAAGAACTTCTGGTCCGCGTTGCCCAGCGGTCCCATGCGCAGAAAGAAATCGTATCCGTCCGGGGTACCGAAATCGAACGCAGGGCCCGGCACTTGGTTGTCTCCCACCGCCGGCCGTCCAAAGGAAGAGAAGAAGCCAAAAGCGTGCGCCAGAAACAGTGCGCCGTTGTGCCGGAAATCGTCGCCGATAAACCATTCGGTGACCGGTGCCTGCGGCGAGACAGCTTTCAACGCCGGATGCCCGCTCAAGGCGGCCATGGTAGCGTAGAAGCCGGGATACGACGTGCCCGAGATGCCGACGCGACCGTTGTGGTTGGGGATCGTTTTCAAGAGAAACTCAATGGTGTCGTAGGTGTCGCTCGCTTCGTCGACCTGGTTCGGCGCGGTCTTGTTGGGAATGAAGGGTCGGACGTGTACGAACTCGCCTTCCGACTTGCCTTTGCCCCGCACATCGCAGTAGGCGAAGATGTAGCCATCGCGTGCGAAGAATTCCGAGGGGCCGAGCGACCCGCGATAGTTGTCGATGCCATAGGGCGCCACCGTATACGGCGTGCGCGACATCCAGATGGGATAGCGTTTTGAAGTGTCCTTGGGCGCGTAAACGGCAACGAACAGACTGATCCCATCACGCATCGTCACCCGGTATTCCGATTTGGTGTAATTCGCCCGGATGTACTCGCGGAGGTCCTGAGTCTTCCGCTGCTGTTCTTGCGCGGCCAGTGGAGCCGGTGAAAGCGCGGTCAATAATGACAGCGCCAGTATAAGGATCACTGAAACGCCACGCTCCCTGCGCCTCTTCATAATGTTCTTGCCTCCATACCGTCACGGCGATTCGGAAAAGCTCCGGTCTTACCCGCGTTGAGTTCCCTCAACTGGTCAGTATACGGCGGTCAATGTTCCGTGAATGCGCCGTTGAATGTTGATGCCGTCAGCTATCGTCACCAGCCTCGCCCCCAGGCTTTTGCTGACGGCTGGTAGCTGGAAGAAGCCTACATCTCGTATTTCGCGGCCATCCCCTTGAGAAACTCCAGCGACTCGCGATACTGCGCGTCGAGGTCGGGGACCATCCCCACGTCCACAGCCACGTACCCGGCGAATTCGTGCTTCTTGAGGCCCTGGAAGACTCCGTCCCAATCGACAGTGCCACGCCCGCAGGCGAAGTGATCGTTCACGCGGCCGTCGTTATCGGCGGCGTGGACGTAGAAAATCCGGCTGCCGAACTTTTCCACGCTAAGGGCCAGGATTTCTTTCTGGGCGTTGAGGTGTGCGGTATCGAGCACGGCGCCGAAGTTTTGGTCGCCGACAGCATCCATCATACGCAGGATGGCGTCCGTGTTGCTCAGCAGTTCTCCCACGCGGGGCTCGACGCAGAAGCGCAGGCCGGCTCTCTTCGCCTCCGAAGTCATGAACGAGAAGCTCTCCACCATGGCAGACCACTGGCTTTGCCAGCGGAAGCCAGGATCGATTTCCACCGTGAAGTGCTTGCCATAGCTGATACTCTCCTGATAAGGCGAATCGCCGCGAAACTTGAGCGGCGGCGTGAAGCTGTCACCCTGGATGGTGGCGCAATCGAAGAAATTGGCAATCTCGATGGCGCGCCGGAACAGGTCCCAGGATTCCTCCCGTTCTCCGCGATCGAGGCTCACCGAACCGGGCAGCACCGGGCAAAAGTTGATCACGCGCAGCCCTTCGCCGTCGCAAAAGTTCTTGAGCTCCTGGCGGCGCTCGTAGACGGCCAGAAGGTTCTCGCGACGCACGCCTTCCAGCTCGACGCAGTCAAAGCCGAGCGCTTTCATTTCGTCCAAAACACGAAAGGTGTCCGCGAGTGAGGGCGGATAGCCGTACTTCGAGATCGCATAGAGCCAGCAGCAGCTAACTTTCAAGGTGACCTCCTGCTCGGGACTCGGGAAAGAGCGGGGTTCGGGATTCGGGGTTCGAAGAGTGGGGCTCGAAACCGGGACTCGCGACTCGCAAAGAAAAGCGGGTTCGGGATTCGAAGAAGAACAAAGGCCAACCAGAGACGCTTTTCTGCGAGTCCCGAGTCCCGCCTCCCGGCCTTCGTCTGCGAACCCTGCATCCCGAACCCCGAAGCCCCGCTTTCTTGAATCCCGAGTCCCTAAATCTGTGAATACCCTGCGGGTGAGAGAATCACGTTCGTAATGCTGGAAACGATCTCCCCATCGGTGTTGCCCACTCTTGTGCTCAGCGCCTTCCATTCGGGGTCGGCGGCGAAGGCGGCCCAGTTCCGGGTGCGCTCCTCCATGTCCGCGAAGGTGACCATGTAGGTCAGGCTCGGCATGCCGGCGCCGATCAGCGTCTCGCCAAAGAACACGGCATGCAGACCCGTTCGCCTGAAGATCGCGATCTCGGCGCCGTTGAACATTCCGATCTTGGTGCGATTGGCCTTCTTGCTGTGACTCTCGTAGGTGCGAAGCTCAAAGATGCGCGGCTTGTTCTCGGCCTTAGCGGGTGGCACTTCCAGCTTTGGCATGCCCTCGAAGGCCACGAGCAAAGAGCTTTCCATGCGTACGTAGGCAGGGTCGGTCGGGGGTGGATTGATGAAGACGGCACCGGCTCTCAAATACTCCGGGTCGGCCGCCATCCGATCGGGGAGTGTAGCCGCGGACTCCGCCGACGCGTGTGGTATCAGCACATAAAGCGAAGGGCTGCCCGGTCCAATGGTGACACTGAAAGCGCCCACCGGATTGATCCCGAGGCGGTTCATCGCCGGGATGGCGGCGTCGCGATAGAAATCGTCGATCAGTTTTTGCTGCGGACCCCGGCGCAGCAGGTATCTTCGCAACTCGTAATACTCGCGGCCGGCCGCTGCCGGCGCGGCATCGGGACCCCTCGCATCAACCGAGGGCGTCGTTCCCGCCAGTGCCGAGGCGGCCAGCGAGGAAGCTAAGAATCCACGTCTTTTCATGTCGTTTCTCCAGAACTCGTGATAAGCACGACAACATTGTATGTCATACGGCGCGAAGAAAAAAGGCAAAGGAAAGTGCGGCTCCATGGTACTTTCGATTTGCTTAGGCTGCGGGTGAAGGGAGAACGATGAAAAACGGGGTTGGTAGAGTCTTCATTCTGACTTCTGACTTCTGACTTCCCTCTTCTGACCCCTAACTTCTCATGAAGCCTCTGAAGCACCTTCGCTGGTGGATCGTGTGGACGCTCTTCGGCTCCACGGTCATCAACTACATCGACCGCCAGACGCTGTCGGTTCTGGCGCCTTTCATTGCCATCACCCAGCACGGCCGGACGATCCGGCTGAGTGACGTGGACTACTCGCATATCGTCTTCTGGTTCCAGATCGCCTATGCCGTGATGTGGCTGGTGGGCGGGGTGCTCATCGACCTCATCGGCACGCGGTTGGGCCTGACCCTGGCCATGATCTGGTGGTCGGTGGCGAGCATGCTGCCGTCGCTCGCGAGGTCGGTTTTTTCCTTCAGCATTTTTCGGTTTCTGCTCGGCATCGGCGAGGGCTGCAACTGGCCTGGCGCGAGCAAGACTGTCGCCGAATGGTTTCCGGCCCGGGAGCGGGGACTGGCGGTGGCCATCTTCGACAGCGGTTCGAGCATCGGCGGATTCATTGCGCCACCGCTTGTCGCCTTTATCGCGTCTAATTTCGGCTGGCGCTTCGCCTTCTTCACCTCCGGCATGCTCGGACTGCTCTGGGTGGCTGTTTGGCTCAAGCTTTATTATCCTCTTGCCCGTCACCCGAGGGTGGGCGCGGAAGAGCGCCAATTGATCGAGTCGGGCCGCGACGCTCCCTCCGATACGGCCGATACGGCAGAGAAGAGCGTCGGGCGCTGGCCCAATCGATGGTTCGGACTGCTGCGGCAATCCAACCTGTGGGGTATCGTTCTTGGCCGCTCGCTTACCGATCCGATCTGGTGGTTTTACGTTTTCTGGATCCCGAAGTACCTGCACGACGCGCGCGGCTTCGACCTGAAGCACATCGGGATTTTCGCCGGCATCCCGTATCTGGCGTCCGATCTCGGTAACTTCACCGGCGGGCTGGTCTCCGGGTATCTCATCCGGCGGGGCGTGCCGGTGGTCCGCGCGCGCAAAGCTGTGTGTGTGGTGAGTTCGCTGCCGATTCTCGCCGGCATTCCCGCCGCGCTCGCTCACAGTCCGTACTCGGCGTTGGCCCTCATCAGCCTGGCCACGTGGGGCTACGCGAGCTGGTCGACCATGGGGCTCACTTTTCCGTCGGATTTGTTCCCGCAGGAGGTGGTGGCTTCGGTCACCGGATTGAGCGGGCTCGGCGCCGCCGGGATCAGCGCGCTTTCAACACTGGGCGTGGGCTTGCTGGTGGCCAGGTTTTCCTATGTCCCCGCGTTTATCGCTGCCGGTACGGTTCCGCTGCTGGCCACCGCCTGCGTCCTGATTCTCATCCACGCACCCGAAACACGAGCCAGTAGCTGAGCCCGTAAATACCTAAGAGAGACTTGACTCCGAGTCGCCAAGTGGGGCCTTTCGCGACCGACTTTTGTAGGTGGGGCTAAGCCCCGCCCTTCCAAACCCGTCGTGGGAATCGGGGCTAGAATCCTCCGCCGCTCCGCGACTTCTCGCGACCAACTGCCTACTGCCTGCCGCCTCCGGTCCACCGCCCGTGGTAGAATACGGATGAGAGCGGACACCGTGATCATCCAATTGAACCAAGTTGAAGCCCGAGTGCTGGGCTCGCTGATGGAAAAGGAGGCCACCACTCCGGATTACTATCCACTGTCGTTGAACGCGCTTGTTAACGCGTGCAACCAGAAATCGAATCGCGAACCGGTGATGGATCTCGATGAGGTCGCGGTGCACGAGGCATTGGACTCACTCGACGAAAAAGGACTGGCGCGCGCCATGAGTCTGCTGGACAGCCGCGTGACCAAATACGGGCACCGCCTCCAAGAGGTTTTCAACTTTGACCGCCGCGAGACCGCCATCCTTTGCGTGTTGCTGCTGCGCGGACCGCAGACGCCCGGCGAGCTCCGCACGCGCGGGGAACGCCTGTATCGCTTCGAGGACTTGGACAGCGTGGAATTGGCCCTGAACCGCCTGATCGAGCGCGACCCACCGCTGGTGAAAAAGCTTCCCCGGCTACCAGGCACCAAGGAGTCGCGATACGCCCACCTGTTGTGTGGCGACGTGGAAGGCTGGGAGCCTCCGCCCGAGTCGAGTTCAGCCCCAAGCGCCCCCCGTGACGACGAAAGGCTTACCCGGCTGGAGAATGAGGTGGTCAACCTTCAGCAGGAAGTCGCCGATTTGAAGCGCCAACTGGCAGACTTTCAAAAGCAGTTTGAGTGACGGGATTGGCCAGCCGCTGAAGAATGCCTGAAATCCAAAGAAGTCGGCTTCGGACTGCGACAGGGTTTATGGAGGTTTCGTTCGGTGGTGCTGCCGCGAATCTTAAATGAAGAGCGGCGCGTCGTCCGAGGACTGCTCCGCGGCGGGTTGGTCGGCGAACGGGCCCCTGGACGAAAACGGCAGGAGACACAAAGCAGCGAAGACGACGACGCCCAGCGCCGTGGCGGAGGGGTGGCGTCGCGCCCACTCTAACAAGCTGTTCCTGGAATCCTTCTCGGGCAATCGGTCTTCGTGCATCAGGGTCACTCCCTGCCACGTAGATCGGCATCGAGCCGTCATGGCTTTAGTCTATGGTACATCCAAAGTTTGGATGCTGAAGGTTAAGCCCACGTTACCGTTTGGCTAAACGCGCATGAAAATCAAGGGGGAGCGGAATGATGAATGATGAACGATGAATGATGAATGATGAACCGAAGACAAAGAAACTCTGTTTGGTATTCGTGGCTCAGGATTACCTGTAACAAACTTCATAACCCTAAGCTTCCTCGGTTTCTGATTCATCATTCATCATTTGCTTCGTTTCTTCGCGCCCCCGGCGGGCCTCTGTCCCGTCGTCAACCTGATAACGGCGGCGGCAGCCGTGTAGCGTACCGTATCGTTGGGGTCATCGAGGGCGAATTCAATATCGTCAAAGAGCTTGGGATCGCCTCGTCGCGCGATAGCATCGAGAGCCGCGGCGCACACAATCCAGCTCTTGTCCGGCGCCGCTTCCGCCAGCGCCTTGCCGGCCTCGGGATCGGGATCGTCGGCGAGCACCCTAGCCGCCGCAGCGCGCACCGGAGAGACATCATCCATCACCAACGTCTTCACCGCCCCATACCCAAAGCCGGCGAACGGTATGAAGCCGATGCCCGTCTCAAAACCCAGTTCGGCCGTTTTTCTTGCGTCATGAAGGGTCTTCATCTGATCGGCACACCACGGACTCGGCTCCTGCTGAGCGCAAGGCCCGCTCGATTTCCACCCGCACGCTCTCCGGCGGGTTCCGCACGCCCACCACGATCTTGCCCTCCGCGACGGCAGGGTCGGCGAGAGGCGAGCGCCGCCCGGGAACATGCGTGGCGACGGCGAGGGTCCCGAGAGTGGCGAGAATTGCGCCCAGCATGGTCAACTCGTAGGTGATGATGCCGTTGGTCCAGTGGGGCGAGAGCGGCATGCCACCGGTCGGCAGCGGGTAGGCCCTCTGGGTGAACGCGGTCAAGAAATAGCCGCCGACGCCCCCCACCAGGCCGCCCAGCGCGGCGATCCAGGGCATTGAAGTCCGCTGCCCCAGGCGTCCGAATTCGTACTCGTCGAAGGGTTCCGACGAGACCACCTCGATCCCGAGCGCTTCGCCGCCGAAGTACTTGAAGGTCACCTGCAGAGCCATATGGGCCCTTTCGGCGGCCTCAGGATCGGGGTAGATGCCGTAGATCGCTTTCAAGTTTGACATACCGCAATCAGCTCTCAGCCCTCAGCTCTCATCAAGAAAGTTGGATCGTCTTGCTGAGAGCTGAGGGCGCTTTCCAAAAAATCACAAATCCTCCAGCGCCGCATCGGAGTCAAGGTCGGGCAGCTCGTCTGAGAGAGGTTCCTCGACCGGCACGATCTCCAGCAGGCCCTCCGGCGCCCGATGGCGTGATCCGAGCTTCAACTCCCAGATGGAGATGATCGGCACAAACTTCGCGAACAACAGGTACAGCAGAACCATGCCGGTGAACGTCCCTCCGGTGATCGTCAACTCAGCCCACGTCGGCCGGTAACTGCCCCACGCGTAGGGTAGATACTTGTGCGACAGCGAAGGGACGATGATCAGAAAACGCTCGAGCCACATTCCCACCACGATGGTGCAGGCGGCGAGGGTGGTACCGGCAATCGTGCGCAGTTTCTTAATCGCCAGCAGGGGAAAGGGAATGAGGAAATTGCAGAAAACCATGGCCCAGAAGAGCGGCGCGAAGGGACCGCGTTGCGTAGAGAGAAAGACGGCCATCTCCGCGGGCTCGTTGCCATACCAGACGGTCAGGCGCTCGGCAAAGACGAAGTAGAGCCAGAGCAGGCTCATCATCAGCAGGAGCTTGCCCAGGTTGTCGAAATGGACCGGTTGCAGGTACTCCTCGAGGTGGAGGAACTTGCGCAGGCCCGACATGGCGATGATCAGTGCGGCGATGCCGCTGAAGATGGCGCCGGCCACGAAATACGGACCAAAGATGGTGGAGTGCCACATGGGAACCGGAGCCATAGCAAAGTCCCAGGAGACGATGGTGTGGACCGACACCGCGACAGGAATGATGACGATCGCCATGATGTGCATCGCGGCCTCCAGCCGATGCCATTGCCGCCCGGTGCCGCTCCAGCCGAACGCCAGCGCGGTGTAAAGCCTCTTGCGCCACCCGCTGCTCTTGTCCCGGATCAGTGCCCAGTCCGGAATAACCGGCAACAGGAGAAAAGCGAGGCTGCCCGTGAGATAGGTAAGGATGGCGAAACAATCCCAAAGCAGGGGCGAGCGAAAGTTCGGCCAGAGCAGGCGCCCGTTCGGATAAGGTAAAAGCCAGAAGAAAAGCCACGGTCTCCCGAGGTGGATGATCGGGAACAGAGCCCCAATCGACAGTGCGAACACCGTGATCACTTCGGCGCAGCGCGTCACCGGCCGCCGCCACGTGGCGTTGGCAAGGCGCAAAATGGCGGAGATCAGCGTGCCGGCGTGGCTGATGCCGATCCAGAAGACGAAGTTGGTGACATAGAACCCCCAGAACACGGGCCGGTTGATGCCGGTGATACCGAACCCGGCGCTGATCTGGTAAAAGAACGTCGCGTAAGCGGCCACCACGCCCAGGCTCAACACGACGGCGGCCACCCAGAAGCGCCACGAAGTGTGGAACACCGGGCGAAGGAGATCGTCGTTAATCTCGGCGTTGGTCTTGGTCACCATGTGGACTCTCTAGGGGCTAGGGGCCTAGCGATCAAGAATTGTCGATTGCGGATTGCCGATTGCCGATTGCCGATTAGAAGAGAAGAAATGAATCCACAGATTACGCAGATTTCACAGACACAAGACAAAAGGAGGCAAAAGAAGCGGGTTGTGCTGTTCTTATCCTCGATCTGTATAATCTGCGAAATCTGTGGATTGCCTTCTTGTCTTCCAATCGTCAATCGGCAACCTGCAATCGGCAATTCTTCCCCTGTTCCCTGTTCCCTTCCCTATTCCCTGTTCCCTACCCTATTCCCTGTTCTCCCGCTCCAGGTAAGTAATCTTGGGCTGCGTGCCAAGCTCGCCCAGTAACTTCGTCCCACGCGTCGAACGGGAGAGGTGCGATACTCTGCTCTCCCGATCGTTGAGGTCTCCAAAAACCAGAGCACTGGTGGGGCACGACTGCACGCACGCCGGACTGATCTCACCGTCCTTGAGATCGCGCTTTTCCGCCTTGGCGCCAATCTCTGCCGCCTTGATTCGCTGCACGCAAAAGGTGCATTTCTCCACCACGCCCCCCTCGCGCACCGAGACATCGGGATTGAGCTGAAGGTGAAGCGGTTTCTCCCACACCGGGTTGAAGAAATTGAAGAACCGCACGGTGTAGGGGCAGGCGTTGGCGCAGTAGCGCGTGCCGATACAACGGTTGTAGACCTGCGCGTTCAGGCCCTCGCTGGTGTGATAGCTGGCGTACGTCGGACACACCGGCTCGCACGGCGCGTCGTCGCACTGCTGGCACAGCACGGGCCGGAACTTCACGCGCACGTCCGGGAAGTCGCCCTCAAAGTAGCGCTCGACGCGGATCCAGTGAATGGCGCGGCCGCGTGCCGCCTGGTCGGGTCCCGCCGTGGGCACATTGTTCTCCGCCCGGCAGGCCACAACGCAAGCCTCGCAGCCCGTGCAACGATCGAGATCAACGGTCATGCCCCAGTTATGTGACATGCGAATCCAAGAAAGGGGTCAGGAGTCAGAAGTCAGGAGGCAGAATTGACGATTGACGATTGTCGATTGACGATTGGAAGACAAGAAGGCAATCCACAGATTTAGCAGATTACACAGATAGAGGATAAGAACAGCACAGTTCGCATCTCTTGCCTTCTTCTATCTTGAGCCTGTTAAATCTGCGTAATCTGTGGATTCATTTCTTCTCTTTCAATCGTCAATCTGCAATCGGCAATCGTCAATCGTCAATTCTTCATTCTGACTCCTGTCTCCTGTCTTCTGTCTCCTGATCTTCAGCGCTTCTCGCGCGACTCCTCGCGCATTCCGCCCCCGAACAGCGTAAGTTGTTTTTTGCCGTCTCCCACACGCCGAACGGTAACTCGCGTGGCGGCCCAAGCGAGCGCCCCGACCGATTCCTCCATCGTTGGCGCCAGAATCGAGACTGCGTTTGCGCCGCGGCCGCTCGCGTAGCGTGTGAAATGTTCGTGACCCTGGCCCACTGGCATCGCCACCACGTCCGGCGCGATGGCCGGATACAGAAGCGCCGGCGCCCGCAGCCTGCCGTGCCGCGATGCCACCTCTACCAAATCACCTTGCTGAATGCTGAACTGTGCCGCCGTCTGGGGATTGATCTCCACCCACACGCTCCACATCGCGCTGGAAAGAACGTCCGGCAATTCCTGCATCCAGGGCAGGTGCGCAGTAGAGCCGTCAAAGAAGGCTTGCGAGGGGTAGGGGAGAAAATGAAACGGGAACTCTCCTTCGTTTCCGTCAAACTCGGGTTCGGAGGACGTGAACGGAGCGTGCGGGGAGCCGCCGGCTGGAGTACCGGCTTTAGTACCGGCTGGAGTAGTGGTAGGCTGCTTCAAGTCCGTACTCCACCAACCGCCCTGCTGCAGAGCCTTCTTCCAGGAATCATCGGCAGCGGCAGCGCCAGTCAGTTGAATAAAGGCCGCGCGTAACATTTCCTCGAAGCTCCCCCAGGGAAGCGCGTCACTGAGCTTACCTCCGAGTCGATGCGCCACTTCGATCAGGGCATCCGGAATGGCGCGTGTATAGTGGAGAGGTCGGAGAGCGGGCGGCGCCAAACTTGCCACCGTTCCGTGGAAACCGGATTCGGGGACCACGTCCAGCCACGACTCCAGGGGCGAGTGGTCCGGCAGGATGAGGTCGGCAAGAACGCTGGTTTCGTCGATAAAGCTGCCGAAGCTGGCGATGAACGGAATCCTCTCCAAGGCTTCGCGTACGCCGAAGCCCGGAGGCATCGCGAATACCGGGTTAGCTTCGTAGAGCAGAAGCGCCTTGACGGGGTGAGGCTGCTCGGTCCGAATCTGTGCCGCCAGCGCTGCCACCTGGAAATAGCCGGCGGACTTGTTCACGCCGGGCAGCGAAGCGGAGACTGGGTTGAACGGCGACCGCGGTGCAAACGAGATGATCCCCGGGGAGTCGACGCTGCCGTGCGCAGCAACCAGGGAATTCAGGGCGTTCACCGCCAGCGCGCTGAAGAGACCGTTGGTGTGGGCCAGTGGGGCGCCCCCGATCACCGCTACGGCTGCCCCACTCTGAGCGAATTCGTTCGCGGTTCGCGCGATTGTCTTCGCGGGCACGCCGGTCCGTTTCTCCACTTTCTCAGGCGTGTAATCAGGCAGCCCCTCCGACCATCCGGTAATCAGGTTCTGCGCGGGCGAGGCTATCGAAAGATGCTTCCCTCCCGACGCCAACAGGAGATGAGCCACACCGAGCGCCAGGATCCCCTCCGTACCGGGCCGAATGGGAATCCACTGGTCCGCGTTGGCGCCGGTCTGGGAAAGGCGCGGCTCCACTTGGACCACCCGGCCACGCGCGCCGGGCCTTCCCTGCCGCATCTCACCGTAGCCGATCGCCTGCGCCACGGGCGAGTTCCAGGTGCCGAGGAAATCGGCGCCGAACGAAAGGATGTAGTCCGCACGGGCAAGGTCAAAGGTCGGCAGCGCGCCTTGGCCGAAGCTGAGCAGGTTGGCGCGGCGGAGCACCGCGTCGTCGAAGGGGTCGAAAGTGACCGTAATTTCAGATCCGTATCCGGTCATGAATCGGTCAATCAGCTCGCTGCGCTGGCCGTGAAGCGAGCGCGTCAAGAAGGCGAGCGAAGTGGCCATGTTCGCCGAGCGGAGCGCATCGAGCTGTAACACAAGCGCCCCGAGGGCTTCGTCCCACGTGATCGGTTCGAATTCGCCCGCTCCGCGGGGGCCGGTGCGCCTGAGAGGAGTGCGCAGGCGATCCGGGTGGTAAGTGACCTGGAGGCCGGCTTGTCCGCGCGCACACAGCTTGCCGCGATTGACGGGATGATCGGCATTGCCCTCGAGCTTTTTCGCCAGGCCCATTTTGATCAAGCCGAGCTTGCCGTGGCGCACCACCTCCGCGTCGCCCTCCATCACCCGCACCGTGAGTCCGCAGCCCGCCGGACACATCGTGCAGACGCTCGGTTTGAACACCGCCACCCCTGGTTGCAGCTCCTCCTCCGGGATGAAGCGAATGAGCTGATGCTCCGGATGGCTGCAACTCGAGAGCGCGGCCGTGGCGCCGGTGGCCGCCGAGATTTTCAGGAAGTCACGTCTTTCCATTTTGGATTTTGGATTTTCGATTTTGGATTAAAGACGAAAACGTCCTTTCTCCGTACCGCGTTGTCCGTTGACGAAAGTCATGAGCGCTTCCCCGAATTCATCGTCCTCTATCCAGAATGGGCAGTCTTCAATCCAAAATCCAAAATCGAAAATCCAAAATCAGAAATGGCACGTGTTGCACTCAATCGACGCCCTCTTGGCCTTATGGCAGTCGACGCAATAACCCATGTTGAGATTAACCGACCGCACGGCCACGGTCTGTTGGGTCATGTCGCCGTGGCAGACCCTGCACTCGACCCCGGCGCGAATGTGGGGTGCGTGGTTGAACTTCACGTGCGCCTCGTGCGGATAATCGTATACACGCTGCCACGGAATGTCTTCCCCGCGCTGGTCATACGCGGCGAGCTTCTGGATTTCCGGCTTGTCGGTGGCAATCACCTGGTGGCACATCATGCAGAGCTTCACGCTCGGCAACTCCGCGTCCGGACCCGTATCCACGCCTACGTGGCATTGAACGCATTCCATGCCGTTTGCAAGGTGCACTGTGTGTGTGTAAGCAATCGGCTGCACGGGCGCGGGCCGGACGCCGAAGAAATCCCTGACCGCATCCCAGTCAGAGTCATGCGCCGGTGTGAAAACGAGAGACTGCTCCTCCGTCCCACTCTGGCCACCCTGGGCGCCGCGCAACTGCCACGCCGCGGGCCAGGCGTTCCTGGTAAACCACCACCCCAGGACACCGGCCAACGCGAGTATGGCGACGGCTTGGCTTACGCGAAAGCGCATCATGACCCTATCGAGACAAACGACCCGCGCGCGATTGAGCAACTTATCATACGTGGAGCCTCAGAGTATGTAAACAGCCCACCGTCACATTACTGTTATGTGGTCATGTATAGTGATGGGTGGCGAGTGGCCGAGTGGCAAGAAAGAAATTCTTCACCCGATTCCTCAGAAGGTGTGAAAAAATGCCTTAGCCCCGAAGGGGCGAAAGAGAGTAGCCCAGGGCGCCAGCCCTGGGATCAGATACCCCCAAGAACCACAAAAACTATAATTTTGCCGGCCTTCTCCCAGGGCTGGCGCCCTGGGCTACTCTCTTTCGCCCCTTCGGGGCTAAGAGCATTTTTTCACACCTTCTCATTCGTCACTCGCACTTCTCAGGTTTGTTCCCGGGTTTGTTTTTGGAGGGGACTTCCCGCACCAACGACTTACCAGGTTTGTTCCAGGTTTGTTTTTCCGAACGCTTCAATTCTAAAGGACTTATCAGGTTTGTTCCAGGTTTGTTTTAGGGGTCATGTCATTGATTAGACAGCACTTGCCAGGTTTGATTGACCCATTTTTTCATTTTTCCCCGCAACCGCCCCGGCAAGCAGCGTTTTATGCTGCGGCGAGAGCTTCTCGAAGGACGTTTCCTGCGTTCGCTTCCCAGCGTTCCCGGCCGCAGGAGTCGCCACCCCATGCGCTGTTCGCCCGGACAGGCAATGGTGCGAACGCCAGGACAGATGATGGTTCGTATGGCGGCCGAGAGACTTAACCGGCAGCGGGCCGGTGCTGGGCGATGTGTCGATCGCCATACTGAAAATAAACGATTTAAGCGCAATCGGCAATCGAGAAAAGGTCCATTCCAACCTAATTCTGTCAAAACACGGGTCAAAATCGCTGTAAATTATTGTTAACATGATGGATAAATGCGTTGGCTTCGTTCTTCTCATTTATAGTCTATCTGATTGGAACGAAGCGTCTTAACAACTTTGGCTTCGTTTGGCTTCGTTTCGCTCCTTTTCCGAACCAGCGTCTACTCCTCTCATCCGATTTCTTTCGCCGCATGCGACCAAGTTTTTTTACCCGTCACTTCTCCCCGGCGCTCCGCCTTACTTTCCGGTACTGTCCTGATTGGCCTGCTAATTGCGATCAGCGATTCCAAGAGTGGCTTTCAATCGGCAATCGGCAATCGGCAATCGTCAATCCGAAAGAGCGGGCGTCGATTCACGTTCCACTAACGGCATACAACAAATCTCCTCGAACCCGTCACTCGCGTCGTGCCCGGTACCTTGCAGCCGGACCATTTTCCCTTCGAGCCTACGGCTACGATCGGTCCCAAGCGAGCTTCAAGAATTCTACTATAACCACACGTTGGATGTCAAGAAGATTATTTTCAGACTCTGATAGCTATGCCACAGCGGCCTTGCCCCCGGGAAATCCGATACAGCCGAACAGGAGAAACGGTGGGGACTCGGCGTTGGCCGAGAGCATTGCCGTTCCAGGAAGGCGTTAGAGCGGTGATCGCCGCAGTGTGCTGCAACGCTCAGGTCTTGACAATGATTGAGCGGCTCCTCCGCCCTGCTGTGCGGAAAGGCTCAGAAGGTGTGAAAAAATCCTCAGCCCCGAAGGGGCATAAGAGAGTAGCACAGCGCGGCCTGTGGCCGCAACCAAAACAAGACCTCAACACAGAGGTCACTGAGGCCTCACAGAGGGAACAGAGAAGAAAGCCCGGAAGGAAGCGCCCTGCCCTTGGTCTTCTCTGTGACCTCCGTGAGTCCTCTGCGAACTCTGTGTTAAACTCTTGTTCCTAAAACGCCCCGAAGATAAA
>Ga0209039_10001378_pt1 | contig 22759 bp, 16 predicted proteins | sample BogFormECP12_OM1_FD_188238 | JGI IMG/M metagenome (GOLD analysis project Ga0209039, IMG submission 188238) | Bog forest soil microbial communities from Calvert Island, British Columbia, Canada - ECP12_OM1 (SPAdes) (version 2) | ecosystem: Environmental > Aquatic > Freshwater > Wetlands > Bog ... | reverse complement strand
ACACCGAGATGGGCGGCTTCTTGAGCGCCAACATCGGAACGCCGCGCAAGGTCGTGATCCTCGATAGCTGCAACTCGGGCGGATTCATCGGCAACACGTTGGAAGTGGACACGACTCCGCCGACGACGGTCGGGTCGGTGCCGGGGAAGTCCGGGACCTCGATGATCGTTCGCGCGGATGGATCGACGGCAGGGACCGTCGGAGGTGCCCAGCTCGAGGAGGAGGTCAAGAGGCTCGCGCGGACGGCCTTCGAGCGCAAGCAGGGGGACCTGCACCACTTCGACCTCCAAGCGTGGAAACCGGGAGGCCTTTCGAGCCTGTGCGGCGGTTCGGTCGAGGTGGCGATCGAGTACGTCGGAGCCCGCCCGAACCTGCTCCTGTGGGGTGGGGGCCACGTGGCGCATGCCCTCGCGCAACTCCTTCCGACCCTCGAATACGACTACAGCGTGGCCGACGACCGGCCCGAGTGGGTCGGTACCGAACGATTTCCCACCGCCGAGCGTCGGGAGGTGGTCGAGCCGACGAGGTTGTTCGAGGTGTTCAACCCCGCGTCGTTCACCCATCTCTACCTCCTCGGCTACGACGCGCTGAAAGACCTCGAGGTACTGGCCCTCGCGATCGAGCGCTTCCCGAACGCGATCGGTCTCATCGCGAGCGCTTCCAAGCGCGAACACATGTTCGCGACCCTCCGCGGGCGCGGCGTCTCGCGCGAGGCGCTCGAGCGGGTGCGTTCCCCGGTCGGCCTTCCGTTAGGTGCGGAGACCCCGGCCGAGATCGCCGTGAGCGTCGTCGCGGAGATCGTCCGGGAACTGCACCCCGCGACCTTAGGTACCCCTGAGCGTGGGGTGTCCCTGGTGACCCCGGTCCCCGATGCCGACCCCGGACCTCCTTAGATTCCGCCTCAACGGCCAGCCGGTCGAGGTGGCCTGCGAGTCCGCTCGGGTCCTGCTCGACCTCCTCCGGGAGGACTTGACCCTCACCGGAACGAAGCGCGGGTGCGACCTCGGGACGTGCGGCTGCTGCACGGTGCTCGTGGACGGCCGACCCACGCTGAGCTGTCTCACCCTGGCGCGCCTGGTCGACGGACGCGATGTCACGACGATCGAGGGGGTAACACCCCCGAACGGGCTTTCGCCCGTGCAGCGGGCGTTCGTGAACCACGGGGCGACCCAGTGCGGGTTCTGCACGCCGGGGTTCATCGTCACCGCCACCGCGCTCCTACGCGAGGTGCCGCATCCGACCCGAAAGGAGATCGAGCGCGCGATCTCGGGGAACCTGTGCCGGTGCACCGGATACCGGAAGATCATCGACGCGATCGAAGCTGCGGCTCGGGAGGTAGCGTAGTGACGTCCGCTCCCCCTTCGTCCTACCGCCTGCTCGGCGGGCGGATCCCGTATGTCGAGGGCCCGCTCAAAGTGACCGGGCGCGCCGAGTACACCGACGACATTCAGCGGCCCGGGATGCTCGTCGGACGCCTCCTTCGCAGTCCCTGGCCGCACGCCCGCCTCAGGTCGATCGACACGAGCGCCGCGCGGGCGCTGCCGGGAGTGTTCGCGGTCCTGACGGGCGAGAAGTACCCGACCCCGTTCGGGGTCCTCCCGATCACGCGCGACGAGACCGCGATCGCGGTCGACAAGGCGCGCTACATCGGCGACATCATCGCCGCCGTGGCCGCTTCGGACGAACGCACGGCGGAGCGGGCGATCGCCCTCCTGCGAGTGGACGCGGAAATCCTGCCCGACTACGCCGACCCCCGCATGGGTGTCGCGCCGGTCGCCGAGCCGATCCACCAGCGTGGGCTGCTCGGGTCGAACATCCAGAAGGAGGTCGTCCAGCATTTCGGGAACGTGGACGCGGCCTTCGCGCACGCCGCCCATTCGGCCCGAGTGCGGGGCAACTTCGCCGGCGTGACCCATGCGTTCACCGAGCCGTTGGTGACGATCGCCGAGGCGACGCCGGACGGACGGCTCACGGTCTGGAGCGCGACCCAGGTCCCGCATTACCTGCACCGAGCGCTCTCGGAAGTGCTGGGGCTTCCGATGCACCGGATCCGGGTGATCAAGCCGGAGGTGGGCGGCGGTTTCGGAGGGAAATCTGACCCGCTCCCGCACGAGATCGTCTGTGCCGCGCTGTCCCTCGAGACGGGCCGTCCGGTGAAGATCCTGCTCGACCGCGAGGACGTCTTCTACACCAACCACGGACGACATCCGACCCAGAACGACGTGCGGATCGCGGTCGACGCTTCCGGCCAGATCCTGGGGTACGACATCGATGCCCTCCTCGATGGGGGCGCGTGGAGCTCGTTCGGGACCGTCACGACGTACTACAACGGGGTCCTCGCGATGGGACCGTACCGTGTTCCGAACTTCCGCTACCGCGGCCGTCGGGTCTACACGACCAAGCCTCCCTCGGGGGCGATGCGGGCGCACGGAGGGACGAACCTCCGGTACTCGGTGGAGGTCGCCCTGGACATGCTCGCCGAGAAGACTGGCATCGACCCGTTCGACCTACGGAGCCGCAACGCCCTCCCTCCGAACTCGAGGACGGTGAACGAGTTCCGGATCACGTCGACCTCGTTCCTGAAATGCCTCGCCGCCGCCCGCGACAAAAGCGGATGGGACACGAAGTTCCGTAAGCTCCCGTACGGGCACGGTGTCGGCCTCGGATGCGGGTTCTACATCTCGGGGTCGAACAGCCCGATCCACTTCACCCCCAAGATGCCGCAGTCCACCGTCCACCTGAAGGTCGACATGGACGGAGGCATCGCCGTGCACTCGATGCAGGCCGACATCGGCCAGGGGTCGAACACCCTGCTGGCGGCGATCGTGGCGGAGGTGCTCGGGGTCGACCTCGACCGCGTGCACGTCCAGCGGGTCGACTCCGACGTGAGCCCGATCGACCTCGGCTCGTACTCGAGCCGGGTGACGTTCATGATGGGCAACGCGGCGCGCGCCGCGGCCGAAGAGCTCCGGGGAAAGCTCGTCGCCGCCGCGGCGACGCTCCTCGACCGGAGCCCGGACGCCCTCGAGGTGGGGCACGAGCGGATCCAGGAACGCGGGCATCCCGAGGTGGGGGTCACGTTCCTCGAGGCCCTGCACCGGGCGATGGAGACCTCGGGAGCCCTCACCGCGAGCGGCTCTTACAACTCTCCGTCGATGGGCGGTCAGTTCAAGGGAGCGCGCGCCGGGACCGCACCGGCCTACTCCTTCGCGGCCTACGTGGCCGAGGTCCTAGTGGACGACGACACGGGCGAGTACCGCGTGCCCAAGGTCTGGGCGGCGTTCGACTGCGGGCGTCCCCTCAACCGTCTCGCGGTGGAAGGTCAGATCGAGGGCTCCATCCACATGGGTCTCGGCCAGGTGATGGGCGAATCGATGAACTACCGGGGCACGCGCCTGATCAACCCGTCCCTCCTCGAGTACAAGATCCCGATGCCCCAGCAGATGCCCGAGGTGGAGATTCTGCTCGTGGGCGACGACGACCCGGAAGGACCGTTCGGCGCGAAGGAGGCCGGCGAAGGCCCGCTGATCGCCACGCTTCCGGCGGTCGGCAACGCCCTCTACGATGCGCTCGGGGTCCGGTTCACCGACCTCCCGATCACGCCGGACAAGGTCCTCAAGGGAGTCGACCAGCGCCGCGCCGAAGGACGGCCCTGGAAGGGGAGGTAGGTAGGATGCACCTCGACCCGTTCGAGCTTCACCGTCCGACCTCCGTTGAGGAGACGGTGGCCCTGGCCGAGCGTCTCCAGGGGCGGTTCGATTTCCTCGCGGGGGGGACCGACCTCTTGCCGAACTACAAGATGCACATCAACCTCCGACCCCACGTGGTCGCGCTCGATGCGGTCCCCGAGCTCGCGGGCCACTCGCTCGAGCGCATCGGCGCGATGGTGCGCCTCGCCGAACTCGAGCGCGACCCGGAGTTCGGGCACGCCTATCCCCCGGTCGCCGACGCCCTCCGGGAGGTCGCGACCCCCCTCGTCCGCGCGAGCGGGACCGTCGGGGGGAACCTTCTCGTGGAGACCCGCTGTTTCTTCTTCAACCAGAGCTACTTCTGGCGCGCGAGCCTCGGGTTCTGCCTGAAGGCCGACGGCGACCGCTGCCACGTGGTCCCGCAGAAGGAGCGTTGCTACGCGACGTTCTCGGGGGACCTCGCCCCCGCGTTCATGGTGCTCGATGCCGAGGTCGAGGTGGCCGGGCCCGGCGGCCGCCGTCGCATCCCGCTCACCGACCTGTACGACGCGAAGGGGGACGGGATCCGGCGGTTGACGACCCGACCGGGGGAGCTGCTCGTCGGGGTGCATCTGCCGCCCGCGAGCCGAACGCTCAAGGGCCGCTACCGCAAGCTCCGCGTACGGCCCTCGTACGACTTCCCCGAGCTGGGCGTCGCGGTCGCGGGAGCGTGGGACGACCGCCGCGTGACCTCGCTGTCGATCGCCGTGGGTGGGGTCGAGCCGTACCCCCGCCGATTCGACGAGCTCACCCACCCGCTGGTGGGGGAGACTTTGTCCGAGGACCGCGTCCGGGCGCTGGCCGAGGCGGTCACCCGCGCGGTGCGTCCGGTCCACAACACTTTCCTGCTCCCGGATTACCGTCGCCGCATGGTCGGCGTCTACGTTCGGCGCGCGATCGCCGAAGCGAGGGGGTCGGTCGCGGCATGACCGGTGGGGCCGAGTTCGCTCTGCTCCGGATCTCCGTTCTCAAGGTCCACGAACGCATCGACGAGACGAACCTCGCCGAGCTGATCGCCCACCTACGGCGCTCGCAGGTCCTCTCCGACCCGATCTGGGTCGCCCGGGGCTCGTCGGTCATCCTGAACGGCCACCACCGGGTGGAGGCGCTCCGGCGAATCGGCGCAGACCGGGTCCCCGCCTGGGTCCTCGACTACGAGAGCGAGCTCATCCACGTCGAGCGGTGGCGCTCGGGCCCCCCGATCGCGAAGAGCGAGGTGATCCGGCGGGCCGAGGAGGGGCGGCCGTTCCCCCCGAAGACCACCCGCCACCGGCTGCTGCTCGACCTGCCCGCGCGGCCCACGCCGCTTTCCGAGCTGCTTCCGCGGCCTGTGGCGCGACGCGCTCACTCGCGCGCGCCGGTCCGTTCCTGAGACCCCGGCCGGGGCACGTCCGGGTCGAAGCAGGGGATCGGAAGGTCGCCTTCCGCGAAGCGTCGTAGTGTCGAAGCGAGCAACGCGACCTCGATCGGGTGGAGTCGCACCCGAAGCGATTCGGGGGTGTCGTCCGGCAACACCGGTATCCGTTCCTGAGCGACCGTGGGGCCCCCGTCGACCTCGGCCGTGACCATGTGGACGGTCGCCCCCGTCTCCGCCTCGCCGGCGGCGAGCACGGCGCGGTGCACCCGCATGCCGTACATGCCCGGCCCACCGTGGCGGGGGAGCAGCGCCGGATGGATGTTGATCGCCCGTCCGGCCCACCGCTGGACCCAACGCGGGGGCAGGATCGAAAGGAACCCGGCGAGCACGACGAGCTCGACGCCCTGGTCGACCATCTCCTTCGTCAGCCGGTCCGACCAGACCACGGGGTCGGCCCCCTTCGTGGGGAGGACGATCGTCGGGATGCCCCGGCGGCGGGCGCGTTCGATGGCCGGGATGTTGGGCCGGTCCGAGACCACGAGCACGATGCGGATCGGGAGATGCCCTCCGACAGCGAGCTCGGCGAGTCCTTCGAGGGTGGTCCCTGCGCCCGAGACCAGGACCGCGACCGGGAGCGTTCGCGTCACGGCCCGAGGAGCGGTCGCGATTAGAAGAGGGTGGCGGAGGTGAAGCGGAACGCGCCGACGGCCACCGCCGGAGCGGTGACGGCGCCGCCGCCCTCGTAGTAGATCCTTCGGTCCTTCCCGAGGAGCGCGATGCCGTGGAGCGCGGTGAGGACGCTCTCCGTGAAGCGAAGGTTGCGGACCGGTCGGGCGACCTCCCCGTTCTCGATCGCGTAGGTGCCGTCCCGAGTCATGCCGGTGATTATGCCGCGGCCGGGGTCGACGATCCGCACGTAGTGGAACCGGGTCACGAGGAGGCCGTGCCGGGTCTCCCGGATGAGTTCGTCTTCGCTCGCGTCGCCGGGATCGAGGAGGAGATGGGACGGGGCGGGACCGTAGTCCCCCCAGGGCGCCTCGGGGGGCTGAGCGTGGCCGGTGAGCGGTCGCTTCAAACGGCCCGAGGTGAGGAGGTCGGTGACCGCGTGCCGCGCGACGCCGTCCTCGATGAGCGGGGTGGGCGCGGTCCACGTGCCCTCGTAGTCGATCGCCTGAGGGATCGTCTCCCGGGAGACCGGGTCATCGGTCAGGGTCACCGTCGCGGGCGCGACCTTCTTCCCACGGCTCCGCCGAAGGCAGCTCCACCCCTCGATCTCGCCGTTCGCGCTGAACCCGAGGTGCGCGAGAAACCGAAGGAGGTCGGCGACCGCGGGGCCCCTCAGCACCACGGGGTAGGTCCCCGGCTCGACCGATTGGGGGGTCGAGCGCGCGATCCGGTCCGCGGCCTCCCGCCCCAGGCGGGCGGGCCCCAGCCGGTCCGCGTCCCAGTGCGCCGCTTCCGACCATCCCGCGACCGGAGGGTCCTGGTCGGGTCGCTGCGCGAGGACGCTCGCATACGCAACGGATTGACGCGTAGAACGGTCGAGGCCGCAGGAGTTCACGACGCGAAGCTCTTCGTTCCCGACGTGGACCACCCCGGCAACACGCGCGCCCGGCGCGTCGGAGGCGGCCGCCTCGAGGATCTGCTCGGCGAGCTCGGTGACTCCCTCGGGGGAGAGTTCGGCGGTCGTCTTCGAGAAGGCGAGGCGGCCCGGGCCTTTCCCGGTCGGCGATACGAAGCCGGGAAAGCTCCGCTCGACCGGCGCGATCCGCGCGAGCGCGCGGGCGGTCCCGGCGAGATTCCTCAGCCCGGCAAGGGAGGCGTCGGAACCGGTCGCCGTGGCCAATCGACGGCCGTCCGCGAGCCGGAGCGAGACGTGGGTGGAGCGTTCGAGGTGCGGCTGATGGATCCGACCGTTCGCGAACCGGATCGTGGTCGACATCGCGGTGACCAGTCTCAGGTCGCCGGCGCTCCCGCGGGGAAGCTCGGAGAGGACCGCCGACGGGTCTTCGGCGGGATGCGGGGCTTGTCGACGCGGCACCGTCATCCTCCTCGGACCGCGATGTCGCGGAATCGGGCGATCGGGGCGCCGTGGCTGACCCGGGCCAGCTGGCCGGGCTGCCCTTTCCCGCAGTTGGGCAACCCCCACAGGTGACGCGTGCTCGGGTCGCCCACCGCGTCCATCGAAGCCCAGAACGAGGGCGTCATGCCCGAATAGATCGGGTTGCGCAGCAGCTCCCCGAGTTCGCCGTGCACGATGCGTCGGCCGAATTCGGTGCCGAACTGGAAGTTGAGGCGGCGGTCGTCGATCGACCAGGACCGGTTCGTGTCCAGGAACACTCCGTCGTGCACGCCCTCCAAGAGCTCGTCGAGGCTCAAGTCCCCCGGCTCCAAGTTGATGTTCGTCATCCGCACGAGCGGTGCGCGGTCGCCTCCCGAGGCCCGGGCGGTCCCGCCCGAGCGTCGCAGGCCGAGTTGCGCGGCCGACTCCCGGGAGGAGAGCGTGCCGACGAGGGTCCCCTTGTGGACGATCGGCGTCCGATGGGCCGCTACTCCCTCGTCGTCCCAACCGAACGTGCCAAGCCCTCCGGGCTCGGTCGCGTCGGCGACGACGTTCATGAGGTCGCTCCCGTAGCGAAGAACCCCGATCTTGTCGGGAGCGACCCAGCTCGTGCCGGCGAAGCCGGCCTCGGAGCCGAACATGCGGTCGAGCTCCACCGCATGCCCGACGCTCTCGTGGACCTGGAGAGCGAGCTGGCTCGACCCGAGGACCAGGGTCGTCGTCCCCGTGGGGCAGGCCGGCGCATCGAGGAGAGCCACCGCCTCACGACCAACCTGCGCCGCGTGGCCGGCGAGGTCCAGTCCCTCGACGAACTCGAAACCGGCCTGCGCAAAATCGCCCCCGAAGGAGGCCGGCGAGCTGCGACGCTGCACGCTCGCACCGCGCACCGCGGTCGCCGACACCCCGGCCCCGACATGGACGATGCGCGACGTGTAGGACGCACCCTCCGACGAGCCGTACCACTTGTTCTCCTCCCAGGCCGCGAACGAGGCGAGCCCGCTTTTCACGGACCGCGCCACGTGGACGCCCTTCTCGGCCGCGATCAGAAGCTCGATCACCGGTTCGAGGGGCATCGAGAACGGGTCGCGTCGGAGGGAGGTCATGTAGCGTCCCCCCTTCGGAGCGGGGTCGTCCGTCACGCGAAGACGCTCCCGGGTGTGACGCGTCGCGGCGCGGGCGAGGCGCACCGCGAGCCGGGCGACCTCGCGCACGGGGCCAGGCCGAAGGTCACAGGTGGTGGCGAACCCCCAGGCTCGGTCGGTCCGTACGCGCACCCCGAGAGCTTCGGTGCGCGCGTCCGTGAGCGCGCTCGCCGCGCCGTTCCGGACCGCGAGCTGGACGAACCGGTCGTGTGCCACGACGCGCACGTCGGCGTGGAGAACGTCCGGAGCGTCGACCGTCGCGAGCGCGGTGCGGATCAGCTCCTCCACAGGTCCCTCGGTCGGGGCGCGCAAGAAGAGCCGGGGATTTACGGCTGTGGGTCGGACTCCGAGAGTCTCGGCCGCGCGTTCCGCCTAGAGCATCACGCGCAGGTTCAGCTTCTCGGTGAGCTCTTTGTAGCGGTTCCGGATCGTGACCTCGGTCACGCCGGCCACCTCGGCGACCTCGCGTTGCGTGCGTCGCTCGCCGCACTGGACGCTCGAGATGTAGATCGCCGCCGCGGCCACGCCCGTCGGGCCGCGACCGCTCGTCAGCTCGCGCTCGGTCGCTTCCTTCAGGATCTCGTTGGCGCGCGTCTGGATCTCGCCCTTCAGCTTGAGCTCGGAACAGAACCGCTGGATGTAGTCCTGCGGCTTCGTCGGCATCAGTTTGAGGTGAAGTTCGCGGGTCATGAACCGGTACGTTCGGCCGATCTCCTTCCGACCGATCCGGGACTTGGAGGCGATCTCGTCGAGCGTGCGCGGTACGTTGCACTGTCGGCAGCTCCCGTAGAGGGACGCGGCGACGACCCCTTCGATCGACCGTCCCCGGATCAGGTTGCGGTTGACGGCCTTGCGGTAGATCATCGCGGCGGTCTCCCGCACGTTCCGCGGAAGCGCCATCCCCGAGGCGATCCGGTCGAGCTCCGCGAGCGCGAAGGCGAGGTTCCGCTCGGTGGCGTTCGACACGCGGATCCGGCGCTGCCACTTGCGGAGCCGGTAGAGCTGGGCACGATTGCGGGTCGGGATCGACTTGCCGTACGGGTCACGGTTCTTCCACCCGATCTCGGTGGAGAGACCCTTGTCGTGGATCGTGAGCGTGGTGGGCGCCCCGGTTCGGGCGCGCTTTTCGCCCTGCTCGGCGTCGAACGCCCGCCAGTCCGGCCCCTGGTCGATCATCGACTCCTCGAGGACGAGCCCGCACTCGTCGCAGACGAGCTCCCCGCGCTCGTAGTCCCGAGTGAGGTGCGTCGACCCGCAGCTCGTGCACCGGGTCGGGACGACGATGTCCTCGGGCCGGTCTGCCGCCTTCTCCGGCTTCGGGGTCGCTTCACCGTTCTCCATCGGATGCTTCCTCCTACTCTCGGACGAGGGTCCGCCCCAGAAGGGCCCTGCCCTCGGTCACGGTCGGGGTGCGGCGCGGGCGAACGCTCAGGTACGGTCGGGCCACCGGTCCGAACACTCGCACCACCTGCCCCCGGACGGTCCCGGCGGGGTCGCCGACCAGCGTGCCCTCGGGAACCACCTCGGGGCCGGCGGCCCGCAACGTGAGATGGCCCGCGGGCGTGATTGCCAGCACGGTCCCGACGTCGCGACTCTTCGCCCGAACGTCCGCGCGCGACAAGTGGTATAAACCACTTGCGATACGTATATGAGGATTACGCTCGGGGCCGAGCTCGGTTTCGGGCGCGACCGGCGGTTGGCGCGACTCCGGACTCGTCCTCCTCCTCGGGAGCGGGCCGTTCGTCGGGCGGGACGTAGGGCACGTAGAAGGACGGGCGGGTCGTCCGTTCGTGAGGCGGCGCTTCCTCCTCGGCGGCGACCTCGGTCCCGGAAGTCTTCCCCATCCCCTCGAGCTCCTCGGCCGGGACGGGCTTCCTCCGGATCGGTGCCGCCGGCTCTCCCACCGTCCCGCGGGTCGGGCGTTCCGGTGGTGGCGGGCTCGCCGCGGCACGGTTCCTCTCGTGGGTGAGGCGGTCGACCTCCGCCCACAACTGTTCGATCTCCTCCTCGGGCGTCCCGTAGCGACGGTCCTCGCTGATCGCGGCGCGCACCTGGGCCATGAGCCGCGCGGCGCTCGACGCGTCGCGGGCCTTCCCCTTGATCCGTTGAAGCCGGCGGGCGAGGTTCCGCGCCTCGAGCAGGATCTCCTCTTCTTCGTGCGGAGAGAGCGGCGGGAGCGCGGGGGCCCGCGGGATTCGGGCCACCAGGCGTCGGGTCTCCACCAACCGCTGCGCGGCGGTGGCGAGGTTCTGGTCCTGGACCGCCAGAAGGAGGCGGGAAAACGAACGAACCGCGTCGGCGACCTCTTCGCCCCGGTCTCGCGCGCGTCGGATGGAGACCCCGAGCGCCTGGGCCTCCTGAACGCAGAACTTGGGGACCGCATCGTTCAGGACCGCGAGGGCAAGCGACGCGCTCGCCGCGGCCTTCTCCATCGAGCCCGAACTGAGCGGCTCGGTCATCAACCGCGTTCGAGGGTTCCCGACCCGGCTGTCCAGGATGGCGAGGTCGACCCCGATCGTCCCGGCGATGGCCCGGAGCTCGTCCGCCCGTCGCAGAAGCTCTCGGACCCAGGTCCAGTCGGTGCTGACCCGCGTGAGCAGGGCTTCCGCGCGCTTCACGACGTCCGCGGCGGCTTGGGTCTCTCCCTCCCGGACCGCCTCCTCAAAGGTGTCGTAGACACTTTCGGTGGGGAACGGGAGCCCCTCAGCTTCGAGGGCGCGCCCGCGCTGGACAACTAGGTCGAGGCGCGGGCGGAGCGAGGCGACCGAGGTCGGCTCGGGGGTCATCGCTCCGCCCCCGTCGGCTCGGTCGAAAGAACCCGCATCAGGCGCGAAAGTGTGAGGTCGGCCTCCTTCAACATGCGCGAACGGAGGAACTCGGTCGCGTCCCGGATCTGCACGGCGGCGTCGTGAGCGATGTCGCTGTCCGGCGGAAGGGTCCGGATCCGCGAGGCGAGCGACCAGGCCTTCTTGAGCAGGCGGTCGAGCATCTCGTCCTCCGTCTCCGCGGGGCCCGAAATCGCCGGAGCTTCGATCGCGGGCGACGCCGCCGCGGCGACCTCGAGGTCGGAGAGTTCCCGCCGGAGGTCCTGAACGCTGCGGACCGCCTCGGAAAGGCGGCCTTTCTTCAGGTGCCGGGACGCCTCGAGGTGGAGCCGCTTCGCGACCGCGCTCGGGACATGGTCCTCGGGGTAGCGGTCGATCGTCTTCTCGGCGCGGTCGAGCTCCTCGGTGAGGGCACTCGGAACCGCCTCGTGGAGAAGCATGAGGGTCTGCGCGGCCTCCTGGCCCAGATTGTCGAGCGTCTCCTCGGTCAGGTTCGGTTCGCGCAACCTCTCGCGGATCGCTTCGACCTCGCTGGAGATCTCCCCGAGCGGAATGCTGAGCTCGGCGGCCTCGCTGCGGAGCCCTTCGATCTGGGCAAGGAGGCCTTGGAGTCCTCGCCAGTCCGACTCGAGCTGCGCCATGCGCCGGTCGATCTCGACCACGCGTCGGACCGCCTCCTCGCGCTCCCCGGACTGGACCGCCTCCTGGGCCCCCCGGAGGTCGTCCGATATCGAAATTCGCGCTCCCGTGCGTTCGAGCGCCTCGCGACGTTCCCCGAGCTCCGTCAGCCGGCGATGGAGGAGCTCGTCACTCTCGGACTCGAGGCGGGACTGCGCCGACCGCAGGATCGCGAGCGCCTCCGAGGCGCGTCCATCGGCCTCGCTGAGCGCGGCCTGGCAGAGCTCGGCCGTGAGGTCGGGGGCCCCCCGTCCCAGGGCCCGGACGAGCTCCATCTTCGAACGCAGGTCGCGGCTGATCGCCGCGTTCAGGTCCTGCTCCGGCGAGATAATGTGAGGGCCTGCGGCCTTTGACGGGGTCGCCGCTTGAGGTTCGGTCGCCGGAGGCGCGCCGTCCGCGACATCGTTCGAGCGGAGTCCCTCGATCGCGAGGTGGGTCGGGAAACCGCAGACCGAGCAGTGCACCGCCGTGGTAGCGATGGGTTGCTCACAAATTGGACAGCTGGACGGCACGGTACGTTCCTGTTCTGCTGGAGAGACGGTGCGCGCGCCCTTAATCCCTTTCGTCAGTCACGTTCCCTCGAAGAGATATCCGACCCGGGTCGCCCTATCCCCCCGAGAAGGTGGGAACGACCGTGAGCTCGACCGGCCCTTCGATGGGCGTATCGAGCGGGATGGGCGTCTCGCCCACTAGGACGGCGCAGCCTTCCGGAGACTCTCCCGCAAGACGGACTACCGCACGCACTAAGGTCCCCGGGGCCACCTCGAATCGCGAGGTCCGACTCCGGCCCGAGCGGAGCACCTCGACACCGACCCGGAACGAAGGAGGGGAGGCGCTGAGGGGGAGACTTCCCGCCGCCGGGGTGGGACCCCGGGCGTCCTTTGAACTCCCGCGATGCAAACGCATCACCAGATCTCGAATCTGGCGCCTTGGCCAAGCTAGGCTACCTCAGCACCCGGGACGTCCGGAGACCTACCGTCACTTGAGCCTTTCCGGGCCAACGCCGCGCCTCGTCCGCCCGGACCGGCCCAGGTGCGAAGCCGCGTCAGTGCTACCGGAGTTCGGCGGGGTTCCCGATCGCCGACTTGAGCCGCGTGATTGCATCCACCGGGTACGGGTCGACTCCGGCGCGTTCCGCGAGGAACAAGCTGAAGTGGTCGCCGAGCGAGATCCCCGCGACGAGCGCGGCCAGCCGATCCTCCGACGCGAGCGCGGCGCGAGCGACCGGCACCCGTTTCGACTTCAGCAGTCGCTCGAGGTACCGGAAACTCCTCCGGACAGGAGGGCTCTCCCCGGACCACTCGAGCAGCAGGGCGATCTGGCGGCCCGCGTCGCGCCGGGGGAAGGCATCCCATCCGACGAGCGCATTGTGGAACGCCTCCGGGACCTCATCAAAGACCGCGAGTCGTTTCGCATTCTCTTCGACCTGGGTCTTCCACCGACGGGCGAGCGCAACGAAGGAGTTCTCCGCGTAGATGAACGGAAGCCGGTCTCCCACCTGCCTCGCGAGCGCGGCCGCGGGTCCGCGATCTCGGGCATATTCTCGGATCCGCGAGCGGGTCACTTCCGCGGCTCGGGCCACGCGCCCCTCGAGGGACTCGGGGAATGCCGAATCGAGGAGTCCGAGGACCCCTCCCAGCAGATGCCCGACCGCGGACCGGGGTGGTAGGCCCGGGGGAACCGTGAGAACCGGAACTCCATCGGCCTCGGCCCGTTCGAGAAGCACGCCTCCGGAAGTGAGCACCGTTCGGCGCGCCCCGACGCGACCGGCCGCGTCGTAGGCCGCGAGGGTCTCCCACGTGTTTCCGGAATAGCTCACGAGGAGCACCTCGGCTCGGCGGTCCACCGACCGGGGTAGGTCGGGGGAACGCACCACCGAAAGCGCGGCTCGGCTCTCCGCATCCACAACACCGCGCGCGAGGTCCGCGGCGATGCCCGAACCGCCCATCCCGACCGCCACGATGCGAAGGTCGTCACCGGGGAGAGGTCGCGCCAGCTCAAGGCCGGAACGGTACCCGGAGAGAAGAGCGTCTGGGAGCGCCGCCGCGAGGGCTCTCATCCGGGCGGGTCCCTCCAACGGACGCGACGGCATCGGCGGCGAGGGGAGCCGGCGAGAGATATCGCTTGCGGGCGCGGACCCGGGTGTCTCCGAGCCCAAGGAAACTTGATGAAGCCCATGCGGCCATGTAACAATGCGTTGTCTCCCACGGAGCATCCGGTGAGCGATTCCCCCAGCGTCGGGCGAGGTGCGGTGGTCCGCTCCCCCGACCCTCGTGTGTCGACCGGAAACCCGACCCTAGACGCGATGCTCGAAGGTGGGCTCGTAGCGCACCGTCCGTATCTCATCGTAGGCCCGTCCGGCACCGGGAAGACCACCCTCGCCATCCAGTTCTTGTGCGAGGGTGTCCGGCGGAAGGAACGGGTCCTTCTCGTCACCCTCGAGGAACCCCCGAACGAGGCGCGGGTGAATCACCGGGGTCTCGAGCCCGAGCTCGGTCGCGTCGAGGTGTTCGACGCGATCCCCGACATCATGCGCTACGAACGGACGCCGTTCAAGGACATCGCGTCCGTGCGCACGGCGATACCGTTCGCGGATGTGCCGATCCGAATCCGTCGGAGCCCCGAGCTCACGAGCGTGGAGGTCACGATCACCGCGCTTGAACAGATGCTTCGCACCGAGGTGATTCGGCGCGGCTATACCCGCATCGTGATCGACTCGCTCACCGCGCTCCAGTACTTCTGTATGAAGGGGTTCGACCCCGTGGCCGGCGCTCAGTCGTTCCTGCGGTACCTTTCCGACCTGCGCGTGACGACCCTCCTCACCGTGGAGTCCCCCCTCGAGGACATCGAGACCCCGGAACGGATGCTGGCGCGCGGGGAGATCCGCCTCTTCCGCTGGGAGCTCGACGGCCAGACCGTTCGCGCCGTCGGCGTCGAGAAGTTCCGCGGGAGCTCCCACGACGTGCGGCTGCATCCGTACCGCATCGGTCCCCGGGGAATCGACATCAACCTCGATGTGACGATCTCGCGGGACACCCGCCAGATCATCGAACCGATCGTGCCGCGTCCCCGACCGGTGGAGGCGGTTCCCGTCGCGCCGGCAGTACCCCCCATCGCGCCGCTCGTGGACGAGGTGCGCGACCTGATCCTGATCGGCGCCGACGTGGCACCCGCGCGCAGCGAGATCGAGGCGGCGCTCGCGGCGACGAATGAAGGTCGCCTGGACGAGGCCCAGGCCCACCTCTCCCGGATTACGTCGCAGGTCATGGTCCTCGTTGACCAGTTGAGCCGCGGTCCCGGGCCTCTCGGCACGGACGACCCCGGTTCGCTGGCCGCTTTCCAGCGGGTGCTCGCACGCGCGGACTCGGTGCGCACCGGGATTCCCCCGACCAGTCTACCTCCCGCGTCCGTCCTCCAGGTCCAGCTCGGCGCCCTGCTGTCGCTGCTCCCGATTCCGACCCCGCCACCGGAGCCGGTTTCGGTTCCCGAGGTCACGGTCCCCCTTCCGCCCCCTCCGCCCTCCGAACCGCCCGCGCCCCCCGCCACAGTTGAGCTTCCCACGACGGCCCCCGTGGCCGAGGCGGTTCCTCCTCCACCGCTCGCCGCGGCTACCGAAGTCGAGGCGCCCGTCGCTGCTGCCCCGGTCGTCGAAACGCCGCCCAGCCCACCGGTCGAACTTCCCCCCGCACCGCCCCCTCCGGAGACCCCAACGCCGGCTCCCGCGGTCGAACCACCGGTGGTGCTACCACCTTCCAACGTCGCTCCTCGTCCAAAGCCAACGCGCGGATTGCCCCCTCCACCGAAGCCCCGCCCATCGGTTCCGGCGCCGAGGGTCGCGAAGCCGGCCCCCTCGACGGTCGCTCGGGCGTCGACCCCGAGAGGGGAACCACCGCCTCTTCCGAGTACGTCCGCCCCTGAATGGCCGTCGCCAACTCCGTTGCCGCCCCACGCTGGCCCGGGATCCCACGCAGGTGTCCGTCCGGCGCCGGTGGTCACTCCGGTCGCCCCCGGACCCGCCGCTCGTGCTACCGCCTCGGCCGCGAAGAAGAAGCGTAAGGCTCCCGCGCCGGCGAAGAAACCCAGTTCGCATGCTCGCGTACCCACCGCGCATGAGGTCGTCGAGAGCCCCGCCCCACCGTCCGAGTCCGTCGTGCTCCACCCCGGCTCCCCGGAGGGGCCAAGCTCCGGGCCGCTCGTGGAGTCGCCGCCCGTCCCGAAACCGCGTCGTCGCCCGGCCCGAAAACGAAAGGCGCCGCCGGTCGTTTCGGTCACCGTGGAACCGATCCCCCCCGGTGTGTTCGGAACGGTGGACGACGTCCCGAAGTCGTCCGAGACGCCCGACAAGTCGCCGCCCCCGGAGGAGTAGATGGCCGAGGACGAGGTCACGGATACTCGCGTTCCGACGGGCATCCCCGGCCTCGACCGGATGCTCGGTGGGGGACTTCGGCCCGGCCGGCCGTACCTCGTGACCGGCGGAACCGGCAGCGGAAAGACCCTGCTCGGGCTCACCTTCCTGCTCGAAGGAATCCGGCGCGGAGAGGAGGTGCTGCTGGTGGCGGTCGACGAGCCGCCGAGCGAGATCGTGGAGAACGTCAACTCGCTCGGGTGGGACCTCATGGCCGTGAAGACGCTGGACGCGAACCCGGGCCTTCGCGGGATCAAGCGGAACATGGCGGTCCAGGAGATCCGCGCGATGAACGACCTGAAGTCGATGCGGGACGTCTCCTCGGACGCGAAGCGGTCCAGCGAGACGGAGGACATCGCGATCCAGGGAATCCAGCTCAAACTGCGGCAGCAGATGGCGGACGTCCCGTTCCGGCGGGTGCTGGTCGACTCGATCACGTCGATCCGTCGGTTCGCCGTGAAGTCCTCGGTCGACCCTCAAGCGGAGCGCACGGAGATCCAATCCCTCCTACGGTTCCTTTCGGAGTCGGAGGTCACGACGCTCATCACCGCGACGCCGAGCGACCCCGGGATCCTCACGCCCGAGGAGGTGCTCACCCGCGGGGAGATCCTGCTCACCCGCAAATGGGTCGGGGACCGCTCGATCCGGCAGATCAAGATCGTCCGGATGCGAGGGTGCGCCCATGACCCCGAACGCCGTCCGTTCGTGATCACCTCGCAAGGGATCGTCCTCGGATAGGCCGGTCCCGTCGGCCGGTCCGGCCGTCTACGGGAGGACCGATCGGTCGCGCGAGAGCCATCGCGCCGCGAACGCGCGGACCCGGGGCACGACGTAGACGCTGACCGCCCAGTCCGCGGGGGCCCGGGCAGCGAGGGACCGCCACGGCCCGGGGGCGCGGAAGGGAAATCCCGGACGACCGTCCCGCAGGACCCGCACGTTCCCCCAGCTGTCGCCGGCCACCCTTCGAGGCTCGAGCCCCGAGAGGTCGATCAATACCGACCCGGGCGGGCAATGAAGCCCTTCGGCCACTTGATCTTCCGCGGCCCGGCGCTCCTCGGGATGCGAGAGCAGCCGTCGCCACTTTTCACGCGCCGGGCCCGAGACGGTTCTCCATCCAAACGCCCGCTTGTAGAGCCGGCGGGCCACCAGCGCTTCCACGAGGGCGCCGCTGACCCCTTCCCGGCCGCGGAGTCGCGTGAGCAACTCCCCGTCGGTCCAACGGAACTGCTCGCGTGCCACCTCGGGGAACCCCGGCTGACGTTCGACAGCGGCCTGCGCCATCATCTCGGCGGCGCGGACGGTCTTGTGGTAGTAGACCGTGGAGTACATCAACGCCCGACCGACCAGGAATCCCTCGACGGCGCTGCGGCCCTTCTCGGCGAACACGACATGCCCGCCCTCGTCCCGGATCGTCTCGAGCAGGCGGCCAGCGTCGACGGCCCCGTGACCGACACCGGTGTAGTGGGCATCGCGTTGGAGGTAGTCGATCCGGTCGGCGTCCACGGCACCGTGTAGGATCGCCCGTTCGAGCCCGGAGACGGGCGTTCCACGAACCGGGTCGACCAGGTTCGCCACCTCCCGGGGACGAAGTCCGCTCCGCTCGAGGGCTCGAGGCACCTCCACTTGTTCCCGCGGCCAGAAGGGGTCGGTCCCCTCGATGCGGGCCCGGGAGATCCCCTCGTGGCTCATGCCGAGCACCTCGTGCATCGGGCCATCGAGGGTGTGGGAGAACGGCCCATGACCGAGGTCGTGAAGGAGAGCTGCGGCCGCAACACGGTCGCGGGCGCCGCTCGCAAGCCCGAGCCGGTCGGCCATCTGACCGGCCACCCAGAAGGTGCCGAGGGAGTGCTCGAGCCGTGTGTGGTTGGCGCCGGGGAACACGAGGTGGGCGAAGCCGGTCTGTCGGATCCCCCAGAGTCGCTGGAACTCGCCCGTGCCGATCAACGAGAGCGCGGTCGCGTCCAGGAGGATGGTTCCGTGGACCGGGTCGAAGATCGATTTCCGCGTTCGAGTTCCGACCATGTGTATCGTTGGCGCGCACCGGCCCTAGGCGGTTGTCGGCGGCCGGCGTTCGTGCGTCCGGTTCGCCTCGAGGCCGAACGTATTTATGACGTCACGGCCGTCCGCCGGCACGGATGCCGGAAGGCGACCCCAGTGAGCCAGGCAAGGCGGCGTCGCCGATGGACGAGGTGCGACAGCGTTTCCGGGCGGCCCAGGATGCCGAAGGCGGACCGGACCGGACCCGCTACACGAACGCCCTCCGAGGGTTCCTCGCCGCGGTCGAGCAGAACCGTTCCAGCCTCTCGGGCGACGTGGCCGAGCTCGGGCCCATGCTGCACGAGGCCGCGATGGCGTTCTACCGGACGTCGCAGCCCGACCTCGCGCGTCGCGCCGCGGACCTGGGCCTCGAGTTCACTCCCGGCAGTGCCTCTCTGCTCCACGACAAGGCGCTCATCCTGCTCGCCCAGAACGAGAACCTTCCCGAAGTGCTCACGTTGGTCGACCGCGCGATCGAGGCGAACCCCCACGACAAGGGGTTGTGGGCGACCCGCGCCGACACCCTGCGACTGCTCGGGCGGACGGACGACGCGGTCGATTCGTACCTGAAGGCCCAGGACCTCGACGCCTCGTCGATGCAGTACGTCGACAAGGCGCTCAAGCTCGCGCCCACACACGCGGCTGCGCTTCGCAAGAAACTCTCGGTCGCGCGGGCGCTGGGCGGGGAGCTTCAGGCGCTCGGGGCATGCGACGAGCTGCTGAAGTCGAATCCGGATGACCTCGAGCTCTTGTTCGCCCGAGCGGAGCTCTTGGTCGCGGTCGGGAATCTCGCCGATGCGCTCGGGCCGCTCGAAAAGGTGCGGGCCGCGCGACCCGACGACCCCCGGACGGCGCTCCTGCGCGCTCACATCCTCTTCCAGCTGGGCCGTGATGAGGAGGCGATCCCGATCGCCAAGGCGGTCGTGGAGGGGACGACCGCCCCCGAAGCGAACGCCCTCATGGAGCTCGCTCGCCTCTCCGAGGCGTCTTCCCCGGACCTGGCGCTCGTGGCCCGCGAACGGATCGTCCAGATCGACCCGCGCAATCTCCAGAACCTGCTCGACCTGAGGGACCTTGCCGTCCGACTCGACCGGGTCGAGTCGGCCCTCTCGGCGTGTCGTGCCATCCTGGAGGTCCAGCCGGACAATCTCGAGGCGCTGCGCGGGATCGCCGAGCTCGAGCTGGCGAACGGCCACCCGGACGCTGCGATCGACGGCTACCGCCGTCTCCTCAAGGTCCACCCTCACGCCCTGTCCGAGCTCCGCAAGGCCCTCGAGCTGGCCCGCGACCAACGCAACCCGGCCGCGATCCGCGAGTTCGCGGAGGCGGTGATCGCCGAGGAACCGGCGGACCTCGAGGCCCAGGTCGAGCTCGCGCGCACCCTCTCGGCCACGGGGGACGTCACCGGGGCCGTTCGTGCCTACGACCAGCTCCTCGAAGCCCATCCCGGGGAGCTCCCGTACTTGCTCGAGAAGAAGGAGGTCGTCGCGAGGACCGACGACTCGGCCCAGATCGCGCCCGTCCTCGACGAACTGTTCCGCCTTGACCCGACGCGCACCGACGTGGCGGTCGAGCGGGGCAACCTCTACCTTTCGCTCGCCTACGACCGCGCCGAGGGCTCCGCGGAGCGGGACCAGGCCGCCCGGACGGCGCTCGTCTCGTACGAGCGCGCCTCGAGCGACGCCGAGGTGGCCGACATTAGCGACCTCGGGATCGCCCGTGCGTCGCGGCTCGTCAACGATTCCGACCGGGCGATCCGCGCCTACGACTCGTTCCTGAAGCGCGAGGGGAACTATCTGCGCCACGACATCCTGAAGGAGCAGGGCCACGCCCTGCGCGAGACCGGCCGGTACACGGAGGCGATCGAAGCGTACGGGCGGGCGATCGCCGGTGGCCTCGAGGACGCGGACCTGTTCTGGGGCGCGGCCGAAGTGTTCGCAGAGGTCGGTCAGGAGGCCCGGGCGCTCCAGTTGCTCGACCTCCTGCTGCGACGCGAACCGAACAACCCGCTCTTCCTGAGGAAGAAGGGCCAGCTTCTGCTGCGCTCGGGTCACCGGACGGAGGCGCTCGTCTCGCTCCAGCAAGCGGTCCAGGCCGCGCACGGGGACCCGCATGCGTTCTTCGAGGTCGCCGAGGCGCTGCGAGCCCAGGGCGCCTACGCGGATGCCATCACCTACTACCGACGCGGGCTCGAAGTGGACCCGAAGAGCCGGCACGGTCGCCTCGCCCTCTCCGAGACCCTCTTCCTCGCCGGTCAGTACCCGGAAGCGGTCCAGATCGCCGACCCGCTCCTGAAGGAAGACCCCAACGACCTCGCCGCATGGAAGGCCCGCGCGGACGCGTTCCGCGCGCTGGGGAGAACGAACGAGGTCCTCTACTCGCTGAAGGCGATCCTCCTGCTCGAGCCCGACAACGGCCCCGCGCTGCTCGAGATGTTCCAGCTCCACCGGGACGCGAAGGAGACCAAAGAGGCGTACGAGACGCTCGTCCGCCTCCTCGGAACCTCCTCGCCCGAAGCGCAGGATGCGACGTTGCATCTCGAGCGAGGCGACCTCGCCGCGACGCTCGGGAAGACCGAGGAGGCGAACGAAGCCTACGAGAGAGCCGCCTCCCTCGACCCGGTGATGAAGGTCGAGATCGCGACGCGCCGAGCCCGGCTTCGCCTGAGCGCCGGACGCCCCGACCTCGCTCTCGAGGTTCTGGACGAGGGAATGAAGGCGGTGCCGGCCGGCACTCCCGCCAGCATGGCCGCCCTCCTGCTACGCGCCGAGATCCTCGGAGCCCTCGAGCGTCCGGCCGAAGCTCGAGCCGCCTACGAGGAGGTTCGCCAACGGGACCCGAAGTCCCCCGTCGCGCTCGCCGGCGTCGGGAAGTCGATGCTGGACGAGGGGAAGCATGCGGAGGCGGTCGAGTTCCTGCGCGCCGCCCTTCCCCAGATACCGCCACAGGAGTCGCTCTACCTGCTCCTCGCGGAGGCGTACAGCGGGCTCGGCCAGATGGACGCGGCCAGCGACGCCGTCAAGAAGGCGGTCGAGGCGCTCCCGAAGAGCGTCGCGTTATGGGTGCGCGCGGGAGAGCTCGCGGTCGCGCGGCAGGTCTGGCCCGAGGCGGCCTCGGCCTTCGCGCACGCGCTCGCGCTCCAGCCGGCCTCCGTGGACGTGCTGCTTCGTGCCGGGTTCGTGGCCGAGCGGATGGAACACCCGAACGAATCGCTCGCCTTCTACGAGCGAGCGAGCGAGGCCGACCCGTCCAACAAGCAGGCATGGACCAGCCGCGGGCTCGCGCTTCTCGCCACCGGCCGCCCGACCGAGGCCGCGACCAGTTTCGACCGGGCGCTCGCGCTCGACTCCGACTACGGACCCGCGAAGGATGGCAAGAAGCTCGCACTCCAGAAGACCCGGGACGCCGAGATCCAGCGGCACGCCCGCGACGCCCTGCTGCTCGAGGCCCGGCTCAACCGCTCGGTCACGAAGAACGACCTGTTCGTGACGTTGCACATCCCGTACGAATACCTCGAGCCGGTCCTCTCGGCGATCGGTCGGAACGTCAAGGTCAACCTCGACCGTCTCGAGGCGAACGAGGTACGGGACCTCGAGAACGCGTCGTACCACCTCGTCACGTCGGCGGTCGAGCACCGTCCCCCGGGCATCGAGCGTCGCGGCCTGACGCTCGCGGACGTGGCGGTCCTGTCGCCGCCCGCGTACTCGCTCGACCAGATCGAGCGTCTGTTCGGCTACCTGCGCGCGGTGCTCGAGGCCGACCTGCGGCCGGAGAACCTGCAGCTCACGCCCGACGTGGAGGAGCTCGCCCGCAAAGCGCTCGTGCTGCCGCCCGAGCAGAGGACCCTGTTCCAGATCGTCCGGACCCTGCGGGTCGGGATCTACAAGGCGCGCCTCATCAAGGTGGTCGAGCAGGCCGGTTCGGCCGTTCACGCCCCCCTGGCGGCCCTGGACCTCGGCGCCTACTCTCCCGAGTTCCGGTCGCGGGAAGCGACGGAGCCGACCGGTGCCGTGGTCCCCGAGGACACGATCCCGTTCGAGTCCCCCGAGGCTGCCGAGACCGTCGTCGTGCCTACGGCCGGTGGAGAATGGTCTGCCGTGACCGCCGAGGGTTCTTCGGCGGAACGGAGGGCCGTCGCCTCGGCGCACGGCGCCGGCTATCTGCTGGTCAATCCGCTGCACGCGGCGGCGCCGACCAAGCCGATGGAGCCGTCGCCGTACCTGCCGACATCGCGGCGCTTCGTCAACCCGCTTTATCTGCGCGTCGAGGCGATACCGGAATTCGCTTACCTGCGTAAGCGTCGTCGGGTGTGGCGGCTACGCGACGACGTGCAGCGCCACGCAGACTCGCTCGACGCCATCGACCGCGACACCGCATGGGCAGCCAAGCGGGCGGCCTTGGAACTGGTCTATCGGGTCCCACGTACGGCGGGTCGCGAACTGGCATATGTCGCGTTCTGCGCTCGTGAGGGTGCTGCCCTCGACGATTTCGCCACCTGGTGTGCACTGGCCGAGAAATACGGCGG
>Ga0209039_10001377_pt1 | contig 22767 bp, 10 predicted proteins | sample BogFormECP12_OM1_FD_188238 | JGI IMG/M metagenome (GOLD analysis project Ga0209039, IMG submission 188238) | Bog forest soil microbial communities from Calvert Island, British Columbia, Canada - ECP12_OM1 (SPAdes) (version 2) | ecosystem: Environmental > Aquatic > Freshwater > Wetlands > Bog ... | reverse complement strand
TCACATAGAAATCGGCTGCAGGGCGAGTGCTGGCGACTGGCGCTTTCTGCGATTTCCTGAGAGTCATTAGATCGCTCCGAGTTGGCACCAAAATGGCACCAAAACTCGGCTAATTAGGGCTGTTTGGAGGGCCGTTGCGGGGCTAGGGATAGCAGAATCAATGAGACTTAGCGTTGTCCTCTTGGGCTCATAACCCAAAGGTCGGTGGTTCAAATCCACCCCCCGCAACCAAATTCTCCATTTGGTTTCAATGGGTTGAGCCAATCTCAAGAACTGGCTCGGTGACTCTAACCCAACTTCCCAGCCCAAATTTCAAGAGTTCTTTACGCACAGTTTTACGCAAGAGGTAACCCATCTAACCCGGGAAGCGCGCTCGACGCCTACTCCAACTCCATCGACTTCTTGGCGCAACTCAACGCGCCGTCGGCGCAAATGAGGGTGGAGGGTCTTCCACTTCCCTGGACGGTTCGGCGCTCAGCTTGAATTCCAGCTCGGATGCGCTCTTCACCCGCTCCCAGTCGAGCCACAAGCTTCGTGCCGGTTTCCCGTCCAATGCCACGCTCTGGATGTACGCTTTCTCGGGCGCGCCCGCGGCGCGAATGTGCAACTCATGCCCGCCCAGATTTAATGTGACGGCTGGGAATGTGGGAGTGTTCAGGGTCAAGCCGCCAACACCCGGAATCTCTGGATAGATCCCGAGATAGGCAAATACCGCCCACGCCGACGTGGCGCCCAGATCATCGTTCCCCGGCAAACCACCCGGAGAATCAGTGAACAAGTCATGCAATGTCTTCTTCACTACCTCCTGAGTACGCCATGGATGTCCCGTCCAGTTGTAAATCCAGGGGTTACCGAAGCTCGGCTCGTTGCTGATGAAGAAATGCGGTGTGTATCCGCTGCCAGTCCACTTCCCATATTCGCTGAAGTAATCGTCGAGCCGCTCCCTTGCTGCCTCAGGGCCGCCCACGGCTTCGATCACACCCTGCAAATCGTAGGGAACCATCCATGTATACTGCGCGGCATTGCCTTCGACGAAACCGTCCGACTTGGCGGGTGTAAAGTTCGGCAAGAACTTCCCGTCCCCGTCGCGGGCGCGGATGTACTTTGTGTCCGGATCAAAGAGATTCCGCCATTTTGCGGAGCGGGCCAGGAACCGCTGCGCAGTCGCTGTGTCGCCCACAGCTTTGGCAAACTGAGAGATTGCGAAATCCGCACTCGTATCTTCGAGCGTAATCGAGGCAGCGCCCTTGTTTCCATCCGGCCCCGGCCGCTCAGTTACGTATCCTTTGCTCAGGTAGTCCTCCAGTCCAGGACGCTCAGGATATAAACGAACGTGCGTCCGCGGATCGTCGGCTCCTTTGAGCATGGCGGCCAAGGCCGCGCCCGTATCGAAGTCGCGTCCACCAAACGCATAAATACTGGCCAGAATCGGATCGGACGGGTCCCCCACCATGACGCTGCTCTCGTCGTTGGCCACCGGCCAGATGGGCAGTCCTCCGCCCTGCTGCGCGTCCAGAACCAGCGACTGCGCCATGTCGCTCGCAACCTTCGGAAACAAAATCGCGATCAACTGCACCTGGCAACGGTAAATGTCCCATCCAGAATAATTGGCGTACTGCTTACCTGTTTCTCTGCGGTGCACTTTGTTGTCGAAGCCGATGTAATCTCCGTTGACATCACTAAAGACCGACGGGTGCAGCAGCGCGTGGTACAAAGCCGTGTAAAAGGTCCGGCGCTGCGCTTCCGTACCGCCCTCAATCTGCGCGTGCCCGAGCGCCTCGTTCCATTCTTCCCGCGCATCTTTGCGGACCTTGTCAAAGTCCCATCCCGGAATTTCCTGCTTCAGGTTCATGCTGGCATTGGCGACGCTCACATAGGAAATCCCCACTTTCAGGTGAACCGTCCGAACCGCCGGCGAGTAGGTCAAGAATGCGCCCGCGCGCGGCCCGCGTTCCACTTCGCTTCCCGGCTTCACTCTTAACTCATCAAAGGTGCCGGTAGACTCGGGCTCCTGATCCACCTCCAGCGCGAAGAAGACGCGGTAATGGTTTTCGTTGCCGCAAAACTCGTCGCTCTCCACCGAACCAGTTACGGTTCTCTTTTCGACATTTATGTCAGTATTATTCACCCGTGTCATGTTCCGGCTGAGATCAATCACAATGCTGCGCGCTTCCTTCGAGTCCGGAAAAGTAAACTCTGCGATCCCCGAATGGACGGCTGCGGCCAGCTGGACCTCGATCCCCGACGCCAGCTTCACTGCGTAATACCCCGGCTGCGCAACCTGGTCTTCAGGTTTGTAGGTAGCTTGATAAGGTTGCGGATGCTGTGGCAGGGGAATCAGCACTGAGCCGAGGATCGGGAGGATCGGGACGTCCCCGTAGACGCTGCAACCGGGCCCACTCAGATGGGTCAGGCTGAAACCACGCGCCGCCGTGCCTTCGTAGCGGTAGAACGTACCGTCGGCTCCGTCGGGACTCCAATAGAGCATTCCGAAAGGTCTCACCGCTCCGGGTAGCGTGTTGCCGTTATCCTCAATCCAACTGGTCGAGGTTCCGACAAATGGGTTGACCTGCGAAGCTAGATCGTTCCCGGACTGTGCCCTAGCGGCAACACAAAAGAGCAAACAAGAAAGTAGAGCAGCCTTCATAAACTGTTTTCCTCACTTTCTGGAACTTCCTGCCTGTAATCTCACCACATCGCGTTCGGCGAACCCATCGCGGTGAGCCGTCGCGTGTTCATGTTCCCCAACTGCGTCGGGGTCCGGGAGCGGCATGCGCCCCGACATATGGCCGGTGCCTTCGCCGTCAAGTTGCGGGGTTCATGTTCCTCGGGTGGCCGGGAGAACGGAGATGGAGTCGAAAGATAGCCCTTTGGGCGACGAACAAGAAAAAGACAGTGTACTGTACTGCCCGGATTGCGAGGACTCGACCTCGATCGTGATGATGCCAATGTCATCTTTTGCACCCGTGGGCAGGAACAGGATATTTGTGGGAACTTGTCCATCCACTCTCAACTGGCCGATGACGGGAGTCTTGCCTGGGTTGAGGTAGCGAACTCGGACGAAACTTGATTGATGGATGGGTTGAACTTGAAAGGTTAGTGATCCTTCTCCGCCCACTTTGACGCTCCGGCCGCTTACACAGGATTTACAGGGCTGCGGGGCGGATCCGCCAGCCAACCGGTTGGTGGAGGCCGTGGCTTCGTAGCGCGTTGGAATTGGGTCAGTGCCGCGAATGATCAAGAGGGTGGCATCGCCGGCAGGAACCGTGACCGCATATGCGGACAAGTACGATCCCAATTCCCGGCCAGACCAGACATCCTTCACTGTGGCGGGCGACGCCAAATCAAGACCAATTGCGTTCCAGCGCGCGGAGATCGGAACCGGAGTTCCGGTTCGGTTGAGCAATAAGACTGCGTGCGCTCCTGCGGTTGGCAAAGGCTTGGTCCACACTTGGATGCCCGGTTGAGGTTCGTCCACTTTGATTGCCTGAAGACCGAGGGAGTCCTGATCGACAGCCAGAACACCAGGGTTCGCGAGAGTCGCGCGGGTCGATTCCGCGAGGGTCGTTAGATCGGCTCCCACAATTAGGGGCGCCCCAGAGATCGCCCAGAGGTTCATGTGAGTACGATTCTGAGCGTCCGACAACCCAGGCATCCCAAGTACCATCATGTCCGGGTCATTGTAGTAACCGGTGTGTTGCGCCTGAGGATGAATGCCTTGATCGAAGTTGCTAAGCATTCCGGTGAAGCTTGCCCGGCGAGAACCATTCGGAGTGTTGGCGACGATAGGAGCGACGATATCGCCACTGGTACGCCAGATGTCGGAAGTGATGCCGGCAATGCCCGGCGCCCAAGTCCAAGGGCTGTTGTTGCCCCAGTTGCAGATGGACAAGTAAAGCGCGTGTCCGGTGATTTTCTCGGCTCGAGCGATGGCGCGTGCGATCTCCGCATACTGAACCGCGGGATCGAGATTCTCCTTGTTGCCGCCGCACCAATCCACCTTGACGTAATCGAATCCCCAGTTTGCGAACTGCAGGAAATCCTGATCGTAGTGTCCTTCGCTGCCCGTGTGGGCCATGGGAGGGCCGAGATCGGGTCCGTAAAAGCCGCAGCCTGACTCGCCAGCGTCCGTGTATATGCCGGCTTTCAGTCCCGCGTCGTGGATGAAACGCACAATGTTGGCCATGTCGCCGGGCGTCTCTCCTTCCCGGAGAGCAGGCCACTGCTTAGGGTCAACAACGATGTTGCCGTTTGGGTCGCGCTTTCCGAGCCACCAGCCTTCATCGATGTTGATGTACTGATAGCCGGCGTCTTTCAGTCCCGATGAAACGAGAGCCCTAGTCTGCTGCATCACGATGTTGGAATCGATGGTATTGGAGAAGCTGTTCCAGGAAGACCAACCCATCGGCGGAGGCGTTACGGGAACCTGTTTCGCTGGCGAGACGGCGGGTGTTGGTCGAAGACTTGGTCCTGGCGCTTGGGCAACTGCGCCAACGGACAAAACCGCGATCACCGCGGTGTTTAACAGGGGCCTCAGCGCGAATCTTCTATTTGACATGTTAGGTTGGGCGCGCACCTTGCTTCCTTTGTAAGTTATTTCTGTCTTCGGGCCGGAATACCAACGGCACGAAGTCGGAAAGACGGTTTAAGTTAATGCTCCTTGTCTATGAAGAACACTTGCCATTCCACCGGTTCTCTCTGTCCCTGGAAAGTGACGCTGAGAGAGTTTCCCTGCTGCAGGTGTTTAACCGGTACTGGTTGGTTTCCACCGACGGACGCTTTCACTTCAGAGGCGATCTGCCCATCGGGAACGTAGATCCACAGGGTATACGAATCGCCAGGCACCGCCTGGGACGAGCTCCCAAGCACCTTGGCGGTATTGTCCCAATGCTGATTGAGGATAGAGTATGCTCCACTGATATGACGAGAAGTTCCCACCAACTGGGGCCGATTTAAGAGCGGGTGAAGTTGAAAGACACGGCTATCGTGGGGTGCAATGCCAACCTTCATACGGTCTTGGGATACCCCGTAGATCTGTTGGTTCCAAAAATCAAAAACGACGTACGGCGTGCCAGGATCGAGGCCCAGCTTGTCAGGAAAGGAGAGCTCGCGCGTCTCCTCCCAACTCCGCCAATTGGTCATGGCCACGACATCATAAATGCCAGAAGGCGCGTTTACTTTCAGATCTAAGATTTCTGGATAATTATGGATGTAGTCGTCAGTGGTTACGTGTTTAAACTTATCCCATCCCATGTCCGTGCCCCGGCTAAACAAATCAATTGGGAAAATGGGCATTGTCGGAAGCGTCTTCTGCAGCAGTTCCACTCTTTCGTCAGGGAGGTCTGGCATTACGCTCGCCAATGAATAGGCGACACCTGTGAGGGCCGCGACGCTGACAACCGTGCGGGCCTCAGCCAGCGTCGTACCGAACCCGGTTAAGGGAAGTTCTCGTTCGTGCTCGGTTTCAATCACGCTCGGATTCCTGTTCTTGGCACCCTCTTCAACGCTGATGTGGGGCTCAAGGGCTATTCCTTCTCCGGGCATGGTGTATGCGACGATATGATTGAAGAACACATTCGCGTTGATCGAACTGAACAGTGAGTACATGCCCTGCCAGTTGTCATAGAGGTCGTCGCCGTTGAAGAAAGAATCGATATACCCCACGCCGTTCAGCGGGGTACCGGCAATGTCTCCTTCGATAAAACTGTTGGGGCCGATTGCCTTCCGGATGACTCCAAGACGGTTGCGGTACGCCGCCACAGGATCGATGTTCTTGTCATAAAGACGACTCAAATCCACGTTGGGTACATATTTCGGGATAGCGTGTTCGCCATCGATCTTGAAATAGTCGTAGCCCCAACCTGCGATTGTGCTGAATTCCTGGTGCAGAAAATCGAGGACGGCAGGGTTAGTCGAATCAAGAGCGGGCGTGTTGTAGTCGAGAACGATCTTGCCGTTTTTGTAATACAGGTACCAGTCTGAATGTTGTGCAAGGGAGGGTGCGTGCGAGTTCGGAACTAACCAGATGCCCGGGCGCAATCCCTTCGAGCGTATGTAATCTGCGAGCCACTTGGGGCCATGCGGAAACTTGCCTTGATCCCAGTTTGTGGTCCAAGAGTGCTCGCCTTTAGGTCCGCGATCATAGCCGTCATCGAGCTGGACAAACTGGAACCCATAGGGCAATAGGTGAGCGGCGATCCAGTCGGTGTTCTGAATGATGTCAGACTCTCTTACTCTCTCGTAGTAACTGGTCCAACTCGACCAAACCATGGGAGCTGCCGGCAAGTGGGAATCGTCGTATGGCACATAGAAGGGCATCCCGAGCGTCTTTGTGAAATAGTCGGGGATCAACCGCACAGATATGTTGCCGGGTACCGGAATGCGCACGTCGAGAAGATCGACATTTTGGGCGTTGCGAGAGAGAGTTGCGTCATCCGAAAAATCAATCGCAACGTCTGATTGACGGTCAAAGAGACTGTGTAGCCCTGCCCCCGCAACCTGACCTAAGGCAAAGTAAGCGACTTCCGGATTGCGGCGCGGCAGAAAAGACGCATTGTGCGTGTACTCTCCGCCATAGGTCACAGCCACTTCGCCCGTGCCCACCCAGTCGACCGGGGTTCCTTCGCGATCCATGAGACGGGCGAGAATACGTTGCGAAGAAGCCGGCGCTTGAGCCGTGAGTACAGCTTCGGCTGAGGTTGTGGAGATGCGAAGCTGATTTTCGGAAACCTCGAAAAGCCAAGTCATTCGAGGGTTCTCCGTCTTGACCGACAACTGGTTTTCGGACGTGACAGCAGCTACCCAGCGTTCGGCGGGCGCAGGATGTTGGGCGGAGTTCAGGTCGAATCTCACGTTTTGCAACACGATACCGAGCTTGTCCTGGGCGATAGTCAACTGGGCGGATTCGGGATCGGCGGTGACCGTCCATCCAGATCGAGAAAGAGTGACTGGACTGGCCCAGAGTAGGGGAACGGCAATGACGCTTACCATGCCCAAGCTGAAACGCCCGATCTTCTTCATAGTCGTCTTGATCTCCGTCTTCAACTGTTGTCTTGCCTGAATCCTCGGGCCTTACCTCTGGAACGACAAATATAGTTGCGGCAGAGCCTGCTGAAGCGCTCTTTCATTCAGCGCGGGGTCATCCCGCTCGTAGATCCGGAAGTTCGATGTAGAACCGGACATTTTATAGGTCAGGCTCTCCAGGGTCCTGGAACGGCTGATACAGGTCGGTAACGTCGATTATGGGAATGCGCCGGGGTTTGGTCTGCGAAACCGCTGCCTTCTGAGCCTGACCACAGAGAAGGGACGGCCAAGCCGGTAGCAGGAGAGCGACACCGCAGATTACAAATGCAAATCGAGATGCGAACTGCGACTCCGTTAGCGTAAAGGTTTGCGGTTCCCAGCTCACTTCGATGGATTCCGGCCAATCCAGGCCACCCAGTCCTCTCTGTTGGCTGGGTTTAGGCTCCGTTTCGGTAAGCGAAAGGTTTCACTCCATTACCCGGAACGAGGATTAAACCAGCGCACCGGGCCGGGCCTTGTTAACTGATCAGAGCGCAGATTCCAAGTCGTTTCAAGATTAGGTAGTGTCCTAATTATCCGTCCTGATTATTAGGACACTACCCGAGATTACGGCAAGGGCGCGAACGGCACCACGATGCGGTCAATATCTGGCCCACCGCTGGTGTCGTCGGCTTGGTTGCCCAGAACAATGGTATTGGTTCCGGCGTTGAGTTGTACGTTCATCGTGACGTAGCCCGGAATCGACCAGTCTCCGGTGAACGGCATGTTCGGCGAGTACGCGATTGAGCCGCCATTCACAATCACGCCCATGTTATACAGATCGGCGGGATTGTTGTCTCCATTGCCGTAGTAAATACGCATCGCGTAAGTTCCGGTGGTTGGAACCGTGACGTTGCTGAGTGTGATGGTGGATCCCGGTGCCATGCATCCCACGCGGTAATGGGCTGAGTCCTCGGCGCCGTAATAGATCCCGGCGCAACCGGTCAGGGCACCAGACTCGGCTTCGTAGGTGGTTCCCGCAACCGCGGTGTTAACGACGATCTCCGGCGAACTTGCGCTCAGACCGGTATCTTGTACGGCAGACAGGACGACATACCAGGTGCCGTTCGGTTGTATACCGATATCTGTGTAGGTGCTGGTGGCATAAATCCCGGCTGTAATCGGCGTGTAAGGGCCGCCGCTGGTCTGGCTGGCGCTGATCGTATAGGTAAGGGCACTGGGCTCCGGAGTCCAGTTCAATGTTACCGACTCGTCATCAGCACCGGTTTGCGTTAGCCCAGTTGGGGCTACGGGCGCAGGAGGCGGAGGCACTGGGTTCGGCGGAGTCCAGCGATACATCAGAATCTTCGCCTGGAAATCTTCTTCCTGAAGAAGGATGTACTCGCCGTTCTTCCGCTTGAATGCCCGGTTGGCCTGCCACATGTCGGTATTGCCGACATTGGGCGCGCCACCAACGTCTTTGCCGGGCACGAAGGTTCCGACGTAGAGTCCGGTGCACGCACTAAACACCTGGTTATAGTGAGGTTCCCAGTAATCGACGAAGAAGAAGTCACCGGCCTTGGTGAACGAGTTCGGCGACCAGGTGTTGTTGGGATCCGGGTCCGTGGGTAGGTTGGTGACCCATTTGGCCTTTCGGTTTCCCTTGTCCCAGTGGTCATAGCGGGCGATTAAATTGGTGCCTTGTATCGGCCCGCTTCCCATCGCATACAGAGTTCCTCCAGTGCTTTCGTTCGGGAAAAACTCCACGGATCCAATGGTCGTCAAGTCGGGAAAATCATTGGGCACGTTGTAGATCTGCATGTGGTTGTAATCATAGATCGGCGCGCCATACTGATCGAACCCCTGGAACTGGTAACGGCGGAGATGAATGGAAGGTTCGTAAGGCGGGGTGTTGCCTCCGTAGTTGACTTGCCAAACGTCGCCGTTCCCATCCACCCACAGATCGCCACCGTCGCGGTGTTCATTCCCTATTCCAGGGCCCTCGCTGGAGGGTTCGATGAATTCATTCGTCTCCATGAGGCCATCGCCATTGAGGTCTCTCCAGATAAACTCCCCGTCCAGGGGTTGGACATCGAAGTCCTGGTATTGACCCTGCCATGAGCCGTAATCAAAGGCCACGCAGGGGATGGCGATTTCGCTATCCCCTTCGAAGCGGTAGAACTCCGTATAAATCCCATACTCGGGAGTGACCAGCAGGAACTTCTTGCCCTTGATATAGACGATCTGGCCGCCCTCCCCGATGCTCGTTACTCGAACATCGTCGGTGTATTTGAACCGATTGTAGGTGTCGGCCACGTAGGTGGCTTCCTTGCCCGACCGTTGTGAATAGTCGAGTTTGAAATGATGGTTGGCGTCGTAAAAATCCGTTTCGGAGTGCGGGTCGATGGCGCCCATGGTTTGAAATTCGAGCCCTTGGCGCTCCCAGTTCAACGCGCCCCACCAAGTGTAGCTCTGCAGGGTCACGCCGTGCCCGACACCCATATCCAGGCCAAATCCACTCTGGCTGACGTAGATGTTGCCCATTGCGTCGGTCCCGAGTCCCGTGATGCCGCGGAATCGCCGCGGCCCAACACGCCCAGGCATCGGCCCGGCATAGTCTCCGCCCTTCTCTCCAAATGTCTCGACCAGGATAGGGTTTTTCTCCAGGTTCGCGTAGATCTTGATGTTCTGATCGGGGCCATCGTCGGCCACCAATAAAGCACCATAGCTGTTAATGGCCAGCGCTCCAACTTCTCCACCATCGGGCAACGTGATCGTATTTACGTAATTGCCGTTGCTGTCGTAGTGGTCGACGGTAGCGAGGCCCATCTGTCCGTTGATGTCATAAACATTGCCGTCCAGCGATGGGAGCGGAGTCTGGTCCCGGTGGCTGACCCACATGCCGCCGGCCTGGTCCACCGCAATGCGGACAGGGTTATCGATGGAAAACGTGTTGACCAGAGTGAGGGTACTGATATCGAACACTTCAACCAGGTTGACGTCATTTTCGGTGACGTAAAGCTTTCCCTTGGCAGCCGTCATTCCGAAAATGCCGTGGCTGTTGGGTAACGTGCTGCTGCCGGCGAGGCTCAGGCCGGTGTTACTTAAATCGTTGGCGTTCAGGATGCCGACGCCCGTGCCGTTGGGGGCATAGCCGACGAAAACCTGGTTTCCTGTTGCCGCTACCGCCACGCCGCCGCCATTGTTCCAGTTGGGGCTATTGTTCTGATCATTCAGTGGGCTAATCAAGCGGCCATTCTTGAATACCGATATGGCTCTGCCGCCTTCATCCCATACGACATTGGTAAACACTCTGCCATCGGGCGTGACATAGATGGAATCCATGTCGAGCGGAACATGCAGCATCGTATTGTTAGGGAAATTGGGGTCTTCACCTCCATAGCTGTTCCCAATCCAGCTGGTGGTGTACTCCAGAGCTTGATCCTTGCTGAGGTCAGAGACTTCTGCGACGCGGGAATTTGCTGGGGGGCGGGATTTCTGTGCCGAGGCTACAATTCCGGTCAGCAGGAGTGCAATCATTGCGCCAATGGAAACTGTGTATCTGGTATGCATGCGCCCTCTCCTGAATTGAGTCGGTATTGACTATGGTCTTGCCTGCGTGCGTAGCATCGTATGCCGCGCGGGGAGCCAATTCTGTAAGAAATTGCGAATACTTTCTAACAAGAGCCGCATCGTTAAAGTCGGTGTCTGGAGCGGCTTTCGGCGGCTTTAGGGTGTGTTTTGAGGGTGTGTTTTGAGGAACCAGAAGTGCCGGTCTTTTCACTCTTGGAAATGGCCGATTACGTCGCGATTGCAGTCTGGCGGGCTCGGCGGGGACGAGGTTGTTCTCAGAAAACCTGTGCCGCTGCTCATAGAAAATTCTTCCACGGCTCGATAATATCTCGCTTTGATCACAAGCTGGCAGAACCTGAGGATGTGATGGACTCCCCAAGTGGCAATTCGATGCCGGCCGGTTCCCTCGATCCGCGGCAATGTTCCTGCACGCGGCTCCCGCTAGCCCGATCGTCGTCGGACTGCTTTCGGGCGGGTCTTTTCCTTTGGATCAGTCTCTGGATCGTCGTTTTCTTCGTTTGTTGTTTCCCCGCTCAGCTTCTGCGTGCCGGACAGACACCTCATGACGACCCCCGACAACTGGACGCGATCACTCAATTGGCCGCTCAAAAACAATGGCAGGCAGCCGCCACACGCATCGCGGAGTACCGCCGGCGTTACCCCGATTCGGTTTCCGGAGCAGTTCTGCAGGCTGAGATCTTGATTCATATCGGTCTGTTGGTCGATGCGAATGATGCCATTCAACGCATCTTGATCCTTCATCCGCGGTCGATCCCGGCTCTGAGCGCCTATGCGGAGCTCTCGCAGAAGCTCGGCGATAAAGCGACGGCAGAACAACTCCTGCTCCGCTGCACTCGCTACTCTCCGAGAGACCCCGCCACATGGAAGCACCTTGGTGATTTCTATCTATCAGAAGGCCGCAAAGAGGCACTGCCCTCTTTCCAGTATGCGTTGACATTGGCGCCGCACGACGCCACCGCCCTGGCAGGTGCAGCTGAGGCGCACCACCAGCAGGGGGACGACGGTGGAGCAATGCGTGACTTTCGACAAGCAGTTCAATGGAACGAAAGCGCCAAGTCCCCCGACGCGATGGTGGACTTCCTGTTTGGCGAGTTTCTGCTCGATAAAACCAACTATTCTGAAAGCCTGAAATGTTACCAGCGCGCGCTGGACCGCGATTCTTCTCTGACCGAAGCCCGGCTGGGGCGGGCGAAGAGTTTGCTTCATCTTCGAGAATGGCAGCGTGCCGAAAGCGATTTGAAGGTCACCGCAACGGTGGACGAGTGGAAAATCGAATCGCTTAATCTCTTGATCAAGGTCTATCAGGCACAAGGAAAAACGACGGAGGCACAGGATGCTGTCTCCAGGGCAGAGCAGCTTTCCGCTGAGCAGAATGCCGAAAAGGCATCTAGCAATCAGATTGCGTCTTCTCTGCAGAGTGCGCACGCCCTCGAACTACAGAAAGACTTCCGGCAAGCTGCCTTGGCATTTCAACACCTTCTGCAGGATCATCCGGAAGCCATCGCGGCGTGGCTGGATTTGGGGCGCTGTTATGCAGAGCTCGGACAGTTGAGCGAAGCGGAGTCAGCCCTGCGTCATTTTGTCGAACTGCAGGACAACTCGGCGTCGGCGCACGCGTTGCTGGGGAAAGTTCTGCTGCGGGAGGAGAAGATTCAGGAAGCGCGCAGCCAATTTGTAAGGGCACAAGATATTGACCCATTGTCTGCCGAGGCCCGCCTGGGTGTAGCGGCCTGTTACATGGTGGAACGCAGATTTCCAAACGCAATTCAGGTTTTGCGTTCCACAAAATCCATGCCGGGCAGCGGTATCGAGGCAAGACTAATGTTGACCGAAGCGCTTTACAAGAACGGGCAACGGAACGCTGCCCTGAAAGAGATAAATGACGCGATTCGCGAATATCCTTCCAACAAGGAAGCGCCGGCGATGCGCGACAGCCTGCTGCGCGAACAACATTGATTTCAGCTTGCCGCGAAACCTGTTGCGGCCGTAAGAGCACTTAGAGACAAGATTATCCTCAGCATCTCGTAGCCGTTTTTGGAACGGATTAGGTTGTAATCCCACCCATCGAAGGTGGCACAGCATCTTCGGACATGCCGAACTCGGCATTGGGGTGGGCTCCCATGGTGAACTCGACTACCGCGCCATTCGCGATGTCGGTATGGCTGAACCACAACTTGTGATGCGGTTTCCCGTTGAAACTTACGGACTGGATATAAACGTCATTGGGGGAAGTTCGCTTTGCTTCGATCCTTAACTTCGTCCCGTTGCCCACTTCCACTTCAGCGCGATCGAACAGTGGTGTCCCGAAGACATAGTTACCGCTGACCGGATCGACCGCATAGAAACCGAGCGCGCTGATCACATACCAGGCGGACATCTGTCCGCAATCTTCGTTGCCCGCGAGCCCATCCGGCTGGTCGTCGTATTCCATCTCAAGCAAACTGCGCACACGCTCCTGCGTCTTGTGCGGAGCGCCGGCATAACAATAAAGGTAGGCCATGTGGTGGCAAGGTTCGTTGCCGTGGGCATACTGGCCGACCATCCCGGCGATGTCGGGAGGGGCGTCCGGCGGAAGCTGAGAACTAGTTGTGAACAGATTGTCGAGTTTCTGGATAAAAGCTTCCCGGCTTCCGAAGAGCTTGATGTATCCAGCGGGATCGTGCTGCACCGAAAATGTGGTTTCCCACGGATCCGACTCCGTGTAATCCCGCCATTTGTTGGAATAGCCCATCTCGGTTGGGTCAAAAGGTTCCGCCCATTGGCCGTTTTCAAGACGCGGCCGGATGAAGCTGAGAGAAGGATCGAAGAGGTTCTTGTAATTCTTCGATCGTTCGATGAGGAGATGGAAATCGTCCATCTGCCCGACGGCTTTCGCAATGTGGGCGACGGCCCAGTCGTCGTACACATACTCCATCGTCTTGCTGACCGACTCTTCTTCTTTGTCGCAAGGGATGTAGCCCAGCTTGCGGTAATAGCCCAGTCCACGGTAGTCATCGACCATGGCGCGCTGGCGGAGCGCGGGATAGACTTTACTGAAATCGATCCCTTTGAAGCCCTTGACACACGCTTCGGCAATCACTGAGCTGGAGTGATAGCCGGTCATGCATCCGGTTTCCTTGCCTTGCAAGGGCCAGACCGGCACGCCAGCCGGACTCTCCTCAGCCATTCGGATCAAACAATTGACGAAGGCGGGCACACGTTCGCTCTGGCAAAGCGTGTACAGGGGATGTGCGGCCCGATACGTATCCCACAGTGAGAAAGTGCTGTAGTTGTGCGCTCCGGGCGGCAACTGGTGGACCTGCCCGTCCATGCCGCGATATTTTCCGTCGACATCATCAAACAGCGTGGGCGCAACCATCATGTGATAGAGAGCGGTGTAGAAAATGGTTTTGTGGCGGGCGTTCGAAGTCTCGATTCTGATTCTGGATAGATGCGAGTTCCAGGCAGCGTGGGCGGATCGGCGGACTTTGTCGAAATTCCAGTCCGGAATTTCGGCCGCGAGATTCTTGCCCGCACCTTCTGCGGTCACGCCGGAGATACCGGTCTTCACCGAAATGACTTCGCCCTCGTTGGTATGAAAATGCAGCAGGCACTTCAGAGACGTACCCTTGGCTTCCCGGACGGAGGGATCGAGGTGCTTATCGTCAGAGATGATTTCGGACGAGACGAATGGCTTGGAGAACTGCATGGTGAAGTAAATCTCGCGGCCGGGCGCCCAGCCCTGGAGACTGCGCCCGCCAATGATTGTGTCGTTGCCGACGATCCTCAGGAATGCCCAGAGAACGGGAGTGTTCGAAAAAGAATGAACCAGATCGAGAATAAAGTGACTGCTGTCGCTCTTGGGGAATGTGTAGCGGTGGATGCCGGCGCGCTCAGTCGCGCTCAGTTCCGCGCGAATGCTGTAATCGCGCAGCACAACTGAGTAGTAGCCAGGTTCCGCGATCTCTTCTTCGTGGCTGAACCGGGACCTGTATCCCTCTCCCGGATTTTGCCGTGCGCCAGGAATCAGTTTGGTTGGACCCGTTCCCGGCATGAGCAGAAAATCAAGCATATCCGAGGCGCCGGTCCCGCTCAGATGCGTATGACTGAAGCCCATAATGGAGCTGTCAGAGTAGTGATATCCCGAACACCAATCCCAGCCCTCATTGAACGTATCGGGACTGAGCTGCACCATGCCGAAAGGAACCGTGGCGCCGGGGTAAGTGTGTCCGTGCCCGCCAGTGCCAACGGCGATTTTCACGTGTTTCGTGAAGTCTTCTGAGTCCGGCTTGGCCGCGGGCGATACGGATCGAAGCGACGCATCTTCTGCGACCCTCGTTCGCAGACTCAACAAACGGGACACGGGTAGCGCCGACAAAGCAGCCACGAAGCTGCGCCTGGATATCATGTTGAACCCTTTCTACGCAGAATAACGACCCCTCAGGTTTTTGGTGCCCTCACGGATAAAGCTTCTCGGTCTGACGGCACAATAGCCAACAGACGGATTCTAGTACCCGCAACGTCGATTTCGTCTGTAACGATATCGAGGAAATCTCTGAGGAAAGTACCAGTGAACGAAAGCGAGGGCGAATCGCGGCGGGGCCCGTTCAGCCGCGCTGCGCTCCTACTTGCCGGTGGAACTCTTGGCAAGCACTGCTTGCTTCAGTTTTAAGGCATCGGGATCATCCGGCTGAATAGCCAGCGCCCGGCGAATCTCTCGCATTGCGCCCGCGTTATCGCCTTGCTGTGACAGGACACTGGCAAGCATGACGATCAGTTGAGTGTCTTTGCTGTCCTTGGCGGCGCGCAACACGTGGACAGCCTCCTCAGGTTTCGATTCGTGCAGAAACTCGCTGGCCAGAGCCTTTCTGGCTTCATCCAGCGTCGGATCAATCTGCAATGCCTGCTGCAACTCTGGAACTGCATCAGGCCCCCTGCCCTGCTGCAGCAACAGCACGCCAAGGGCCGCATGGCCATCCGCTGACACTGGCTGAAATGCCAGATACTTTCGCAATGCCGCTTCTGCTTCCTCTGGCCTGCCCGTCTGGCTATAACACATGCCCAGATCGAAGTAAGCTTCGTAAAACGTCGGTAGCTTCTTGATGAGGGCCTCGTACTGTGGAGCAGCCTCCGCGAAGCGTCCTTCGCGCAGCAGCGGTTCTGCCCGGTCCAATGCATCCCGTAAAGAGCGGCCAAAGGAAGCCTGGGTCTGCTCATCCTCGCTGATCTTTTGCGCCATGTCGGCGTATTGTTGAACCTTCTCTTGATCTCCCTGCTTACGGTAAATATTGATAAGCAGGAGGGGAGATTCTTTCGCGTGTGGGGCAAGGCGGATTGCCTCTAAAGCATCCCTCTCCGCATTCTTGTAGTCTTTCAGTTTGTCGTAGGCGCGGGCACGCCAGTAGAAGGCGTCGGCCGAATGAGGGTTGAAGGCCAGCGCCTTAGTCATCGCAGCCACGCCCTCCTGACTGCGTCCCTGGCCTACCAAATACTGCCCGTAAAGGTACTGAACCGAAGCCGCGTCCTTGGGATTGGCCGACAGTTTGAGCGCGCGCTGGAACTCGACGCCTGCCTTGTCGGCAGATCCCGCTCGATCATAGGCCTGAGCCAGAGAGGCCGCCGTCACCGCGTCATCGGGCCTCAGTTGAGATGCCCGCCGGTACGCCCGAATCGCTTCGTCTGCCTTTTCCTGATCAAGATACGTATCGCCCAGAGACTTCCACGCCTGAAAGTCCCGAGGCGAAAGCTTCACGCAGGTTTCCAGTTCGCTGGCTGCCAAAATGTCATCCTTGAGCGTGTCAGCCGCCAGCACAGCGTAGAGTTCGTGAGGGCGAAGCGCCGTGGGATGAGACTGCAGGAACTTCTGTAGCTCGAGAGCCGCGTCAAACGGTTGAGCAACCTTGATGAGCGCTTCCGCGTGCAGCACAACAGCGGTAGCCGACTCGGGATGCTGGTTACGGTAGATCCGCAGCTCTCGTTCAGCCTGCTTCCAGTCCCTTTTGGCTCCGAACTCGCGCCCCATCTGGAGATGGTCAGCCGCTTTTTGGGCACTAGCCGGGATAGCGAGAAGAAAGGCGAAACTAGCGAAGAAAAGGGAGCACTTGAGGACTCTTCCGCACGAGCTTACGCGACCACAATACATCCGAGCCCGATTCCATGCCCAGCGACTCACGCCTGAGGATTATAAATCGGGGAGCCTGGGGAGGTTCCCCGATTCTATCATCTGCTAGAAGACAATTCGGCCGGAGATCTGGACATGCCGTTCTATGATCCCGTTCGTTGTGACATACCCAAAGGTCGAATCCGAGTCGTTGGTGTCGTAGCCTCCACGTCCTGGATGGTTGAAGATGTTTTGTCCCTCCAGCCTTAGCTGGAAGTAGTGGCTCTCATCCTTACTAAACGGAAAGCTCTTCATGATCGAGATGTCCGTTGACCAGTTTCCGGGGTTCCGGAGCACCCCGATCGTCGCGGGGATGTTCCCGTAGGTGAAGCTTTGAGGATCATACATGACACAAGCCGAAGTCAGGGTTGCAGGCGTGCACGTTTTCCCGAACGCACTAACAGAGCTCGGATACGGCGCTGTGTTTGAGGGGTATATGGCCTTACTTGGATCACGGTTCCAGTTCGGATTCAAGAAACTGTTGAGTCCGTGACCTGGGGTGAACGTACCGAACGTCTCACGAATACCATAGTTCTGGTCGGTATTCTGACCCTGCAGGTTCATGGAGATCGGTGTACCCGAGCGGTAAATCGTCTCACCCGATATCTCCCACCCACCAGCCACCGCCTGCAGAATCTTGCCGCCAGCGTCCGACGGGCTGTTCATGAAGCGCCGCCCTTTGCCGAATGGCAGTTGATAGTCGTAGAACGTACTGATGCGGTGAGTCTGATCCAGCGTGCTGAGTCCGTAAACACTGCTTACCGACGGATCAACTTGCTGGAAGGACTTGCCGCTCGAGCCGCCGCCTTGGCCCGGGAGACCCAGGAACGTATCCGAGCCACCGGTGTCATCCAGCGACTTGGAGTAGGTGTAGTTGAACAGCATCTGGAATCCACTGTCGAAACGATGCTGGACTCTCAGATTTGCGGCGTTGAAGTTCGATGCACCTCCGTTAACTCCCTCGACGATTACCGGTCCATAGTAAGGGTATGCATACTCCAAAAGGGCAATACGTTGATTGAGGCCAGTCACACCATTATCCGGAATCTGGCCCGCCGTTGGGGAGGGAATGATCGTATTGTAGATTGCCTGGTTTGCGCTGCCCCCACCACCAACGTAGAGGCTCTTCGGAAAGCGGCTGGGATGATCAGGGTATTGCTGGCGTTCCCGGTGTAATCAGCCTCCAGCAGCCATTTGTGTGGCAGTTGGCGCTGAACTCCGAAGTTCCAGTTGTACTCGTGGGGCATGTGCATGGTAGGAACGATGCCGCCGACCCCGTTGCCACTGATCGCGCCCTGCACATTCAGCACATGGTTGTCACGAGTGAAGTTCGTAATCTGAGTGGGATCGAACGGACCTCCTGCAATAGTCCGCGGGGCCCAGTTTGGAGGGCCCCCAGCGCCTGTGTTGAAGGTTCCCTGAGTCGCCTGATTGCTCACTTGGTTGGAATATGCCACACCGGGCACGTCTCCATACCTGCTCAGATTCCCGGACGTTGGAAGGTACAGCATCGCAAACGAACCTCTTAGCACCGTCTGGGGGGCAACCTGGTAAGAAAAGCCCAGGCGAGGAGAGAAATTCCAGGGATGGTACTGGGTGGCCAGACGGGACGGATGTTGCGCAGTGCCCGCGAACACCAAAGCCCCATTGCTGAAGCCGTTCGTAACCCAACCCGGTGTCTGAACGTTGGCTGGGTTCAAACTGGCTGCCGTAAGCGCAGCGTTCCAGTCATATCCTGTGTTAACGCTAAACGGCGGCGGAGCATTGGGGTCCCAGATGCTGAGGTTATTGTGGCGTTCGGTAACCGGGGTTTCCATCTCCCATCGCAACCCAAGGTTCAACGTTAGTTTTTGGCTCACTTTGAAATCATCTTGCACATAGGAGGCATAATAGTTCGACGCCAGGGAGCGGCCTGTCGCAGCGGTAAGCCTGATCCAGCTATCAACTCCCATGAGGAACTCGCCAAGGCCATTCGAGTATCCTCTCGGACTCCAAACCTCGGCCCCGTTGTCGCCAATGAACTGAGAGACGGCTTCGCTGTCCCAACCGTAACCGTCACTAATTCCGCCGGACACATTGGATTCAAACTGGGTCGTCACGTTGTCGTAATAGCGCCTGCCCTCGTAACCGAATTTCAGACTGTGACGGTTCAGGATTTTCGTCAACGAGCCCGCATACTGAAAAATGGTTGTGTTGGCGCTGGCACCGGTATTTGCATCCATTCCATAGTTGTACTGGCCCCCGCCGGCAACGCCACCGAAGCTAGTACCTTCCGTGAATGGACCTTGGGACATGCGAACAATGTCATGCGGGCCAAGAAAACTCTTTGTAATGGAATCATAAGGGAAGGTCGCACCGTCGATGTGCGAGTTCTGGAAAGTGCCGTGGCTGAATGGGCTGTAATCGCCTCCGACGTGCAGGTCGAGAATCAAGGTCGGAGAGAATGTGTAATCCCAGTGCAGCTCTGCGCCGAACCCGCCAGGTAGGTTGTTCCCAGAGGTCGTGCCGAACGTCGAGTAGAACGGCTGGGTTAGGTTAGTCGCGTTGTTGTGCGTAAACCGCCCAAAAATGCGCTGCTTCTCGCTGACAACGTGGTCAAGCCGAACAGACCAGACATTGGAGTGTATGACATTGGGCTGGGCAGCTACGTAGTTGCCTGCGGTCCCACTGTTCAGCATGGGAGGATTATTGGGATGCGGCATAAAGGCGATGTACCGCTGGATGACGGGATCAAGCTCGGTGCTCGGGATATGTCTCCCATCGCCACCGGCAAGATCTTGTCTCTGGTAGAGTAGCTGGCCGCCGGCATCCGGATCGGGCTGGGGAGTTGCTGAGACCGCGCCGAACGGATCGTACACCTGAGCCCAAGGATCATTATTGGCGGGATCGTTGGGATTGCTTGGATCATAGGCTCCGATGCCAATGTCGGTCAGGTCGCCAGTTCGCTCTTGGTCGGTAATCGTTTGTCCGACCTGAGGATTTCCGGCAGTACTATTGCGCACGCCTTCGTAGTTGGCGAAGAAGAAGGTCTTGTTCTTGCCGTTATACAGATGCGGAATGATCACCGGGCCACCGAATGCAAAGCCGAAATCGTTCTGGCGATAAACCGGCTTCTTGCACAGCAAGGCGTTGCCGCTGGGATTGTAGACACATTGAGCGTCGTTGTTCCACGTGTTGGCATTCAGGAACGAATCCTGATGATACTCGAACAGTTGGCCATGGAACTGGTTGTTGCCCGACTTGGTCACCACGCTCACGGCACCGCCGGAGAGCCGGCCGTACTCGGCAGAGATGCCGTTGGTAATGACCTTGAATTCTTCCACGTCATCCATTGTGGGAGTATCGTTGACGACGTTGTGCGCAAAACCACCCGTTGCGGGGACTCCGTCCACCAGGTATTCGGTGTCGCCTACCCGGCCGCCGTTAATGCGCGTATCAGGATAGCCTGAAGTCAGGTTTCCATTGATGCCGAGGCTCCAGCCAGCCCTCGTACCACCGCCCTGGACATCGCCCGACAGCGTTAACAACTGCAGCGGGTCGCGATTGAGCTGAGGGAGGGTCTCAATCATGTGCTCGGTGACCACCTCGCCGGTCTGCGCGTCTTCCGTGCGCAACTGGGGCGCTTCCGTTGTCACAGTCATCGTCTCGTTGATGCTTCCAACTTCTAAGCGGAAATCCAATCCAATGCGGTCTTCGACCTGCACGAGGACGTTCGACCGAACCAGCTTCTTGAAACTCGGAGCGGACGCCTCTACCCGGTAGGTTCCGGGGATCAGGCTCAGCAACTCGTATATGCCGGCCGAGTTCGTGGTACCGCTGGTGCGCACCCCGGTCGCCACGTTGACTGCTGAGACCGAGGCTCCTACGACGAGAGCACCCGATGGATCGGTCACATGGCCTGTGATACCTCCAGTTCCGATCTGGGCTAGTCCAGGAGTCACTGCCAGTGAGAGCAGTGCAAAGAGGCTAATGAGCAATATCAGACGAGACTTCATGGTCTCCTCCGGAGCGAAAATGGCAGGGGGTAAGGCCCATGCCCTCAGGCAGACGCTGCCTGGCGAACATCGCATACTAGCTTTGTACTAGAGAGGAGTCTGTAAGAATCGAGGAAAACTTTCTGACAAAAATAGCGGGCATCAAAACGGGCATGAAGCCGGCATTCCCCCATTTTGGGACTCCTGCTCGTCTCCCCGCGCATGCGACTTTTCTGAGCAAAATATCGATTTGGCAAGATCTCGCGCATTCCTCTTTGCCATGGTTCCGTACAGCCGATCCCTCTGCGGGAGTTCCCGAGATGATTTCGCCCTGACGGCACGAATCATACGACGGTGACGAGAAATGCAAAACCGACAGACAGGTTGATTCTTTTCTTGGAATTGCCCTCACATTAACTTATAGAAGTTTTCGGTTGGACCCGTTATGTTCTTGCGATGAACAATTTGCGGCCGCTAATAAGAGGTTTCCTCTCGCCAAGTCTGAGCCTCGCTTTGATCCTCCTTAGTGCCGTACCCAGCAGCCTCTGGGCACAGGAGAGCGGGTCGACTTCGATTCAGATTCAAGCCGACAGTCATGACGCCGGTACCCCACTCAAGCACTTCTGGAGCACGACCGTCGGCGCGGGACGTGCAAACGAAGGTCTGCGCGCCAGTTGGCAAGAGCAGTTGCATATAGCCGTCGCAAACAATGGCTTCCGCTACGTGCGATTCCATGGGCTCTTCCACGACGACATGTTCGTTTATCACGAGAACAATGGCGTCCCTGTGTACAACTTCCAGTACATTGATGACCTCTTCGACCGCATGCTGGAAAATGGAGCGCGGCCTTTTGTCGAACTTGGGTTCTCGCCCTCGGATATGGTGACCCAAAAAGGCAGCACGGGATTCTGGTGGAAGGGAAACGGAACTCCTCCCTCGGACTACAACAAGTGGGCAGGACTGGTTCGCCGCTTTGCCGGGCATTGCATTGAGCGCTACGGACTGGAGGAAGTTCGGAGCTGGTACTTTGAGGTTTGGAATGAGCCGAACCTGAGCAACGGATTTTTCACCGGAACACAGGCCCAGTATTTCGATCTGTACAGGGTTACGGCGCAGACCCTCAAACAGGTCGACTCAAAGTTGCGCGTGGGAGGCCCGGCAACCAGCAATTTTTATCTCGCTCCGGAAGTTCTTCAGCGGGCGGAGCAAAGTCCCGGGGCCGATCTTCCTAACTTGCCCTGGCATCCGATTTGGATTGAAGACTTCTTTGAGTATTGCCAGAAGAACCATCTTCCCGTCGATTTCGTATCGACCCATCCCTACCCGGCGGACTTCACAAGTCATGGGAAGAACATGCACCGCGGGGTGAATTCGACGCGAGATGACCTTCGACTCCTCCGCCAAATGGTGGACTCCAGTCTCTTCCCTCATGCGGAAATCCATTTGACGGAGTGGAATTCAAGCCCTTCGAGCCGCGACAATACGCACGATTCTCTTCCCGCGGCGGCGTATGTCGTGAAGTGCAACCTCGATTCAATCGGTCTTGTGGATTCCCTGTCCTATTGGACTTTTACCGATGTGTTCGAAGAACAGGGTGCGGGCGACACCATCTTCCATGGTGGTTTTGGAATGATTAACTATCAGGGAATTCCAAAGCCGGTTTTCCATGGGTACCGCTTTATGAACGAACTGGGAGATGAGTTCGTTGCCAAGACTTCCGCGGCGATTGTGACTCGCGACCAGAAGTCGGGCCGCCTCGTCGCACTCGCTTACAACTACCCCGCTGAAATGCCTTTTGCTTTGCCGGGAACTTCGTCGCTGGCAGAAGCCGACCAAATGGCAGCGACCGGAAGCGCAAGACAACTGTCCATCGCTCTTTCCGGGCTGCCTCCGAACGCTCCCGTTCTGATTGAGACTCTCGACAAAGAGCATGGCAATGCCACCCGCGCGTGGGAAGAGATGGGTCAGCCCCCAACCCCCACGCGAGAGCAAACTGAAGCCCTGCGCAAAGCTGCGTGGGGAACGGCTAAGGAACTCGTCCACGCGGATGCTTCCGGA
>Ga0209039_10001376_pt1 | contig 22775 bp, 26 predicted proteins | sample BogFormECP12_OM1_FD_188238 | JGI IMG/M metagenome (GOLD analysis project Ga0209039, IMG submission 188238) | Bog forest soil microbial communities from Calvert Island, British Columbia, Canada - ECP12_OM1 (SPAdes) (version 2) | ecosystem: Environmental > Aquatic > Freshwater > Wetlands > Bog ... | reverse complement strand
CAAGGCAGCCGAGAATAAAGCGGCTACCACTCGTTCGAATGAGAATAGGGCGGCCGCGAATAAAGCCGCTGCTACTCGCTCGAATGAGAACAAGGCAGCTGCGAATAAAGCAGCGGCCACCCGCTCGAATGAGAACAAGGCAGCTCATGCGCAGCCTGCAGTTCATGCGCAGCCTGCCCCTCATGCGCAGCCTGCCCCTCATGCACAGCCTGCAGCTCATGCGCAGCCTGCCCCTCATGCACAGCCTGCCCCTCATGCGCAGCCTGCCCCTCGTCCTGAGGCTCGCCCCGCGAGCGCTCCTGAGAAAAAAGGCCCTGGAGGAAAGGAATAGCTCGTCCGTAGCGAATTGACGGCGACGTATGGCGTCAGGCCGCTCGATTTACAGGAAAAAGGTCTAAGAAAGTCGATTGACTCTTACATTGGTGCGGGTCCACTCCCGTGGGCTCGCGCCTTTTCTTTCCCGGCGGTACGCGGCGATCGAAGTGATGTCCCGCCGGCGTGGAGATGCGATCCACCCGCTATCATCGTCCGCATTCCCCACGAAAGCACCTCCGCCCCTTTCGACCCAATTCTTGCACGTTGAGCAGTTTTGACCAGTAAGAAAACAGCCGAACGCCTATAAACAAAGCTGGCCCCCCTCACGGTTGGATTCCCGGTGCGAAAAACTTGAGGATCGGGAATGCAGGGCTGGAATAAGACGAAATCAAAGCGCCACTTCGGGAGTGACGTTTGAACTTTGTCTCAGGGCGGGGAAAAGGAGTGAAACATGCTTGGAACTATATTGATCGTGATTTTGATCTTAGCTCTGTTTGGTGCGCTACCAAGATGGTCGCATAGTCGAGACTGGGGTTATGCTCCGTCCGGGGGAGTGGGGCTTATCCTTTGCATCGTTGTCATTCTCCTGGTTCTCGGTCGGATTTAAGCGAAGGGTAGGTCGTCACCGCGGATCGCTCTCGGCGGGGGTTCACTCCATGGGGCCCGGGCTGCTTCTTTCCCGCCGCAGACGATCGCAGGGGTCCGGTTGCTGTGGCATGCTTCGAATTCGCGGTTCCTTTACCCTCATTCTGTCTTAGCACTGAAGAAGCCGTTCATGTCCGGAGCACTTCGGGCAAGGCCGGGGAATTGCTCGACTCCGAGCACTCTCAGGGTCAACCGCAGAACACTTTCGTGGTGATAGAGTTCGTCGCGCGTGGTGCCGGCGGGTGTTCGTGAGCTAATGATCAGCGCGGGAATGTGGCCCCCGCCTTTCAAGTCACGTCGCTTCGGATCGTATCTCGAATCCGCTTTCGGGCCTGTCTCACATCCCTCATCAAAGACAATCACCAGAAGCCCGCCGCGTTTGAAGGTTGCCGATTCAATCAGCGGCTCCATGTTGGCCTTCAGCCAGGTATCGATTCCTTGCAGGGCTCGATGATCTCCACAGGATGCCGTCTGCCGTGTCACCGCATTGTGGTGCCCGTCGTTGTACACGTTGGGCACGATGAACGAGTAGTCGGGCAGAGTATCGTGCTGCAAATCACGGTCAAAACTCTCAAAGGAAACAATATTCGCCCGCTGCGAAGGTTGACCCGCTGCGTCCCTCCTCTGGCGGACGCTTTCAAAATACGCGAATGGGTTGTGGCGCTTTACGTAGGGAAAGTGATCGCCATCCACGTAGCCGGCCCGGGGTATGCTCTCGGCGTATGCTTTCCAGGTTTTGCCGTTCGCCGTGAGAACGCTGGCGATGTTGTCGCCCGCCACTTCCCCGGGATATAAATCGGCGAGAACCCCTATCCAAGGCGGTCTGGTGCCGCTCCGCCCGGCGGTCAAATAGAAGTAATTGTTGATTGAGGGATGAGTATTGGCGTAGTAGTTGGTGGCCACGCCGTACTTTGCCGCCAGCGTGTTCAGGTAAGGCAGGTCTTTTGTGTTCCCGATTACCTCTTCGAAGTTCTGGTTCTCCTCGACGACCACGAACACATGTTCAAAACGGATCATCTGAGCCGGAACGGGAGCTGCAGGAACTTCTGAAACCACAGTCTGCTGCCTGGCGCAGGATATCCAACTGGCCGTGAGTAGAAGAACTAGCAGCCGCACTCGCATACTCGCCTAGCATACAGCTAGCCGGTCGGCCGGAAGTGTGCACTCTTGACCAGAATCGCAGGCGGATCAGTGCCAGACTGGTTCTGGAGATTGTCAGCAATCGCCTGGAAGGTGCACGAAACCCATGCAAAGCTCTGTTCTGACTAGCCCCAGGCACTTAGCGCCGTCGCTCCACTCCATAGCCGCCCGTTGGCGCTTGCTGGCTACGCGTATAGTGACACTTCTTCTCGTCGTGGTGATGGGCCATGGTGCTTCGTTCGCTTACTCGGTTTTGACCCACGAGGAAATCGTGGACCTGCTCTGGTCTGACGAGATTCGCCCGCTGTTGCTCAAGCGATACCCGGGGCTCTCGGAAGATCAGATCAAGGAGGCCCACGCCTACGCCTACGGAGGCGCCGTCATCCAGGATCTGGGTTATTACCCATTCGGCAGTAAAGATTTCAGCAACCTGGTGCATTACGTTCGCAGCGGAGATTTTGTTCGCGAGCTGTTGCTCGAAAGCCAGGATGCCAACGAGTACGCCTTCGCGCTGGGCGCCCTGTCGCACTATGCGTCGGATATCGCGGGTCACCCGGCGGTCAACCAGGCCGTCTCGATCAAGTATCCGAAGCTGCGAGCGAAGTTTGGCATGTCAGTTCGATATGCCCAGGACAAGACGGCACATCTGAAAACCGAGTTCGGGTTCGACACGGTGCAGGTCGCGAAGAATCGTTATGCGTCGCAGCAGTACCACGATTTCATCGGATTCCAGGTGTCCAAGCCCCTGCTGGAGCGGGCCTTTCCCGTCGTGTACGGAGTGGAGTTGAAAGACGTGCTTACCCACGAGGATCTGGCGGTGGGTTCGTATCGTTTCGCTGTCAGCCGGCTGATTCCGGAAATGACCCAAGTCGCGCTGCAAACCCATAAGAAGGATCTGATGCGCGAAACCCCGAACTTCGCGAAACGGAAGTTCCTGTATCGTCTTTCGCGTTCCAACTATGAAAAGGAGTGGGGAAAGGACTACGTGAAGCCGGGTTTGGGCACGCGGATTTTGTCAACCCTCCTGCGATACATGCCGAAAATTGGTCCCTTCAAAGGGTTAGCGTTCAATGCCCCGACCCCGCAAACCGAGGACCTGTATATCAAGAGCATCAATACGACCGTCGATCAATACCGGGCCTTTCTCGAAGAAGTGCGCACTGACACACTGGTGCTGCCCAACTGTGACTTTGACAGCGGCAATCCGACGAAGGCAGCGGAATACTCGCTTACCGACGACAGCTATGCAAAGTTGCTGGGGCAGTTGTCGAGCCGGAAGTTCGAGGGGACGACTCCGGAGCTGCGCGCCAACATTCTCGACTTTTATTCCGACCTCTCGGCTTCGTTCGACACGAAAAAAGATCAGAATGACTGGAACAACGTACTGGCAGAGTTAGACCAACTGAAGTCGATGACTCCGGTGCCGACGGTGGAGGGCAGCCTTGCGAAGTGATCCCGATCCGTGCCCAAGACGAGGGTTGCCACAACGACGAACACGTCGTTGGCTACTACAATTCCGGCGACCGAATGAAATGCCGGACCAGCAATAATGCTTTCCAGGAAGGCTCCTCCTACATGATCTGCACAACCGCCCTTTGTCGATTGGGTGTCTTGATTCGCACTTCGATCTTCTCCCTCGGGGCCGTCCTTGCGCTTGCCCAGACTGGCCTTGCACAATCTGTTCCCTCGACCATGAGGCCCACGATGCCGCCCGTAATCGTCATCGGTTTCGTCGGCGGGTTCATCAAGCACGATAATCTCGTCCACAGCGAGGTGCAGCTCGCGGCGCGCCTGCGCAAGGCTTACCCCACGGGAGTGGACGTGGAGACCTTTGAGAGTTATCGCGCGAAAAAAGCCAGAAAGAAAGTCCTGAGCCTGCTGGACACCAACCATGATGGGACTCTAACCCCCGACGAGAAACAGAATGCCCGCATCATTATTTACGGGCATAGCTGGGGCGGCTCGGAAGCCGTCGCCCTGGCACGTAAACTGGAGAAGGATGGCATCCCGGTGCTGCTCACCATTCAAGTGGATAGTATCTCTAAGTTTCACCGAAATGATGCGGTCATCCCCGCGAACGTAGCCCAAGCCGCCAATTTCTACCAACCGAATGGACTTTTCCGCGGCCAGCCCGAGATTCGCGCTGCCGATCCAGCACGCACGAGAATCATCGGGAATTTTCGATTCGACTACAAAGCGAGCCCCTATAAATGCGACGAGTATCCCTGGTACGACCGCATCTTCGTGAAGTCCCACACCCAAATTGAATGTGATCCAGAGGTGTGGAAACAAGCGGAGTCTCTGATCCGGTCAAACCTGCCCCCAACAGGAGGGAACTAGCTGTAACGCGTTGATGACGTTACCGATGCTGTTCCAAATGTACGTGAGAGGCAAACCGTAAGGAAATTATTGCAGAGCTTGTCCGAGGCAGTTCACTCACCTCAAGAATGCTGCATGGAAAACAGTCACACCGTGGCCTTTGCCGCGGCGCTGTCGTAGTGTTTCGTCCTGCTGGATTTGCTGAAGAAGGGCCTGGAGCGATTAGGCCCCCCGGCGACGAGGCTGCAATCTCGGGCGGGGAGTTTCGGGGCCGCTCGCTTTCTGTCTCCGTTTGTATTCGAACAGGCCGAACAGTGCACCGAGCACCGAGAATGCGATCAGGGCGATAAGCACGGGCCAGTAGTACAGCGCAAAAAGCCTCACGATGTGCCGGCCGTAGTGGAACCCGAGATAAGCCAGGATGGTGAAACGAATACCGCGCCCGACGGCCAAAGCGGTCAAGAACTTCCTGGTGGGGTACTGCATGGCGCCGGCGGCCAAAAGCATGGGCACGATGGGAAACGGCGGCGGAAGTAGCGCCGGGATCGCGACCGCTGCGAAGCCCCAGCGTGAAAAAATCGCGTAAACCCTGTTGGTCGTCCTCTTCGAGAATCTTTTTTCCAGAGTTTCTTTGCCACCTTTGCGAGCCATGCGGTAGGTAAGATAGCCGCCAAGGATGGCCCCCGCCGTTGCCATGATCGCGTAGTAAACCCACAGGTTGGGATGATGGGCCGCGAGCAGGACGGTGACGACGTCCGTGCTACCCGGCAGAGGGATGACCGAGTTGTCAACGAGGCCGAGCAAAATCAGGCTGGGACCGCCGAGATGAATCAGCCATCGCAGGGCGCTCTTTTTCGACACGAGCAGGACGATCGCAAGCAGGTGCATCCTCTATTGGACCAGAATTGCGTTCGGCAAGACGCAATGGTTCCTTTCCGGGCCTCGTAAAAGAAATTCAGGAGTATTGAAAATGGCTAATGAATCGGTCCCAGAATCGCTTCAATGGATTGCTCTAACTCTTGAACGCTTGGAAAATCGGCCAAAGAGAAACGATCTTTGGAACTACTACGCAGATCGGAGAATAGCGCATGTACATCGGGAGCGCGCTTTTCAAGAGATTCAGTCAGAGCTTTGTTATCCAGAGAGAGTTCTAATAGCCGGTTCCGTAGGCTGCCGGTTATCTTTGTCAAACTCAAGAGCAGAGAAACGAGTTTCCGCTGATCCGCTTCGAGTGAGGTGATTTGGCTCTTGTCGTTTTCGAGGTTCCGCCTGGATTCATTGGCCAACTCTATCAACTGTTCTTTGCTCATTTGCTGTACGTCCATAGAATTGCACCACCCTTTGGATAAAATTCTTGACAGTTGCCAAAGCGCCACCCTTACACTCGGCACGTTTCACGGGGGCTTCAACGCAGGTTTCAGACACGACCGGGCAGCCTCACGGGCTGTTATCGTTTGCGGTTTCTTTTTCCACGGCCTCGGCTGCGGAAAGTTTCCGATCCCGGTGTGGCTCGGTGCGCGGGGCACCCGTATGCAGTTCACAAACTTCCCCGATCCCTGCACCACAAGTGTTACAAGGCACGGATAATATCTGTTTCGGGGTGAGTTCTTTGGTCTTCACCAGCCGATAATGCAAGGTTTACAGCAGCAAAGATGTTCAATATTGATCATTTTCAACCCATCAGCCAAGCGGCAGGTTTCATTTTGAGTCGGCCCGGGGATCTTACGAATTATGAGCAAGAGTGAACATCTTGGCGATTACGATTCTGCCAAGATAATGGGGAGTGTAGCTCCACTCCGGGCGAAGCCATTGATGGCATCACCAACCAATTTGGCCATGAAGAAGCGCGACTTCGACCCGAAGGAATTCCTTGCCACGATCGGTGCTGGCAGGAAAGTCGTGGCCTTCCCCAAGAGGCAAACAATTTTTGCGCAGGGGGACGCGGCTGACTCAGTCTTCTACATCCAGGAAGGCAAGGTTCGACTCACGGTCGTATCCAAGGCTGGCAAGGAAGCAACTCTTGGCATATTGAGTGAGGGAGAGTTTTTCGGAGAAGGCAGCCTGGCTGGACAGCCTTTACGGATGGGGTCTGCAACCGCAATGACGGACTGCGAACTTCTGCGAATTGACAAGAAGGAAATGATGCTTGCGCTTCACCGGGAACACAAGTTCTCGGATCTGTTCGTGGGGTATCTGCTGACACGGAACATCCGATACGAAGAGGATTTAGTTGACCAACTCTTCAACTCCAGCGAACAGAGGCTAGCTCAGATTCTGCTCTTGCTTGCCCACTTCGGTAAGGACGGCGTGCCCGAGACTGTAATCCCCAAGGTCAGTCAGGAGACCCTCGCCGAGATGGTAGGCACCACGCGGTCGCGGGTCAGTTTTTTCATGAATAGGTTCAGAAAGTTAGGCTTCCTTGACTATGGCGGGAGCGGGCTGCACGTTCATAGTTCACTTCTCAACATTGTTCTCCACGACTAGCTTCCGCGCCCCAGTCCAACAAACAAAGCTCGCAGACGGCGATGAGCCACAGCTTGCTGTTCGCGAGCCTTTTCGCCTGCCGCTGAGCCGCCTGCTGCTCGCAAGCGGGGGAACTGCGCGGCATAGGCATAGGCCACCATCAGGAACCCATCATGCTAAGATATGCATCTGTTTAACACCCAAGCCAAAGAGACTTGATTTCAGGAGTCTTGCTATGCCCCGCGCCAAGCCGAAAGTCGTCCGAACCTCGCTCGCCAAGGCCCCGACAGGAATTCAGGGACTCGATGAAGTCACAGGCGGAGGCTTGCCGAAAGGTCGTGTCACGCTGGTGTGTGGCAGCGCGGGATGTGGCAAAAGCTTACTCGCGATGGAATTTCTGGTGCACGGCGCTGTTCGATACGGCGAGCCTGGGGTCTGCATGGACTTCGAGGAGACCGAGGCGAAGCTGGCCGCCAACGTCGCGTCGCTGGGTTTTGATTTGCGTGAGCTTACCAAACGCAAGAAGCTGTTGGTGGACCACGTCTCCATTGAGCGAAACCAGATTGCCGAGAGTGGAGAATACAACCTTGAGGGTCTGTTCATCCGTTTGGCCCACGCGGTCAAAGCGATCAAAGCAAAGCGCGTTGTCCTGGACAGCATCGAGGCGCTTTTTTCCGGATTGACTGACTCAACGATACTGCGAGCGGAACTCCGCCGGCTGTTTCATTGGCTGGAAGACCACAAGCTTACCGCCGTCGTTACCGGGGAAGCGGGAGAACACACGCTGACCCGTCACGGGCTGGAGGAATACATCGCCGACTGCGTGATCGTGCTGGACCACCGGGTAACGCAACAGATTTCCACGCGGCGGCTGCGAATCGTCAAGTACCGGGGCACTTCCCACGGCACCGATGAGTATCCGTTCCTGATCGATCGCGAGGGCATCTCGGTGGTGCCGCTCACCTCACTGGCACTCGCCCACAAAGCACTGACGGACCGCGTTTCAACTGGAATTCCCGCTATGGACGAGATGATGGAAGGCAAGGGGTTCTTCCGTGGAAGCAGTGTGCTGGTGTCGGGCACGGCGGGAACTGGGAAATCCAGCCTGGCGGCGAGCTTCGCCAACGCCGCCTGCGCCCGTGGCGAAAATTGCCTGTATTTCGCTTTTGAAGAGTCTCCCAGCCAGATTCTCCGTAACATGCGCTCGGTTGGCCTTGACCTGGAGCGGTGGCTAAAAAAGCGCTTATTACACTTCCACGCGATGCGGCCAACCAGCACCGGCCTGGAAGGACACTTAGCCCATGTTCACAAACTGATCAAGCAACTGCGGCCCAGGGTGGTGGTCATCGACCCGATCACGAACCTGGTTTCGGCTGCGGGCACTTATGACGTTAAATCGATGCTCATGCGCCTGGTCGATTTTCTAAAGGTGGAACAGATGACATCGATGTTCACGAATCTGACATTCGCAGGAGACCCCCACGAGAGCACCGGGGCGGCCGTCTCCTCTCTCATGGACACCTGGATTGTGTTGCGGGACAACAAGCCCAATGGACGGCGGAGACGAGAGCTTTACGTTCTGAAATCCCGCGGCATGGCACATTCACGCGAATCTCGTGAGCTAATCGTGAGTAAGAGAGGCATCGAATTGGGCATCGTGCTGACGGATCCTACGCCGGCCACGATGGTTGCAGGCTCAAGCGCAGTCGCGTCAGCCAAGTAGTTAGTTTGTCCCGTCTGGGCCAGACACCGAGAACCGACATGAAGAAGAGTTCAGCAAGAAAGCGCCGCCCTGCCAAAAGTACCGGTAGTGACTTTTGGCGATTGCGCCTTTACATCGCGGGCCAAACTCCTAATTCGATTGCTGCGATCGACAATCTCAAGAAGATTTGTGAGGACAAGCTGCGGGGCAAGTACCGTATCGAAGTGGTCGACTTGCTGGAGAAGCCGCAACTGGCCAAGGGCGACCAGATCATCGCCATTCCAACCCTGGTGAGAAGGCTCCCGCCGCCGGTCAAAAAGATCATTGGCAACCTCTCCAAGACCGAGAGTGTCATTGTGGGTTTGGATCTTCAACCGGCGCGCTGAAGTAAGGGCTCAAATAGCAGATGTCTAACAAGCGAGCGCGTCCCGATGGCCGAGTCCTCCCAGGAGGGTTGCCCGGCAAAGTCGGTGCGCGGCAAGGAGCTCGCAAAAGCCTCGGGCGTTCCCCACGCAAACTGCCGCCATCCCCGCCACCGGATCGGCAAAAAAAACTCCTCGCGCGCCTGAAAACTGCGGAGGAAACTTTGCGCGCCATACAGTCCGGCGAAGTGGATGCTTTGATGGTTTCCGGTCGTCGCGGAGAGCGGGTGGTTTCTCTGAAAGGCGGCGAACCCGCTTATCGCATGCTGGTCGAGGCCATGAGCGAAGGCGCGGCGACTCTGTCCCGGAATGGCGCTGTGCTCTACTGCAATCGCAGGTTTGCAGAGCTGATTGGCAGGCCACCAGGGAAAATTATCGGAATTGCAGTTCAGTCGCTGGTTGCGGAAACAGAGCGAGACCGATTTGAAACTTTGCTTGCCGAGGCTCAGAAGGCGGTTGCGAAAGGCGAATTCAACCTGCGTCGCACAGATGGAACTCTGATTCCGGTCTATTTGTCGCTTAACCGGTTTCGTGGATACGACGGCCAGGCCCTGGGCATGGTGATCACCGATCTGAGCGAGCAAAAACGCAAGCAGGCCGCGGAAATCAAGCAGGCCGAAGCGATACACCGGCTCCTTCTGGAACACGAGCTTTCGGCGCAAGAGGAGGAACGGCGCCGGATTGCGCGCGAATTGCATGACGAAGCCGGCCAATTGCTGACCTCTCTTCTGGTCGGGCTGCGTACCCTGGAAGACGCTCGAAAGCTGGCAGAGGTTAAGGCACAGGGACATCGGCTACGGGAAATCACTGCCCAGGCCATCGACGAGGTCGGTCGGCTCGCCCGCGGGCTTCACCCAACGGTGCTGGACGACCATGGCCTGGGTGTTGCCCTCAGCCGATACGTTACCGAATACACAAAGACCCACAACATAGCTGTGGATCTCAAACTTAATGAACTTGACTTCAGCACCCTGCCGTCAGCAGTCCAGATCGGGTTGTATCGCATTCTCCAGGAAGCCCTGACCAACGTAGCCAGACATTCGGGAGCCAAGGCGGTCAGCATTAGATTCGCGCGTTTGGCCACGGCTCTGGAGGTGGCAGTAGTCGATAACGGATGTGGCTTTGACGCTAAGGCCGTGGCTGTCTCCTCGCACCGCCTGGGGATTCAGAGTATGCGAGAGAGAGCGGCAATGTTGGGCGGAACGGTCAGTTTCACATCGCGGAGCAAGGGGACCAAGATTCTGGTGCAAGTCCCGCTTGCCAACCAGGAAGCCCGGCCCTTGGTGGGGCGGAGGAGCACTTGAAATGCCGGCGCGAACGCACAAGATCAGAGTCATGATCGTGGACGATCACGCAATCCTCCGCGCCGGACTGAAAATGCTGGTCAATACCCAGGCCGATATGGAAGTTGTCTCGGAAGCTCCCGATGGAGAGAAAGCGGTTCAAGCCGCACGGGAAACGAGACCGGATGTGGCCTTGCTGGACCTCACCATGCCTCGGGTTGGGGGTATGAAGGCGCTGCAGGAGATGGCGCGAAGCTGCCGCGAAACCCGGGTGCTCGTCCTCACGATGCACGATGACCCTGCGTACTTACGATCGGCACTGGCTGCCGGGGCCTCTGGCTACGTGTTGAAAAGGGCGGTGGATGCGGAGCTGCTTGCCGCCATACGAGCGGTGCATCGCGGAGGGATCTTCGTGGACCCGCGTTTGGCCAACGTTCTTGTCCAGGACGTGCTGGTGAAGCGAGGTACAAGAGCTGGTTCCACACGGCCGGTAAACATCCTTAGCGACCGTGAGCTGCAGGTGCTCAGACTCGTGGCGCGGGGTTACACCAGTGCAGAAATAGCCAAACAGATTTTTGTGAGCGTGAAAACTGTCGAGACGTATCGTTCGCGTTTTGCTGAGAAGCTCGGACTTCGAACGCGCAGCGATGTGGTTCGTTTTGCCATGCAAATGGGTCTATTGACCCCAGAAACGCTGGAAAGTGAGTCGGGCGGTCCGGCTCGGTAGGAATTTTGTTTCAAGCCGCCTTTCTGCCCCGATACGGAATGCGCCTGCGCCCTCTTGTCAGGGTTTTTCCGGACAAAGTCCTTCATTATTAGCAGCATCCCCGATACCCCGCTTATTGCATGGCCTCCACACTACTGTACAAACTCAAAAAGTGTAGCTTCCCCGTGAACCTAGGCCACAAGCTGGTCAACGGCGATAGGAGAACAAAGCGATGGGAACGACAGCAAAGGCCTCACCCCCGGGACCGAGTCCGGGAATTTCTCTGATTAGGACCAAAAAGTTGAGCACGGGCTTTGACCCTGAGACTTTTCTCGCAAAAACCGGCGTCGGCAAGACGGTCGTTAATCTGAAAAAGAAAGACGCCGCCTTTTCACAAGGCGACCCAGCTAATGCTGTGTTCTATATTCAGAAAGGCAAAGTTCGACTCACGGTCGTATCCAAGGCTGGCAAGGAAGCAACTCTTGGCATATTGAGTGAGAGAGAGTTTTTCGGGGAAGGTGGCTTGGCTGGACAGCCTTTACGGATGGGGTCTGCAACCGCAATGACGGACTGCGAACTTCTGCGAATTGACAAGAAGGAAATGATGCTTGCGCTTCACCGCGAACACAAGTTCTCGGATCTGTTCGTGGGGTATCTGCTGGCACGGAACATCCGATACGAAGAGGATTTAGTTGACCAACTCTTCAACTCCAGCGAAAAGAGGCTAGCTCGGATTCTGCTCTTGCTTGCCCACTTCGGCAAGGAAGGCGTACACGAGACTGTAATCCCCAAGATCAGTCAGGAAACCCTCGCAGAAATGATAGGCACAACCCGGTCGCGGGTTAGTTTTTTCATGAACCGGTTCAGAAAATTAGGCTTCGTCGACTATGACGGCGGGAGTGGGTTGCAGGTTCACAGTTCACTTCTCAACATTGTTCTCCACGACTAGCTTCCGCGACCCACTCCCACAGACAAAGCTGCCCGACAGCAATGAGCAAGTCAGCTCGCTCCGCCTCGTCCGGCCGGCATTTACCCAATAGCCCGGAGAACGTTGATGCTGTGTTTTCTGCACTCCGGCTGGACGCCGTAGCACTGATTTACAAACCGATCAATTCTGACCAGTCTTCCGAAGCCTAAAGTCCGATACTGGTGACTCACAAGGTTCTGACGCCAGAGGGAACTTCGTGAACAAGTTGGTTTTATGGACATTCTTGATACAGGGAGGTTTCGATGAATCTACATCTGCTGGATACGAACCTGATTGTGCTCGCCGCCGCGGCGATTCTGATCATCGCAGTGCTTGCTTGGCTGTATGTGCGAAAACGCAGGAGTGCGAGCGCAGTCCTGCGGAAGAAATTTGGGCCCGAGTACGATCGGGCGGTGCGGGTGCATGGGTCAGAACGAAAAGCCGAAGCGAAATTGGAGGATCGCGAGAAGCGGGTTGAAAAGCTCCCCATTCGCGATCTTGATCCGATGGAACACGAACGTTTTTCGAAACGGTGGGAGTCGGTGCAGTCTCGTTTTGTCGATTCCCCCAAGGGAGCAGTCACAGAAGCCGATGACCTGGTGTCCTCTGTAATGAAAGCGCGTGGCTATCCCGTATCCGATTTCGATCAGCGCGCCGCCGACATTTCTGTCGACCATCCCCGAGTGATGGAGAACTACCGGTCTGCGCATGAGATTGCGCTGCGGGTTGGGAAAGTTGGGAAAGAGGAAGCAACTACCGAAGAGCTGAGAACCGCGATGATTCATTACCGCTTTCTGTTTGAGGAACTGGTGCAGGTGCCGGCGAGTGTTGAAAGAAAAGAAGTGGCGTAATGGATGAACTGAAGACAAAAGAAGGAGTGCTTACGCCGGCCGAACTGGCGACCTACGGCATTCCGCCAAAGCGGCAGCCGTCGAAAGACTCGAACTTGGAAGTCCCAGGCGAAACGGAAGAGAAAGCCGGCAAGGGGCGAACAATCGATCGGCCGTGCTGAAAAAGCCGTCGGAGAATAAGGACGTATCAACAGTGGCTCGCAAAACACACCGGAGGGGACCATGTCACAAACCGTAGTGGAAAGAACGGCTGAACACATCGCCGAATCAGCTCACCAGGCTTCACGTGCAACCAGCGCGATTGCCGATGCGATCGAGGATGGCGTGGGAGTAGTGAGGCGTGCCGCAAAGCAGGGCGGCGATGCTGCCGAAGAATTCCTGAATGACACAACTCAGCGCATACAGCGACACCCAGTGCTAACGGTTGCGGCGACATTTGCGATAGGAGTCACCGCAGGAACATTGATCGGCTGGATGCTGAAACGAAGGTAGATCAGGCACACTGAACCGACAACGATCTGGCAAAAGGCGCTGCACAAGTACTGCGGTCAAGCCTGTAAGGAAGCGGGATCCGAGGAGGTCGAGATTGCGTGCCAGTGCGACCATGGAGCTTGCCCACTTACCGTATGAAGCCGGATCTTAGATTGACCAGGGAGAATCTCGATATGAAGATGCGCTGGGCTATTTTCTTGCTGCTGACATTCAGCGGCCTCGCAGCGCTATCAACGCTGGCCAAGGCGCAATCACTGGTCGATTCAGGAGACTCCTCCAGCGCTGCTGTCTTGTCATTAAGCACGGCGAACCCGCAACCGGATCTGACGTACGCGCGTCCGACAGAGAAAACGAAGCTCCGCAACTACTTCTTCGATGCGTACGGCCCCTATCCAATCGTCTTCGCCGCATTCGCTGCGGGCATTAACCAAGTAGATAATGCGCCGCCGGAGTGGAAGCAAGGCGCGGAGGGCTACGGCAAGCGATTCGGGTCCGACTTCGGCGTCATAGCGGTAACTACGACGACGCGCTACGCGCTCTCGGAAGCGTTCCACGAAGACGCGTTGTATTACCGCTGTGAGTGTAAAGGCGTGTTTCGGCGGCTGAGCCATGCCGTGATTTCGACCTTTACAGCGCGCCGCGGCGACGATGGCCATCGCGTCTTTTCTTTCCCTGCTCTGGTCGCTCCGTATGCCGGCACCATGACCGCCGTCTATGGGTGGTATCCCGGCCGCTACGATGCCAGGGATGGTTTCCGAATGGGCAACTACAGCTTGCTGGGGTATGTCGGCGCAAACATCGCCCTGGAATTCCTCTATAGCGGACCACACTCATGGATTTCCCGCATGCACCTGAACAATGGGCACGGAGCGCCCAATCCGGGCTCAAATCCATGATCGACCGGAAACTCAGCACGGTCGCAGGCGTGGACCCTCCACTTCCGGGGCTGCGGACCTCACTTATGTCCCCCATGGTGAGCTCCTCCCGGAGCCTGATCAATGAGTTTCTCGAGTGGTTCGGCGATCTGGGAATGTTTTTCTGGCAGGTTGTGCGGGCTGCAGTGACGCCGCCGTTTGAATTCCGCGAATTGTTTCGACAACTCGACGAGATCGGATCCATGTCCCTGCCGCTGGTCGCATTGGCCGGCGCCGCGACCGGGGTTGTTCTCTCTTTGGAAGCCCGTTACAGCCTGACTCGATTTGGGGCTAAGTCGCTGCTTCCCGCCGCTATCGTGTTCTCCGTCATCCACGAGACCGGTCCGATCATCACGGGCCTGGTCGTGAGTGGTCGAGTGGGCGCTGGCATTGGCGCGGAGTTATCGTCGATGAAAGTTACCGAGCAGATCGATGCCATCGAGGCATCTGCGGTAAACCCTTATAAGCTGCTGGCGGTGCCCCGCATCCTGGCTTGTATCCTGATGCTGCCTTTGCTGACCCTCGCCGCCGACTTATGCGGCTTGGTAATGGGATGGGTTACGCAGGCCCTGGTTGAGCCGCTCTCGTTACATCAGTTCATCAATAGCGGTTTCAAGGGCGCCGATTTCAACGATTTCCTGCCACCCACGTTTAAGACCATGATGTTTGGCCTGATCATTGGGCTGATCGCGTGTTTTCAGGGAATGCGGACACAGGGAGGCGCTGCGGGCGTGGGCCGCGCGGCCACCAGTTCGGTAGTCTTGTCCTCGCTGTTCGTGATCATGGCCGATGTCGTGCTGGTAAAAATCATCATCATATTTTTCCCGTGACCATGGATTCAACAGTTCGCGAAACAAGTATGGACACAACCGATCAAATTGCGCTGAAGCGAGGAGAAGCCGCTGACAATGGCAGTGCGCCAGTTATCGCCGTCGAGGACTTGCATAAGTCCTTCGGAAGTCAAAAGGTTTTGAACGGGATTAGCTTGACCGTGGGTCGGGGCGAGACCCTGGCGGTACTGGGGCGCAGTGGTACCGGTAAGAGCGTCTTGCTGAGGCTCATCATCGGCCTCGAGAAGCCTGACTCGGGAGCGGTTCGCATCCACGGCCAAGATATCGCCGGCCTCTCTCTCGACAAGATCGGAGAAATCAGGAAGAAGATGGGTTTTCTGTTTCAGCATGCCGCGCTTTACGATTCGCTGACCGTCGAGCAGAACGTGGCTTTTCCGCTGCAGCACCATAAGAAGGAGATGTCGAAGTCTGAGCAGGGCGACCGGGTCAGGAAACTATTGGCGGAAGTGGGCATGGAAGGCGACCTTGAGAAGATGCCTTCGGATATCTCGGGGGGCATGCAGAAACGAGTAGGGCTGGCGCGTGCGCTGGCTTTGAAGCCGGATATTCTGCTGCTCGACGAGCCCACCGCGGGTCTCGACCCCATCAGCGCCGCGGAGATCAATGATTTGGTTCTCAAGCTCCAGAAGGAATATCACATGGCATCCATCGTGGTGACTCACGATCTGCACAGCGCGAAGACGATTGCGGACCGTCTGGCCCTGCTCAATGAGGGAAATGTGGTGATCGAAGGCAACTTTGAAGAGCTTCAGAAAAGTGACGACGAGTTTGTCGGGGAATTTCTAAGACATTCGTAGGGGGAGATATGTCGAGAGCGGCGCGGTTGGGAGCTTTCATCGTTGCGACACTGGCAATACTGGTCGCCGGTGTCTTCATCATCGGGAGCAAGCAGTATCTTTTCAGTTCGACGTACCAATTGAAGGCGCAATTCGACAATGTGGCGGGCCTGGATGCAGGAGCCGATGTGCGAGTGGGCGGGGTTCACAGTGGAACCGTGCACAGCATCGTATTGCCCCACCAGCCCGGCGAAAAGGTCACGGTAATCATGGATCTCGGCAAGTCGACGCACGAGATCATCAAGCAAGACTCCGTAGCTACAATCGAAACCGAGGGGTTGTTGGGCAACCAGTATCTGGCGATCTCGTTTGGATCGGCCGGGAAAGCCGACGTGCGGGATGGCGATATCATCGCGAGCGAGCCGCCACTCGAAATTTCAGACCTGCTCCAAAAGACGAGCGGCATTCTGGACAGCAGCCAGCAAGCCATCCAGAACGCCACTCGGGCGACGGCCAATCTAGACTCGATAAGCGCCAAGATCGATCACGGTCAGGGAACTGCAGGAGCGCTGGTGAACGACAAACAGCTCTATAACAACCTCGAACAGACGACGAGCAGCATGCGTGAGACGATGGTCCAGGCGCAAGCAGGGGTTACCGACTTTCAGGAGAACATGGAAGCCATGAAGCACAACTTCTTCTTGCGCGGGTATTTCAAGAATCGCGGCTACGAAGATTCCGCCGAGCTGGCAAAAAACGAGATCGAGCGGCTGCCGCAAGGCATACCGACAAAAGAATTTACGTACTCCGCGAAGCAGCTCTTCGATAAGCAAGATTCGGCCAAGCTGAAGAATCAGAAATCTCTAAGCGCTGGCGGCGAGTTCCTGGCTAATAATCAGTTCGGCTTTGCGGTGGTCGTCGCGTCCGCGGGCATGGAAGGCGATACCCAGAAGGAGTTAGTGCTAACGCAAGCCCGGGCTATGGTCGTGCGTGAGTATCTGGTCGAGAACTTCGGATTTGATGATAGTCAGCTCAAGACCCTAGGAATGGGCAAGCAGGCGGAGGTGAATTCGGATGCTGGATGGGGTATGGTGCACATTTTCATCTACCCAGCCGGGACCGAGATTCCGCCTAACAAGCAAGCGCAGGCGGGTGTCTCATCCAAAGCAACTTCAGTCCAGCCGGCTCAGGCTTCGGCCGCCGCGACGCCGAAACCACAGTAGCGGGTTGCCGTGACCGCCGAAAGTAAACTCGCCTCGATTCGCGCTCGGCCGGCAATAAGAACAGGGTGAGTCTTCACTTACGGACTCATTTCAAGCCGAGCTCGCCATTGTATTGCTGGGTAATCCCGTAGCACTCACAGGCGGAGTCTTCAAGTTTCTTGCGGTTCACGATCTTCACCGCACCACGGGTGTACTCGATGAGCTTCCTCTTCTGCAAAACACCAGCTGCCAAGCTCACGCTAGGCCTATCTGTCCCTAGCATCGTTGCGAGAAAATCATGGGTGATGGGCAGCGACTCCGAATCCACTCTGTCCTGAGTCATGAGCAACCACCGCACAAGGCGCTGCTCAATGCCGTGCAGCCGATTACACGCGGCTGTTTGTGCAACCTGCATTCCCTGAACTACTGCATAGCGGCTCAACATCAATTGCAGCTGTGGAGCGGATTCCAAAATGTTTTGCAAAGCTGCGACCTCTACCCGAAACCCATCCCCCGTGATTTGTACCACCGCTTGAAGCGGGCTCCTGCTCAGGCCAACGGACGCCGGTGTTCCTGTAAAGCCCTCATTGCCAACGATGCCGGCTTCGGCGGTCCTTCCATCTTTCATTACAACTACAAGCGAAATCAACCCTCGATTCGGGAAATACGCAAATTCCAGCTTTCCACCCGCCTCGTGAAGCACTAGATGGTTTGGCAAGCCGACGTATTCGAGATGAGGACGCAGTGAGCTGTAGTCGCTATCGGAGATCGATAGAAGTATTAGGTTGCTTACCGGTTTCCCTTCGGTATTCGTCCGCTCGCCAGACTGCACGACTTGGAGGCCTTTGTTTTCCACAAACCGTCCTTACCAGACTAGGATCAGAACCGAAAACCCTCGCAGATGCGAGGATGATCTCGCCTGCCATGCTGTGCGAAACGGGGTACGATTCTCGGAGGGCATGGTGAACCCCTCTCGAAGACATGTCAACGCTACCCTGGATACGAACCTGATACTGAGCAATACTGACCGCTTCAAGACCCACGAAACCTGAACCGACACTTAAGCGATTCCACCACTTCAAACGAGGTCCCGAACTCGCACCTGCGCACGAACAGAAATCTTCCATGTATGTAGGATGCCCTACAGACCATCCAAAATTGGCGCATGTAAACTTCGCCCGTCCCTTTACCCATTTTCCGCCACGCCCAGACCGGGTGACGGTCTTCTGCTGCAATCAGGCGGTACGCCGCTGCGGAAGGAGAACGTTTCATGCCTTGACGGCGAGGGGGTACTAGGCATGCGGTCAGACAACGTTGGGGCGCAACGAGATAGGAAGCCATGAGGCGGAAGCTGGTGTGGATTGATCAAAAGCGGTTTCGGGGTTTTGGTTGCTCGGAATGTGGCTGGCGGTTCAACCCTCGAGGTGCGCCCACCGGCGCATCTTTCGATGAAATGATGCACAACTTCGAGTTGCAGCGCAACAAAGAGTTTACATTGCATATTTGCGCCGATTACCCAAGAGCCAAGAGCACAAGGAGCGAAAACAGTGAGTAATTCAACCTGCCGTACATCCCAATGCGAAGGTCAACATGTGCCCTGTTCATTGGGACTACACCGATCACCCGGTTTGACGTCGGCGTTGGCGGGCCCAGCCGCTGTGGTCGCTAGTTTGTGCGCGCGAACGACAAATCTCTTCGGCGCGGGGCCCACAAATGAAAACGGGTAACAGGTCACCAGGGTAAGAATCGCGCCATCGGAATTGTCCAGCACTCGCGTCTCCCCGGGATCAACCACCTTGGTGGAGTCCACGCCATAGCGGTAGATTCCACTTAACGTTTCCAACGTGATCTCATCACCCTCGCGGATATTTCGCAGCGTTCTGAAAAACGTGTCCCGATGCCCGGCGAGGGCGACGTTCCCCGTTTGACCTGGTAGTGGGGTGCCCGGAATATGCCCGACACAGTTTCATAATTTTCTCCTGTAGTTTTCTCCGAGTCGCTCGCACGGCAGTGGGTAGGTTTTGGGAACTCTTGGGTATCGGATCACAAGAACTCTACCGCCGGATAGTCCGGCGGCTTCTCAACCGTGGAGAGGATTACGCATCGCTAGTATCGAGCCTCTGTCTTGGCATTACTGAGCGATATTGACCGCCGTGCCGCGCTGTCGATCTTCAGATGTTGGCCGATCATGAGATAAGGAGAAAAAGCGCGGCATTCCGCTACGTCTATGCAGTTTTGCTCTCAGGGTTGGCCGGAAGTCAGGGAGTTGCTACCGGGGCGGTCATAATCCCAACCTAAGACAGTCGATCCTCACTGTTCGCTTTTGACAGTTCTTGCCATCCAGCACTTCGTGATCTCCATTTCAATCCCAGGAGACGAACGGGACGGATGCGCAAAGTGAGCTTTTTTGCACAGACTTCGATACTTCCGAAATGAGAAAGTTTCGGCGAGAACTGTTTGCGAGCGACACGGAGTCTTCAGCACGTTTCGCTCGGGAATCGTGCCTTTCAATCCGCGCAACCCGCAGCTGCAGAACGAGACCGGGCAAGCGAAGGATCATCGGGCAAGAGGAACACAATGCACATTCGTTTCATTCGTACGCTGTTGTTCGCGCTCGTCATGCTGTCCCTGTCGGCAGCATCGTTTGCGCAAATTGGCATATCCATCAACTTCGCTCCGCCTGAACTTCCCGTCTACGAGCAGCCTCTCTGTCCCGGCGATGGTTATCTCTGGACACCTGGGTACTGGGCTTACTCCAATGACTTCGACGATTACTACTGGGTGCCGGGGACATGGGTGATGGCTCCGGAACCCGGTCTGCTCTGGACTCCAGCCTATTGGGGTTGGGGCGGCAACGGATATGTCTTCTACGATGGCTACTGGGGTCCGCACGTCGGTTTCTATGGCGGGATCAGTTACGGTTACGGTTACTTCGGCGAGGGCTACCAAGGTGGACGTTGGGACAACGGACACTTTTTCTACAACCGTTCGGTGAACAACGTGAACGTCACTGAAATTCACAACGTTTACAACACCACGGTGATCAACAGCACCACGGTGAGCCGTGTCAGCTTCAACGGCGGCAATGGTGGGATCAGCGCGCGTCCAAGGCCTGAAGAAGAGGTCGCGGCACGTGAGAAGCATATTCCGGCTGTAGCCGTTCAAACTCAACATGCGCAGGCGGCCCGCACGAACCCGGAGCAGCGGGCTTCCATGAACCATGGCACACCATCAGTTGCTGCTACTCCTAAGCCTGGAGCATTTAGCGATCGTGCAGTCGTACCGGCCAAAGCGGCGGGGGCGCCTTATAACCCTCCAGCCAATCGTGCCGCACCTCAACCAGCGGCCAACACGCCGGCCGCGCATCCAGAGAACAACGCCGCTCGCCCCGCCCAGCCGAACAACCAGCCGGAAGCGAATCGCCCGCCCACAGCGCAGCCCAACACTCGGCCGGAAACGAACCGTCCACCGGCAGCGCAGCCCAACACTCGGCCGGAGCCTAACCGAAATGAGCCTGCTCAGCGGCCGCAAACTCCTCCGCCGAGCGAGCGTTCGCAGCCCCAGCGCACTTCTCCTCCTCCTGCGGAAACGAAGCCTGCACCGCAGCAACCACAGCACGCGCAGCCTGCGGCGCGAACGCCGGAAGTGAAGAAGCAACCGGAAGAAAAGCCGAAGCCGAACGAGAAGCCGCCGCAGTAACGGCAGGGTTTGGGCTTGGTTCAGACTGGGAGGTAATACTCTGGGCATCCCGAGTTTTCATAGGGTGCCCTTTTTCTTCCCCCAGGAGATGCTGCGCGCCATGGTCTGTGACACGGCAGATGCTTGCCAAATCAAGTTCACTTTGTTGAAAAAGGTCCGGATTCTACAAGGCTGTCACCGCACCCGCTGAACTCCACATTGATGAAGGCCTCCCGTCGCAACGTTCGAAATTCCACTCTAATCATGCAGAACTACATTAATCATGCAGAACTACATTGAGCAGCGTGTTTGAGGGGCCGCCTCAGTTTTTCGACAGCCGGGTACGCGCGCCGGCAATGGTCAGCGCGATCCCGCCTGCGATCAGCACCGCACTAATGATTGGCGACACGCGTTCACTGTGACTGGTTTGCACGCCGATGTTTATGTCCCCGGCTTTAATACCATGCGTCTCGCTGTGGGGAATCGGCACGACCAGGGATGCAATGCCGAGCACAACCAGAAGCAGGCCTGCAAACAGCAAGATTTTCATAAACGACTCCTCCGCCGTCATGCGTCAAACGAAGGCGGAGGGATAGATCCGCCTTCGTGCAATTGTGCGATCGCGGACAACAACTGGCTGGCCAAACGATCCTTAGCGATAAAAGCGTCTACCAGCTTCAAGGCTTGCTCAGGAATATCCACTGCCGCGGAAAGCATGATGATTGGCGCTTGCGGCCTAAGCCGTCTCATTTCGATGGCAACCTCTGGCCCGTTCATCTCGGGCATGAAATAGTCGACGATTACAACGTCAACCGAATGGGCGGAAGCCAGTTCCAGTCCCTTGCTGCCGGTGCGTGCGGTCAGAACGGTATACCCAAAGGTTTCGAGAAATGCCTTTTCGCACTCCAGCACATCCTGGTTATCGTCGATGCACAGAACTACCCCGCTTGAGAGTTCCGGATAAGCCGATCGAGGCATGGTTCACCTTCAAGAACCAATTTTCAATACCTGGGCCGAGGAAGCTGTTCAAAATTGCTCATACTATGATCTTCTCGTGGATTCCGCACATGGCAGCCAGAAGAACTCATCAGATATGATCCATCGAGAGGAGTGAATGGCGCGTTGGTCGTCCTGGGTAACAACGTCCTAGGAAAAAATGGCGCAGCCTCAACTGCTGCGCCATCGTTAGAGCAAACGACCCTCGCGACGTCTCGGGCCGCGTAGCTCGCCGGAAAGCAACTTACAACAGTGTCAATTCGGAAATCTGTTCAAAATTGCACAGTCTTGAAACTGCGGGGATTGTTCGTCGTCAGAAGCTGTGAGACCAGCTTGGCCCCCGGGCCAAGCTACGGTTTGAGTTTCAGTTCCACCCTAGCTCTTCACCTCCACCAGGTTGAGCAGGGGACTTGCACCCCCAAGCTGTCGAACATGTTCGGCACCAAGCAAAACTCCCCTGCCGGCGCAGGGGAGCTTATTGATAACGGAAGCCTCTTACGGAACGGGAGTTCGATCTCACCCCGTTCCCTTCCATCTCATTAGAACGCGATGGTGACTGCTATCCCGGGACCGGGGCGCGTGCGGTTGTATACGTAGTACCCATCGCCGGTGTAATCAAGATATACGTCGTCGGTTTCGTACCACGTTTCCGGCCACGTTTCCGGCCACGGATCAACGAATGTGACCCAATAGCCGTCGTACTGGAAGCGTGGGTACCCGCCTACGAAGACCATCGGAAGGCCGGAGATGCGGAAGTAGTGGCCACTCCCGAAGTAGAGCCTGTAGCGGTCTTCAGGTACGCGGTAGCCGTTGTAGCCGCCGCGCTGGCCCCAAGTGCGGTGGTCCGTATTCCACGAACTGGCGCGAGACTGGCCGAAACCGCTGCGCACCTGCCCTTGGTGTTGTGGGACGCCGCTATGGTGAACGCCCCCATGGGTAGGGCCGTTGGGCTGGACGCCGCCGTGATAGACGCCGCCGTAGCTCTGTTGCGGTTTGGCCTGACGTTGCGCAGGTTTGCTAGCCCGCTGCTGATGCTGTTGCTGCGCGGGTTGC
>Ga0209039_10001375_pt1 | contig 22779 bp, 23 predicted proteins | sample BogFormECP12_OM1_FD_188238 | JGI IMG/M metagenome (GOLD analysis project Ga0209039, IMG submission 188238) | Bog forest soil microbial communities from Calvert Island, British Columbia, Canada - ECP12_OM1 (SPAdes) (version 2) | ecosystem: Environmental > Aquatic > Freshwater > Wetlands > Bog ... | reverse complement strand
ACTTCCGAGCTGATTCCGAAAAAGGGAGATGCCGCGCTGGCTCTCGGCGTGCTGGAACTCGCGCTGAGTGTGCTGGCGCGCGCCGAATTCACCCACGACGGCCTGGAGAGCGCCCTGCGCGCCGCCGCTGGCGAGCTGGGAATCAAAGCCGGCCAGATGTTCGAGCCCATCCGCGTGGCGGTGTGCGGGCGCAAGACGGCGCCGCCGCTGTTCGGAACGCTGGAGGCGCTGGGCCGCGACACCTGTTTGCGGCGCATCCAACTGGCCATCGAAAAGTTGAAAACGATATGAGCGATAACAAGATTGACGGGCCGCGCGAGACCCCCGCCACGCCATCGAACTTCGTCCGCGACATCATCCTCGACGATCTGAAAACCGACAAGTACGGCGGAAGGGTGCACACGCGCTTTCCACCGGAGCCGAACGGCTACCTGCACATCGGCCATGCCAAGTCGATCTGCCTGAATTTCGGCCTGGCGGCGGAGTTCGGCGGCAAGACCAACCTGCGCTTCGACGACACCAACCCCGAGAAGGAAGAGACCGAGTACGTCGATTCCATCATGGAAAACGTCCGCTGGCTGGGGTTCCAATGGGAAGGAAAGCCATTGTACGCGTCGGACTATTTCCAGCAACTCTTCGAATGGGCCGTGCAGTTGATCGACGAAGGCAAGGCCTACGTCTGCGACCTGACCGCCGACGAAGTGCGCCAGTACCGCGGCACGCTGACCGAGCCGGGCAAGGAGAGCCCCTACCGCAACCGGAGCGTGGGCGAGAACCTCGACCTGTTCGAACGCATGCGCGCCGGCGAGTTTCCGGACGGCTCGCGCACGCTGCGCGCGCGGATCGACATGGCGGCCAGGAACCTCAACCTGCGCGATCCGGTGATGTACCGCATTCTGCACGCGGAGCATCACCGCACCGGCAACCAGTGGTGCATTTACCCGATGTACGATTTCGCGCACGGCCAGTCCGATTCAATCGAGCGGATCACCCACTCCATCTGCACCCTCGAGTTTGAAGACCACCGGCCGCTGTACGACTGGTATGTGGAAGCCCTCGGCATCTATCATCCGCAGCAGATCGAGTTCGACCGGCTCAACCTGACGTACACCCTGCTGAGTAAGCGCAAGTTACTGCAACTCGTGCAGGAAGGCCGCGTGAGCGGATGGGACGACCCGCGCATGCCCACCCTGGCCGGCATTAAGCGGCGCGGCTACACGCCGGAAGCCATCCGCGCTTTCTGCAAGTCCATCGGCGTTTCGAAAACCAACGGCACCATCGAGCTGGGCCTGCTGGAACACCACGTCCGCGAGGACCTGAACCGGCGCGCGCTGCGCGTGATGGCGGTGCTGCGCCCGTTGAAGGTGGTGATCGACAATTACCCCGAGGGACTTGTGGAGGAAATGGAAGCCATCAACAATCCCGAGGACGCTTCCGCCGGCACGCGCCAGGCGCCGTTCTCGCGCGTGCTGTACATCGAGCAGGACGATTTCCGCGAGGACCCGCCGAAGCAATACTACCGCCTCTCGCCGGGCAAGGAAGTGCGCCTGCGGTACGCCTATTTCGTCACCTGCACACACGCGGTGAAGAACGAGAGCGGCGAGGTAGTCGAGATCCACTGCACCTACGACCCGGCGACCAAGGGCGGCAACGCTCCCGACGGACGGAGAGTGAAGTCCACCATTCATTGGGTGTCGGCGCAGCACGCCGTGGACGCGGAGGCGCGCATTTACGAGACGCTCTTCGCCAAGGCGGATCCGAACAAGGTGGAAGAGGGGCGGGATTTCACGGCGAACCTGAACCCGAATTCGCTGGAGGTGGCGGCGTGCAAGCTGGAACCGTCGCTGGCGGCGCCGGCCGAGGGCGCGCTGTACCAGTTCGAGCGGCTGGGTTATTTCTGCGTGGACCCCGATTCGGCGCCGGGCAGGCCGGTATTCAACCGCACCGTGGCGCTGCGCGATACGTGGGCCAAGATCGAGAAACGGGACAAAGGGAAGTAGGCCTGAGAAAGCAAAACATGAATGGCCACAGATGAACACGGATGAACACCGATTAAGACCAAGTGTGTTCATCGGTGTTCATCGGTGGCCCAAAAATGGTTGACGCAAAATGATCATACTGGGAATCGGCGGGATCCACGGGGATGCCGCCAGCGCCATTTTGAAGGATGGCAAGCTGAGCGCGGCCGTCGAGGAATCGAAACTGACGCGCCTGAATCGCCGGGCCGGCGGGCCGGGCGAGTTGCCGGAACATTCCATCGCCGCCTGCCTGGAACTGGCGGGCGTGCGGCCGGAGGAAGTGGACGCGGTTGCGCTGGCGCGTCCGCTGCCGGGTCCGGACTTTCACCTCAAGCTGCGCGCGCAGTTTCCCAACAGCCGTATCGTGGTGCTGGAGCATCATCGCGCCCATGCCGCGTCGGCGTACTATGCGTCGCCCTTCGACGAAGCCACCGTGCTCACGCTCGACCGCGGCGGCGATTTCCGCTGCGGCTCGCGCTGGCTGGCGCGCGGCACCTCGATGTCGCTCGTTACCGAACACTACTCCCCGGATTCGCTCGGCGAACTCTACGGCCGCGTGACCGAGCTGCTGGACTTCCACGCCAACGAAGACGAGCACAAAGTGCAGTGGCTTTCCGCCGCGGGAGACGACCGCTACCAGGGCCTGTTCCAGGAACTCCTCGGCCTCTCGGGCGACGCCCCTCGCGTGGACCGCTCGTTCTTCAGCACCGAGCGCGTGCGCCACGGCGGGTTCGGCCCGCGGTTCTACCAGGGCCTGGGGCTGGAGGACGGGCAGCCCATCCCGGAATCGCACCGCGCCCACGTGGCCGCCGGCATGCAGCGGGCGCTGGAATCGGCGGTGGTCCGCATGTCCGGCCAGGGCCGCAACCTGTGCCTGGCGGGCGGATTGGGACTGAACGCGCTGCTGGTGGCGGCGCTCGAAAACGCATCGGGCTACCAGAACGTCTTCGTGCAGCCGGCAGCCGGGAACGCGGGCACGGCGCTGGGCGCGGTCCTCGAAACCTGGCACGGGGTTTACCGGCGCGAGGAGCGGGTCTCGCTCGACACGCTATCGCTCGGCCCGGCCTTCGCCGCCCCGGAGATCAAGCTGGCGCTGGAGAACTGCAAGCTGCGCTTCCGCTACCTGCTGACGGTGGACGAAACCATCGACACTGCGGTGGCCCAGCTCAACGAGCAGCGCATCGTGGCGTGGATGCACGGACGGATGGAATTCGGCGCCCGCGCGCTGGGCAATCGCAGCATTCTGGCGTCGCCGCTCGACCCTTACTCGACGGAGAATCTGAACGCCTACATCAAGCACCGCGAGGCGGGCCGGAAGTTCGCGGCGAGCGTGCCCGTGGAGCTGGCGTCGCAATATTTCGAGGTGGGCGCCAACGCGCGGTTCCTCTCGACGGTGGGCCGGGTGCGGCCGGAGCATCGCGAACGGTTCGCCGCGGCGCTGCTCGGGGGTGGCATGGCGCGTGTACACACGGTGGACCCCGAGGAGAATCCGCTGTACTGGAAGCTGCTGCACGCCGCCGGAAAGGCCACCGGGCTGCCGGTGCTCTATAACACGTCGTTCAACCTGTTCGGCGAGCCGCTGGTGTGCACGCCGCGCGACGCCGTGCGGAGCTTCTACTCTTCGGGCATCGACGCGCTCTTCGTGGGGCAGTTCTTTTTGCAGAAGTAGTAGACTGGACACATGTTCGAGAGGTATACGGAGAAGGCGCGGCGCGTAATCTTCTTCGCACGCTACGAGGCATCGCAGCACGGCGAGCGGTATATCGAGACGCCGTGCCTGCTGCTGGGAGTCCTGCGCGAAGACAAGGGGCTCATGTCCCGGCTGCTAAGTGGGAGCTATCCCGAGGCGGCCCGGTTGCGCGCGGACGTGGAGGCGCTGCTCCCCGGCAGCGAGTCGATATCCACCAGCGTCGACCTGCCGCTGAGCCACGCGTCCAAACGGGCGTTGGCTTACGGCGCGGAGGAGTCCCAACGGCTCCAGCATGAACACATCGGCACGGGACACCTGCTGCTGGGTTTGCTGCGGGAAAGCGGGCCCGAGGCCGCCTGCCTGAAAGCGCATGGAATCGAGCTGGAGGGATTGCGGGCGGAACTGGCGCGGAACCCAGCCGAGAGCGGCCGCGACGCCCGAAAGGCGCCGGACCAGAAGCTGGAAAAGTTACGGCTCCATCGGGAGTTCCTCGAGGCGCTGAGGGACTTGCCACCGGATCGCCTGCAAGCCGGGATAACCCTGCTGAAAGCGTTGGCCTCCGGGAAGTTCGAAGTGCGCGGCACCGGCCCCGACGGACCGTTTCATTTTTCTTTCGGCGGCGAATCCGAATGACCGACCCTAGACAAGACTGGCTCGCCGCCGCGCGGGCCGCCATCGAAATCGAAGCCGCTTCGCTCACGCGTGCCGCGGCGCGGCTGGACGGCGAACTCATCCGCGCGGTCGATCTCATCCTGGACCACCCCGGCAAGGTCGTGGTCACGGGGATCGGCAAGTCGGGGCACATCGCGCGCAAAATCGTCGCCACGCTGTGCAGCACGGGAACGCCGTCGGTGTATCTGCACCCGGCCGAGGCGGTGCACGGCGACCTCGGAATCTACACGCCGGGCGACCCCACGGTGCTGATTTCGAAGCACGGCAGCTCGGCCGAGCTGCTGGCGCTGGTGCCGCTGCTGCACGATTTTCACTCGCCGCTGATCGGCATTCTGGGCAGCGCGGAGTCCCCGCTGGCGGCGCGCATGGACGTGCTGCTGGACGCTTCGGTCGAGCGCGAGGCCGATCCGCACAACCTGGCGCCCACTGCCAGCGCGGTCACGGCGCTGGCTATGGGGCACGCCCTGGCCATCGCCCTGATGTGCGCGCGCGGTTTCACGCCCGAGGAATTCGGCCGCTTCCACCCGGGCGGGCAACTGGGCCGCAACCTGCGCTTGTCGGTGCGCCAGGCGATGCACGCCATCGGCGACGTGGCCGCGGTGGCGCCGGAGACGCCGCTCAAGGAAGTGATCATCGCCATGACGCGGCGTCCGTTGGGCGGCGCGTGCGTGGTCTCGCCCGGCGGCACGCTGGCCGGGATCGTCACCGACGGCGACTTGCGGCGCGCGCTGACCGGCCACGACGACGTGCGCGGACTGCGGGCGCAAGACGCCATGACGGCGAAGCCGGTGACCATCGGTCCCGACGCCACGCTGGGCGAAGCGCTGGAGCGGATGGAGCGGCGCCAGTCGCAGATTTCCGTGCTGCCCGTGGTGGACGCCGCCGGCCGCGCGCTCGGGCTGCTGCGGCTCCACGATATCTACCTGGGGCCGTAGAAGACACGTTGTGGCGCACGCTTCGGCGTGCCCCATCCCGGCTCGTAGGGCCGCCCGGCAATTTTCGCAAGGTCCGCCAGGCGTCGCCACTCCGCGCACCTCTCGCCGCTATTCCTTGACGCCGCCGGGACCGTCCCCCTCGGAGCGGCCGGACGCTCCGCCCCGTTCCTGGCCACGGGCCATCAGGTCCTGCCGCTGCCGCTCCTCGATGTATTCCGCGACTTTGTCATGGATCACCTGTCTCAAGGTCTTGCCCTCCGCTTGAGCGGCGGCCTTGGCCTGTACAACCAGCTTTTCGGGCGGCTTCTCCATTGCGCTGCCTATGTCTTCAGCGTACCGCACGGCCAACCCGCCCCACGGTGGGAGAATGGAAGTTTCGCATGATCCCTCAGAATCCCCTCGGCCTGGGCACGGGCGATCTTGTCCTGCTCGCCATCGCCGCCCTGCTGGTGCTCATCGGCCTGGCCTGGCGGTCGCGGCTGGAACCCTGGGCGCGCCGCCTGGCGGAGCGCGCCGGCTGGTCCATGCTGTTCTTCTTCCTGCTGCCCATCGCGCTGCGGCTGGCGCTCCTGCCCAACCATCCCGCGCCCACGCCGGAGGTGTACGACGAGTTCGGCCACCTGCTGATGGCGGATACGCTGCGCCATTTCCGGCTGGCCAATCCTCCGCACGCGCTGCCGCAGTTCTTCGAGACCTTCTTCGTCTTGCAGGAGCCCACTTACAGCTCGATTTATCCCGCCGGGCCGGGCCTGGTGCTGGCCATCGGATGGACGCTCTTCGGCACGCCGTGGGCGGGCGTGCTGCTGGGCATGGGCGCGTTCTGCGCGCTGTGCTATTGGATGCTGCGCGGGTGGACTACGCCGGGATGGGCCTTCTCCGGCGGGTTGCTGGCGGCCATCCAGTTCGGGCCGCTGTGCCCGTGGGCCAACAACTACTGGGGCGGAGGCGCGGCCGCGGCCGCGGGATGCCTGGTGTTCGGGTCGCTCGCGCGTCTGCGCCGGGCGCCGCGCACGCGCGACGCGGTTCTGCTGGCGGTGGGGCTGGGGATGCACCTGCTGACGCGGCCCTACGAATCGCTGTTTCTCTTCGCCGCCGTGGCCCTGTTCCTGGCGCCGGTGCTGCGCCGCCGCGGCGAGTGGCGCGGGATTCTGAAGTGGCTGCCGGAGACGGTCATGGTGCTGGCGCCCTTCCTGGCGCTGGCGCTGTTCCAGAACAAGGCGGTGACGGGCAGTTGGACCACCATGCCGGAGGCGCTCAGCCAATACCAATACGGCGTGCCGGCCTCGCTTACGTTTCAGCCCCATGCCACGCCGCACCGCCAGTTGACGCCGCAACAGGAAATGGATTACCACATGCAGCGCGGGTTTCGCGGCGAGAAACCGGAAACCCCGGCCACTTACTTCCAGCGCCTGGAATACCGCGTGCGGTATTACCGCTTCTTCTTTCTGGCGCCGCTGTACCTGGCGTTGGTCGCGTTCCTGTTCCGCCTGCGCGAGCCGCGATTTCTGTGGGTGGCGGCGGCAGCGGCGCTGTTCGCCCTGGGCGCCAACTTCTTCCCGGCCTTTCAGCCGCATTACGTGGCCGGAATCGCCTGCCTCTTCGTGCTGATGAGCGTCACCGGCCTGGAGACGATGGGCCGCTGGCGCATCCGCGGCCGGCAGGCTGGCACGGAAGCCATGCTGCTGGTGGCGGGGCTGTGCGCGGCGCACTTCGTGTTCTGGTACGGCCTGCACCTGGCGGATGGTTGGGACGTGTCGGCGGCGCTGCGCCAGTACGAAACCTGGGATGCCGTCAACCACACCAACCCGGAGCGGCGCATCTACGTCAACCGCAAGCTGGCCCAAATCCCGGGCAAGCTGCTGGTCTTTGTGCGCTACCTGCCAAAGCACATCTTTCAGGACGAGTGGGTGTACAACGCCGCGGACATCGACGGGGCGCGCGTGGTGTTCGCCCGCGACCTGGGCGCCGAGCGAAACCAGCAACTCCGCGACTACTTCCCGGACCGGGCGGTGTGGCTGCTGGAGCCGGATTACCCGGCGCCCCAGGTGACCTGGTTTCCGCGGCCGGGGCCATCGCCGTTTTTGACGCCGGAGTAGGGGTGCGTTCCGTAACGCGGGCGCCCGCCGGCGCGGGAACAAATCGGGCACCGCCATCGTATATGCTGGATGAATCGGACAGGAGGTCGTGCGATGTTCTGCCATTCTTGCGGCGCGCAGATCCAGCCGGATAATCAGTACTGCCGGGCTTGCGGGACGGCCGTGGGAGGTTTCCAGGCCGCCGGATCGGTCCCGGCGCAGAGCCGCGTGGGCGGACACATACGAACCCTGGGGATCGTGTGGATCGTGGTTTCGGCCTTGCGTGTCCTTCCGGCCGCCGGTCTGCACTGGTTCTGGCATCTCGGTGGCTTCAACGGGTGGCCGTTCTGGGGTGGCATGCCGGGGCATTTCCTGGGTTTCCTCGGGCTGCTTAGCGGTCTTTGGGCGCTAACCGGCGTGGCCGGCATCGTGGTGGGTTGGGGACTGCTGACGCGGCAGCCTTGGGCGCGGATCCTGGCCATCGTCTTCGGATGCATCGCCCTGATCCACATCCCGTTTGGCACCGCGCTGGGCATTTACACCTTGTGGGTGCTGCTGCCGGCGGAGTCCGAGCGGGAGTACCGGGAGACCGCCCGGGTGTGAGATTGTTCCGGAAACGTCCGGAATCGAACAGTGCGGCGGGGCAGGGCGTGCGCGTGCGCGATACGATAAGGGCATGCGACAAGTCAAGTTTACCTTCACCATCTTGATGGCCGCGACGGCGTTGCCGGGTGCGGTAGACCGTCAGAAAACCGAGGAGCGGCTGAAGGACGCCACCAGCCTATTCCAGGAAATCATGACTGCCCCGGACCGTGCCCTTCCCCAGGATCTGCTCAACCGGGCGTCCTGCGTGGTGCTGCTGCCGGGGCTGAAAAAGGGAGCGCTGATCGGCGGCGGGAAGTACGGCAAGGGATTCGTGGAGTGCCGCGCGCCGGAAATAGGATGGGGTCCGCCCGCGGCCGTCCGCGTGGAAGGCGGAAGTTTCGGTTTCCAGGTGGGATTCTCTTCGAGCGACGTGGTCCTGCTGATCATGAACGATCGGGGCATGGATAAGCTGATGCGCAGCAAGTTCACCGTCGGCGGCGATGCCACGGCCGCCCTCGGCCCGGTGGGCCGCAACGCTACCGCTCAGACGGACGGATGGATGACGGCGGAGATCCTGTCCTATTCGCGGTCGCACGGAGTCTTCGCGGGCGTGTCGCTGGACGGCAGCACGCTGCGCACCGACATCGACGGAAACGAAGCCCTCTACGGGAAGCGCTGGACCACCCGGGACGTCCTTCGAGGCGGCGCCAAGGCGCCGCAGGCCGCCGCGGCGCTGATCGACGCGCTGACGAAGTACTCCATGCGGAAGACCAATTGAGGCGGCCTTACAGCGGAATCATCGGCCGCGTTTCGCTTCCCAGGCGGTAGGTGTAGGTGGGGAACTCGGACGGAGGAAGCGCCAGAATGCTGGGGCGGAGCAGAATCAGCACCTGATCGGTGTTCCTGGTGTGTTGCCTGGTGCGGGTGAAGGCGCCCAGATAGGGGACGCCGGCGGCGCCCGCCGTGCCGGTGATGGTGTGGGCGTCGCTGGGATTGAGCAGGCCCGCCAGCACGGCCCACTGCCCGGCGGCGATGCGCACGGTGGACTTCACGGTCCGGTTCTCGATCACCGGGATTGCATCCACGGTCTCTCCCGTCAGCAGTTTGAACTCCGCGTCCACGTCCAGCGTGACGTCTCCGCCCGGGTGCAGCCGGTTGGTCACCTTCAGGCTCAGTCCCAGATCTTCGTAGCTGATCATGGGCGCCGGGACAAAGGCGCCGGTGGTGGAAGCGCCGCTGATGCCGGCGGTGGAATAGGTGCCGGTGGAGATGGGGTAGCGCTCCCCGATGTGCATGCTGGCGGCTTGACCCTCGAGCGCAGGAATCTGGGTATCGAGCAGCACCTTGCCCAGGCTGCCGGACATGGTGGCCACCAGTTGCGGGGTCATGATTCCCAGGCCGATCAGCGTCTTCCCGCCGCCGAAGGTGACCAGCCCGGCCACACCCTTTGGCAGGGTGACCTGGTTGTGGAGAGCCGTGGTGAGAGCCGTGAGCGAGAACAGGTTGGGGAACTCGATCCCATACTCGATGGTGTCGTTGCGGCTGGCTTCGACGAGCCGCACCTCCAGCAGCACCTGCCCCCGCTGGTGCAGCAGATCCTGCAGCATGGCGCGCGCCGGAAGCACCTTGGAAATGCGGTCGCGGATGATGACGGTGTTCTCCTGCGAGTCGAAGGAGACTTTCTCGAGCGCCAGGGCCTGCTGCACGGCCGTGACTACGGCGTTGAAATCCTGCGCGGCAATCAAGCCGGGCAGCGGGACGGCGATGGCCGCCGTCGGCTCCAGTTCGGCGCGCTTCTGAGTCGTGTCCCTGGCCACCAGGATCGTCCTGCCGTCGATGGGAATGGCAAACGACGCCGTGGCCGACTGCAGCGCGTACAGCGCCTCCCGGTAGTTCATCCCGGTCACGGCAAAGTGGATCGCCGGCCCCAGCGGCTGGTAGTCGGTGTCGAAGACGCAGCCGAGCCCGTAGGCTTTGGCGACTTCCTCGAACAGCTTCCTGGAATCGCCGCGCAGGTCGAAATCGCGGATCGCCGGTGCGGCCTTCAACTCCGTGGGCGGCAGGGGCTGGCGGGCGTCCATGCGGTCCCGGTAGGTGGCTTGGGGGATGGGCGGGACCTGTTCGGCAAGAACCGGCACATCCGCCGCGGCGGGCGGCTTTCCGGTTTCCAGCAGGGCGCGCAGGCGGAGGGCGCGGCTGCGCTGCCAGTACGTCCGGTTCCCGGGCTCCAGGGCGGCGGCCTGCGCGTAGGCCAGGAAGGCCTCCATCAGGTGGCCCGCCTTTTCGGCGTCGCGGCCCTTCTCGTACAGGTCGAATGCCGACGGCTGGCCAATCAACGGACTACACATCGATATGAGGTATAGTACTGAGGCCAGGGTCCGCACACTAACTTGGACGCAGCGGGCGGCGGCATCGTGCAGGCCACTTTGCCGTGCGAATCTGGAGTAGGAGACGGAATGTTCGCGATACGGGGTATCCTGATACACGATCCCATGGAACTGGCCCGGCCGGCCATGGTCTTCGCCGGAGTGTTTGCGGCGGGCTGGCTGGTGCGGTGGCTGGTGTTGCGCGCCCTGCGCGCCTGGACTTCGCGCACCGGCAGCCGCCCCGGCCTGATTCTGGACGAGGCGCTGCGCGGCCCGCTGCTCATCTGGACGGTGATTCTGGGAGTGCACACGGCCATCCAGCTTTCCGGCCTGCCGGAGAAGGTCACCGGGTGGGGAGCGCACCTGCTGCTGGTCTTGTGGATCGCCTCGCTGACCCTGATGTGCATGCGGATCGCGGGAAACCTGGTGCGCTACTACGGAGGCCAGGCGCCGGGCGCGCTGCCGGTGACCACGCTCTCGCGGAACCTGGCGCAACTGGCGGTTCTCATCCTGGGCGTGGTGTGGCTGCTGGCGGCGTTCAACGTGAACATCACCCCCATCCTGACGGCCTTGGGCGTGGGCGGCCTGGCGGTCGCGCTGGCCTTGCAGGATACCCTTTCGAACCTCTTCGCGGGCTTCTACGTGACGGTTGCCAGGCAGGAGCGGGTGGGGGACTACATCAAGCTCAACACCGGAGAGGCGGGATACGTGGCGGATATCGGATGGCGCACCACCTCCATCCGCGATCTGGCGGGCAACCTGGTCGTCATCCCCAATTCCAAACTGGCGCAGGCCATCGTGACCAATTACCACCTCCCGGAGCGGCGCATGAGCGCTTCGCTGCAAGTGGGGGTGGCCTGCGATTCCGATCCCGATCGGGTGGAACGCGTCCTGGCGGAGGTGGCGCGGCAGGCGGTGGGAGAGTTGCCCGGCCTGTTGGGCGACCCGGCGCCGGCAGTGGCCTTCGACCCGGGATTCGGCGATTTCGCGCTGGGCTTCACGCTGAGTTTCCAGGTGGCCGAGTTTGCCGATCAGTTCGGCGTGCGCGGCGAGTTGCGGAAACGCATCCTGCGCCGCTTCCGCGAGGAGGGCATCCGGATTCCGTTTCCGTCGCGAACCGTCTACCTCCGCGGCGGAAAGGCGGCAGGGGAAAAACCCTGAGGCGGTCCGGCGGGGGACGGTCCGGGCCCTGGCCGGCCGCCGGCTCTCTGCTTCCGTCACTTTGTGGGTGATGTTTGAGACTTTTGGGGGTTTGCCGCCGGCGCTGGAAAATGGTATAGTGAATCCGCGTTTGATAGCATCCGCGAATCCGGCTGAGCGTAGTGCCGCTAACAACTTCCTCCCGATGAGCCCGCTTTCAAATTGTTGGAGAAAAACTCGGTGAAAAACATCTTCGTCGGCAATCTGGATTTCAATGCAAGCGAGGAGGCCGTGCGCGGTCTCTTCGAGCAGTACGGACAGGTGAACAGCGCCAGGATCATGACGGACCGCGATACGGGCCGCTCACGTGGATTCGCGTTTGTGGAAATGGAAAACGAGGCTGAAGCGGATCGGGCCATCCAGGCGCTCAACGGGTACACGTTGGACGGCCGGGCGCTCAATGTTAACGAGGCTCGTCCCAAGCCGGACCGCGGGTTCGGCGGCGGCGGCGGACGTGGCGGGTTTGGTGGCGGCGGCGGCGGACGGCCGGGCGGCGGCGGCGGTGGTGGACGCCGGCCGGGCGGTGGCGGCGGACGGCGCGAACCCCGCTGGTAGCTCTTTCGAAACGCCGGTTGCGGGGCGGGCAGACCGGCCGCCCGCCCTGCCTCCGGCTAAACCCCGCGGGTTCCGTTCTCCAGGAATGCCCGTAGCCGGTGGCTGCGGCTGGGGTGGCGCAGCTTGCGCAACGCCTTGGCTTCGATCTGGCGGATGCGTTCGCGCGTCACCGCAAAGTTCTGTCCCACTTCTTCGAGGGTGTGCTCGCTGCCGTCCTCCAGGCCGAAGCGCATCTTGATGATCTTCTCCTCGCGCGGCGTCAGCGTCTTGAGGACCTGCGCGGTCTGCTCCCGCAAATTCAGGTTGATCACGGCATCCGAGGGCGAGATGCCGGCCTGATCGACGATGAAATCGCCCAGGTGCGACTCGTCCTCCTCGCCGATGGGCGTTTCGAGCGAGATGGGCTCCTGCGCCACCCGCAGCACCTTGCGCACTTTCGAGACCGGTAACTGCAGCCGTTTGGCCAGCTCCTCGTTGGTGGGCTCGCGGCCCAGTTCCTGGACCATCTGGCGCGAGGTCCGGATCAGCTTGTTGATGGTCTCGATCATGTGGACCGGGATGCGGATGGTCCGGGCCTGGTCGGCGATGGCGCGCGTGATGGCCTGCCGCACCCACCATGTCGCGTAAGTGGAGAACTTGTATCCGCGGCGGTATTCGAACTTGTCGACGGCCTTCATCAGGCCGATATTGCCTTCCTGGATCAGGTCCAGGAATTGCAGGCCCCGGTTGGTGTAGCGCTTGGCGATGCTGACCACCAGGCGAAGGTTGGCCTCGATCAGTTCCTTCTTGGCGGCTTCGGCCTCGGCGTGCGCCTTGGTGATGATCTCGAGCGTGCGGCGCAACTCCGACGCCGAGGCGCCGAACTGCTCTTCCATCTGCTGCAGGCGCAGCGCGCAACTGCGCTGCTCCTTGCGGAGTTCCTTGATGCCTTCGGCGCGCGCCCCCGGCCAGGTTTCGATCTTGCGCTGCACCCGCGAGACGTCCCTCTCGATGGGCTTGAGCTGCTCCACCGCGGCGCGGACCTTACCGATGAGGTGGTGAATGACCGGGCTTTGGAAGCGGACCCGGCGCACCAGGCGCGAAGTCCTCACCACCAGGCGGCCCAGTTCCCACAACTGGCGGCGGTAAAGCTTGGGCTTCATCCCCCGCGGAATGGCCATCAGTTTCTGGCGGCATTGCAGGATTCTCTTGTAATGCCGGGAAATATCGTCGGTCGCCTGGAAGAACTCCTGCCGCTTTTCCTCCACCAGCTCGTCGGTGAGCACCGGGTCGGAGATCTGCACCACGTCGCGCGCCGAGAGGATGTCGTTGGACATCTGGTCGGCGACCGCCAGGATTTCCTGTATCACCAGGGGCGCGCGGGTCAGCGAGCGGAGCACGGCATTCTGGCCGCGTTCGATGCGGCGGGCGATCTCCACTTCGCCCTCGCGCGTGAGCAGCGGCACGGTGCCCATCTCCCGCAGGTACATGCGCACCGGGTCGTTGATCTTCTCGGCGCCCAGGACGACGGGCAGATCCAGGTCGAGAAGTTCCTCGGTTTCGTCGAGCTTCTTCTCGAAGTCCTTGGGCTCCTCGAGGATCTCGATGCCGGCGACGTCCAGACCCGCCAGCACGTCGTCGAGCTCGGCTCCCCCGCCGATATCGGTGGGCAGAACTTCGCTAACCTCGTCGTACAAGACGTAGCCCTTCTCCTTGCCCATCTGTACGAGCCGTTCAAGTCCCCCGAATTTGTCTTCAAGCGCCACTGAAGCCCCGCACTCCCGGCGTGGAATAATCTGAATCATTGTACACCACCCCGAGGACGCGGATGGGCCCGGGGAAACTCATTGGGCGCCTCTTGCCTGGCGTTCCAGTTCCTGCAACTCGGCGGTCAGGCGGAGAGCCTCCTCCCATTGCCCGCCGCGCTCGAGTTCTTTGATGCGCAACTTCACCTGTTTGCGCCGGCCTTCGGTTCCGGCGCGCCGCAGGCTCTCCACGGCCGCCATGGCCTCCTCGCGCGAGGCGGCCGAATCCTCCCGCAGCACGGCCTCGGCCAGCAACTGCCGGTCGGCGTCTTCGAGGCGGGCGCTGACGGCCTCGAAAGTGACGCCGCCGCCGTCGGAGGCGGACGCGAGAACCGCCTGCAAAACCCGCCGCGAAGCCAGGCTGTCCAGCGACTCGACGGACTTCAGCTCCTGGATCGTCCAGCCCGCGTTTTCGGGGTCGAGAAACAGCGTCCGGAGCACCATGCGTTCGTCGGGGCGCAGCACCACCCTGGGACGCTCCAGCGGCTTATCCTCGCGCCTGGCCGCCGCCTTGCGGAAGCTGTCCAACACCATCCCGCGATCCACCCCGATGTACCCTGCCACATCGCCCGCCATGGCGTCCCGCTCGAGGGGATCGGCGATCTGTTGAAGCGCCGGCAGCAAAACTCGCAGCACGCCCACAATTCCCTCCTGCGTGTGGACATCATACTTGTTCCGGGCCCGGTCCGCCAACCAGTAGAAGTACCCTTTCGCACCATCCAGCCTGGCCCGATACGCCGCCCCGCCGCGCTCGCGGCAGTATTCGTCGGGGTCCAGTTCGCCGTCCAGTTCCACCATGCGGGCGTGCATGCCTTCGGCCAGCAGCGTATTGATGGACCGCTCGGCCGCATTGGCTCCGGGCGCGTCCGGATCGAAGTTCACCAGGATGCGCTGGGTGTGGCGCTTCAGGGCCTGCACGTGTTGCGCCGTCAACGCCGTGCCGCAACTCGCCACCACAAAGGCGAAGCCCGCCGCGGAGACGCCGATGGCGTCCATGTAGCCTTCCACCAGAATGACCCGGTCCTCCTTGCGAATCGCATCCTTGGCGCGATGCAGGTTGTACAGCACGTGGCTCTTTTTATATATCGGCGTTTCCGGCGAGTTTAAGTACTTGGGCTGGTCGTCGGGGGCCAGTGCGCGCCCTCCGAAACCGATGATTTTGCCCGATTCGTTGTGGATGGGAAACATCAGCCGGTTGCGGAAACGGTCGTAGAGGCTGCCGTCCTGGCGGCGGCCCGCCAATCCCGACTCTTCCACCTGCGCGGCGCTGAAGTCGCGCTTTTCGAACAGCCGCAGCAGCGCGCGGCCGGAGGGGTCGGAGTAGCCCAGGCCGAACCGCTCCACGGTCTCGGGCGACAAACCGCGGCGAGCCAGGTAGTTGCGGGCGGTTTCCCCGGCCGCGCCACGCAGGTTGGCGCAAAAGTTCTCCTGCGCCAGATCGTGCAGTTGAAACAGCCCGCCACGCTTGCGGGCATCCTCGTCGGCGTATTGCGAGCGCTTGGGCATGGGGATGCCGTAGCGCTCGGCCAGCAGTTTCAGCGCCTCGAAAAAACTAACTCCCTGGGTTTTCATCACGAAGGAGAAAACGTCTCCACCCTCGCCGCAGGAGAAGCATTTATAGATCTGCAGCGTGGAGTGAACCGTGAACGAGGGCGACTTCTCGTTGTGAAAGGGGCAAAGTCCCATGAAGCGGTAGGCGCCGCTCTTGCGCAGGCGGACCACTTCGCCCACCACGTCCTCGATGCGCACCATCGACTTGACCTGCTCGGCGAAATCCATGAGGCCCCGTGTGAACATTATCCCGCACGAGCACCGCCGGAATCGCCGGGCTAAGTGAGAAAACGTACCGGCGGCGCGGACACCCGGAAAATCCCTAGGACCGAATGGCCGTTCGATGACCTCCGGCGACCGCCCATTGGCAACGCCGGCACCCTATCCTACGACATATTGATTGGCTTGCCGCAGCCGACGCTACACTGAGAGCGTGAACCCCTGGACCATGCTGATGGAACTCGGTCCGTATGCCCGCGTCACCACTGCCGTGGCGCCGTTCGTTGCCGCCAGCGCCTTGCGCGTCATGTTCGGCAAGTGCCGGAGGACGCGCCTGCTGCTCTCGCTCAGCGTCATGTGGTTTGCCATCAACGTCCTGATAGCGCCGTATTCGCCGGTGATGCAGCAGCAAGTTTCCAGGCTGGGGAGTCTGTTCCGCTGAGGGTGGCGGCGCGGGATGCGCGAAACCCGCGGGAATGGCTGGCGGGCGAAGGCTGACGGCGCCCGGCCGGCGCAGCCTCTTACGTTAAGCCGGACGGGAGGTGGTGTCGTGCTGATCCTTGGATTCAGCCGGGGTGTCTGAAGTGACTTCTCTCAGCGATTCCTTGAAGCCGCGAATGCCACGGCCAAGTCCCTTGCCAAGTTCGGGCAGCTTTTGCGGACCGAAAAACAGAATGGCAATTCCCAGGATTATTAGCAGGTGCTGCGGCCGTAGAAGATCCTCAATCATTTTGGGCCTCCACCTGAATGGTAGCACGATTCGCAAATCCAGGATGTTTCGTCCCGCAGTCCCCGGTTCCAGCCAGCCATGCGTCCGCCAGGGAACGGATCTGGGGGCGGCGGGCTTACGGAGCGATTCGGGGCCAGGGCGGGGCCAGGGCGGAAGCGCGCGGCACGGTGAATCCGCTACAATGACGTTGACGAAGGAGGCCTTATGGATAGGGTGCTTACAGCCGAATTTGGCTTGACCCAGATTCTGCTCGTCGCCGCCGTGGCGGCGATCTTTTTCGGCGGCAAGAAGATCGGCGATCTCGGCAAAGGTTTGGGCGATGGGATCCGCAACTTCAAGACGGCCATGAAGGAAGACGACACCAAGGGCGGCAAACCCCTCAAGGAACCCGACAAGCTCGAAGCGAAGAAGGAATAAGGCTTCCGGCCCGGCCCGCGAGCCGGGCCGGGTTCAACCGGCTTCTCGAAACGGGAAAAACCCCGCCAACCGTCTGCGGTTCGCGGGGTTTTCGTTTGGGATACCGGATTAGTTTTGCGGACTACTTGGCCTTCTTGGGCGGAACGATCGCGTCCTTGGCGGCTTTCGCCACCCGGAACTTCACCACCTTCTTGGCTGGGATCTTGATGCTTTCGCCGGTCGCCGGGTTGCGCCCCGTGCGAGCCTTGCGATCCTGCCGGACCAGCCGGCCAATGCCGGGCAGCACGAACACGCCGTTCTTCTTTACTTCCCCGATTGCCAGAGCGGCCAGCTCATCCAAAAACGCGCGCGCCGTCTTGTTGTTGACTTCCAACTTCTCCGCCAGTGCGCGGACCAGTTGGGTCTGCGTCATTCTCTGATTCGCCATAATTCTCCTTTTGATTCTCCCGTTCAGTGCATCGAACACTACCGTAGACCCGGACAATTACGCAATCCTGGGCCTTGATCGCTTTCAATCATACGGGAACGTCATGGGGATGTAAAGAGAATTACGCGAAAAATAAGGGGTTTTCGTGGTTTTTTCGGGAGGGAAGCCCTGGAAGGGCCGTTTTACGGGGTTCTGGCGAATCCCACGGCGCCTCCGCGGCCGAGCACCCCTTCCCGGAAGGCCGCCGCAGCCTTGTTTTTCAAGGTGCGGAAGCGCACCGACCTCCCGTCCGCCGGCTCCAGCACCAGGCGCACCGCGGCGTATAACTTGAGCGAAGGCCCCCCGGCGCTGGTCTCGGCTTCTCCCTCCGAGGGGTTCATGCGGCTGCGCGTCTGGTTGAGAAACAGCACGGCGGCATCGCTTTTGGCCACGGCGCGGGCCAGCCGCTTCAGCCCGGAAGCCAGCACGCGGCTCTGCAAACCCGCGCCGCCCGTCACCCCGGCGTCCAGTTCGACCTGCGGCGCCAGGGCGGCGGCGGAGTCGATGACCACGGCATCCACGGCGCCCGACAAGGCCAGGCGGCCGGCCATCTCCAGGGCCTGCTCGGCGGATTCGGGAAGCGCCAGCGGAAGGCCATCGAGCACCACCCCCAGAGCGGCGGCGTACGCCGCGTCGAAGGTATGATCGGCATCGATCCAGGCGGCCGCCAGCCCGGACGCCTGCATGTGCGCCACCCACTGAAGCGCCAACGTGGTTTTGCCGCAGGCAGGCGGGCCGAACAGTTCGCTCATGGCGCTCCGCGGGAAGCCGCCCGGCCCGAGAGCCTGGTCGAGCGCCGGGAATCCGGTGGGAATGGCCGCCACGGCGCGCGCCGGGGCGGTGTCCAGCCGGACGAGTCTGGCGCCGATGGCGCGCCGCCGTTCGTCTTCGGACCGCTCTCTGGCGTCGCTCATGGCGAACCTACGTTGCCGGGATGCGCCGCAGGGGTGCGCCGGCATCCCATCCGCGCCGGGCATCCGCACGGCGTGCACGGCGGACCTGCCGGCCCGCCCCGCAAACTGCCTACCGCTTGGCTGCCGACGGTTTGGCTGGAGGCGCTTCGGGAGCGGCAGCGGCCGCGGCGGCGGGTTCCGGCCTCACCAATCCCAGCAGCCTGCGCAAATCCGCGTCCACGGTCTGCCGGATATCGGCGTTGTCCTTGAGGAACTGGCGCGCATTCTCGCGGCCCTGGCCGATGCGCTCGCCCTTGTAGCTGAACCAGGAGCCGCTCTTCTCGATCAGGTTCTGGGCCACGCCGAGGTCCAGCAGGTCGCCTTCCTTCGACACGCCCTCGCCGTAAATGATGTCGAACTCGGCTTCGCGGAACGGCGCGGCCACCTTGTTCTTCACCACCTTGACCTTGGTGCGGTTGCCGACCACCGTCTCGCCGTCCTTGATGGCGGCGATGCGGCGGATGTCCAGCCGCACCGAGGAGTAGAACTTGAGCGCGCGTCCGCCGGTGGTGGTTTCCGGGTTCCCGAACATGACGCCGATCTTCTCGCGGATCTGGTTGATGAAGACCAGGCAGGTGCGCGACTTCGACACCACGCCGGTGAGCTTGCGCAGGGCCTGGGACATCAGCCTGGCCTGCACGCCCATGTGGCTGTCGCCCATCTCGCCGTCCAGCTCGGCCTTGGGAACCAGCGCGGCCACGGAGTCCACCACCAGCACGTCGATCTGTCCCGAGGCGATCAGGGCGCCGGTGATCTCGAGCGCCTGCTCGCCGTAGTCGGGCTGCGAGACCAGCAGGTTGTCGATATCCACGCCCAGTTTCTTGGCGTATGCCGGATCGAGCGCGTGTTCCACGTCGATAAAGGCCGCCATCCCGCCCTTCTTCTGTGCCTCGGCGACCACCTGCAGTGCGATGGTGGTCTTACCCGAGGATTCCGGACCGAAGATCTCCACCACGCGTCCGCGCGGCAGACCGCCCACGCCCAGGGCGGCGTCCAGCGAGATGGAACCGGTGGAGATCACCGCCACCGGAACCACGGCGTCCTTCGAGCCAAGACGCAGGATCGAACCCTTTCCGAACTGTTTCTCAATCTGGCTAAGGGCCAGATCCAAGGCGCGCGAACGCTCACGTTCATCCATGTGGAACGGTTCTCCTGGTATGTGAATTGGCGAAGTCTCATTGTACCAGTGGTGACCGGCGCCCAAGTGTCTCGGGTATTTGCGCCGGGCGGAGCCGTCCTCCGCCGGCCCGCCGCCGGGGTGCTACTATTACAACGTCAAGTTTTGAGGACGACGCCAAGCGCCGCGGCACACCCGCAATATGCGCAGAAACCTGTCCAGGTGAAGAGCACGTATTGGATCTCACGCCGCGTCCGTGGCAGGGTCCACCCAGAAGTGTTTTTTGGTGCGTAGGCTTTCCAGAGTCAGGAATGCGTGCGCCATCATGACCATGCTGACGCGATGGCGCCATCCGGCCCAGTTCCGCCCCTCATAGTGATCGACGAGTCCCAACTCGTCTTTGAGTTGTAGATAGTCCTGCCGATCCTTCGCGCCAGCGGATCTTCTTCCAATCCTTGGTGTGGAGCGCCAGATCCCGGACTGAGCTCGGCCGCTGTTTCCCGTATTGAATGAATCAGGTAGGAGGGAAAGGAAATTTGGTCGGGGCGAGTGGATTCGAACCACCGACCTCCTGGTCCCGAACCAGATTTCGGGCGTTTTGCGCCGGCATGCACCGGTTTGCCGAACCTCCATACAGTCCCGTTTCGCGTTTGTTGACAGCATGTTGCGCCGAGTTGGATTTGCGCCGGATTGCAGCCAGTTGCCGTCTTTCGTTGCTCGAAAAGGGCAAGAAAAGGGCAATGTCAAAACTGAGGGCCACGGGCGAGATCAGTTGAACGTAAGAAGCCACGGCTGTCTAGGCCGAGAAATCCCCGGTGTTTCGCCAGTCGTCACCAGTCGTGTCCACTTTGCAGCCAATCTTGGCCAGGCGGTTGGCGATGTCGTTTCTCTTGGCAGTGTCATTGGTCAGTCTCGGGATGTGCTTCCCGAGAATATCGGTGAATCCTCGAACTTCACCAACCTGAACCAGGAGAGTCTTGGCCGGGTGTCGCCCCAGGGCCAAGCCCGCTTCAAAGATGACGTTGGGGCGTGGTTGCCCTTTCAACTTGCCCTCGGTTCGCTTCTCGTTCTTGCCACAGAACTCGTCCTTGAGCTTGGCCTCGTCATCAGGTGAGAACAGCACAACGACGGCCTGCACTTTCTCCATCGCCGCATCGATCACATCCAGTGTCCACGGGTTCGCACCCTTCGCCATGAGAAGCGCTTGGCTCCACTCCCTTGGGTTGAGCCCGAGCGCCCGCAGAAAATCAAACATAGATTTCCGCAGGGACTCGTTGCGCCCATGTACGACGAACACGGTGTTGTCCCGCGCCCTCGATGTCTTCAACGGCTTTTTGCTTTTCGCACCTCGCCGAGCGGTCAGTGCGGTCTCACCTCCGGTAACCGCCGACATCGATTGTCCCGCTTTGTTCTCAATGCCTTCGGCGCCCCGCAGTTGCCTCATCTCCTCAGGTGTCGAGTATTTCTGGATACTTATTCCTTCGTCGGCGGCCAGTTTGAGCGCCGCGATGTGTCGATCCAGAAAAGTCTGGTTCTGAATGTGTTGTATGCGGGCGTAGACCCGGGCTTTTGTGATGCCAAGTTTCTCTGCCAAGCGGTTCAATAAGGCCTGGTTAATCTTCGGCATCGCACTATTTCTTCGGCTTCTTCTTGCTCAAATTCTCTCGACCATGAAACGCGGCGACATTTACATGGTTCTCAGTCATTCCGAGCATCGCGGCGATCTCAGAAACCTCAAATTGGCACAAGCGAGAAAGTGCCATCAAGTGCTCGCCTGCAAGTGGGATGACGGGAGCAGCGCAAGTTCGAGTATCTATTCGCTATCTCCGTCCAAGCGTCCGTTTCGATCATAAAGACCGAGGTCGAGAGCTTGGCGCGAGAGACGATCCAGGGAGGCCTCGCGCTCAGCAGCCTGCAAGTCATTGAGGAATGTCCGGACCCCTTCGAATGCATCGGTCATGGTGGCGCCGTCTAGGCAACTCTCCGACAATTCTGCAAACTGGCTGAACCACTCCGTGGGGGGCGGATCAAGTTGCCGAGGAACATCATGCGTTCCGCGCCGACCAAAAGTCGCATCAACCGCCAAACTGACCATTGAAGGCTTTAACTCCCCCGCACGAACGAGGAGTGCAAGATCGACCAGATCCTTGACACGGCTGTTGGGAGTGCTTCTCGGAAGCGTGTATGCGTGAAGCTTCTCCGCGAACTGCTGTTCTCGCGGAATGATCCTCACGGAGGGCCGCGCGATTCCGGCGAAGGCCAGCCAGTCTCTGCACTCCACCAAGTCCACGGGCTGCAGAACGAAGTCGCCGACACCGATATCAAGATGGAACCGAGCGAAGATCCGAGCATCCATCTTCGCCTCGACCGGAAACCTTGCGCCACCGTATGGCGCGGCATCCAAGTCCATGATCGGAGCCGCGATCGCGAACTCGAACCAATCGTCGAGCGACGCTCCGGCAGCCTCTTGAAGCATTTGGCGAATCACCTCGTTCGGTTGCCCGCCGGCAGCGTCCACTCCGGGGATTGTAAGGTCGATATCGATCGTAGCGTGTGCTGTGTCAAACAACAGTTCCAGAGCGTAACCACCCTTCAAAACCCAAGTTGGCAGGTCCGGCAGGAAGAGCCTCGCCAAGAGGCGGTCAAATGCGACCTGACGCCGCAAGCGATTCACATCGACCTTTTCGTCATGGGCGATTCGCTTGAGGCGGTCTTCGAGCGCCCTTCTGAAAGCGCCGGCAGCAGCATACACCTTGGGACTCGGCATCTATGCCACTCGCTTGAGGACTTCCTCGAATAGCTTCTTCACAGGATCGCTGAGATTGGTTTTTCTCAGATCTGACCGCTTGATAAGCCCCCGGTCGAAGGCTTGCTGAACGGCCTGCCGTACGAAGGCGCGTTCTACGACTCCCGTCTCCACCACATCCACAATCGTTCGAAGTGGCCGGGTGAACCGGAATCCCTGCGCCGTTTGGATGTCCTGGGGTGGCACGATGCCGTGATGCAGAATGAGGATACTCGGGATCTTGCTGTTCCTCCGGAATCGTGGTGGAACGGTCATGTGCAGCTTCGCTGGATTGACGTCGGAGAGTTCATGGAGGCTGAGCGCAGTCTGATGGCTGTACACTCCCTCGGTCTCTTCGCGCCGGTTCCGGGACCAGAGCGACCAGATTGCAAGGTCAGGGTGGTCGGTTTGGGGAAAGAGGGAGAGGCGGTAAATGCCGCGGTGCTCTCGGAGCCAGTTCCCTGCCTGAACATGGTAGGGATGGGTGTTTTCCGCAAACCCCGCAGCCTTCGCCTGCTTGGTCGTGAAGAAGCCCTGTTGCACCTCGGCTGTCTCGTAGAGGCGCTGGAACGAATTTTTACGAGATTGCCTCATGACACAATACTACAACTAAATTGAAGTTTTGTGCAAAGAGGGCGATCTGTCCGAAGGTTCCGCCGAT
>Ga0209039_10001374_pt1 | contig 22791 bp, 22 predicted proteins | sample BogFormECP12_OM1_FD_188238 | JGI IMG/M metagenome (GOLD analysis project Ga0209039, IMG submission 188238) | Bog forest soil microbial communities from Calvert Island, British Columbia, Canada - ECP12_OM1 (SPAdes) (version 2) | ecosystem: Environmental > Aquatic > Freshwater > Wetlands > Bog ... | reverse complement strand
ATCTTCGTTCACAATCTCGAGGTCAAAACTCTAATGAACATGTAAAATTACGGCAAAGCTGTTGAACATTACCCACACATTGTCGTTTTTCTTAACATCGAGCTTGCGCCTGCTACCCTCGGTCACCAAGGAACAGAACTCGGTTCCGTCTTGAATCCGAACAATCAGTTCAGTGGTCAGTCTGCCGCGGAGGATTTGGCTTACCGCGCCGTAAAACACATTCTCTGCGGTACACAACGGCTCCGTCTCTGACTTTTGCAATACAACCCAGGGAGCTTTGACCTCGGCCGTCGCCAATGAGCCTACTTTGAGTCTCAGCCTTTTCAGGCTGTTCTTGGTAATCACCGTGGTTATGACTTCGCCGCCGACCGTCACCAGTTCGACTTCGGATTGAATGTCCCCACGCCGTATCGCATCAATTTTCCCAAAAAAAGCATTCCGTGCACTGGTTTTCCTACGGCTTTCCGTTTCAATGAAGTGTCTTGCGACCTGATCAATGTCCTCTTCAAAGAAAGCGATGAAGGATGCTGTAAGATTAGGGGTCGAATGACCAAGAACCCGCTGGACTACCGGCAACGGCACATTGCTCTGCATCAACTCGACTGCCCTGGCCCGACGAATGGCGTTGGGCGAACCAAGATCCTGTGCAAAACCGCAGGCCACAGTTCGTTCATAAAACTTGCGTCGGACATGACCTGCATCCACCTTTAACAGCAAAGCGGCCTTTTCTGCAAAAGCGAGGTCATGCAACGTCTCCTGAATTTCGGACATCAGTTCCGATGAAATCTGTACCTCGCGTGCAGGCGAACTGTTGACTCCGCTAACATTCCTGTAGCGGACAATCCGTTTAGACGCATCTATGTCTTTGGGCAGGTTAAGCGCCAACACTTCGTTAAGACGCGCACCGGTGTAACGAATGAGTAGAAATATCAATAAAATACGTTTCCTAGAAACACGCACATCGGCGCGCGATGAGGCCCTTTCCCACAAGCGGAAAGCCTTTTCCAGTTTGGCCAAGTCAGTCGGACCGAGGTAGCGAGTTTCCTGCGGGACTGCGTAGATTCTGGCAGGATTCATAAGGCCAGGATTGCCATGCACGCTGGCAAAATCCGACGATTCGGAGTTCTGGCCTTGACCGTCGTGCGTTGTTTTCTTCGCCGGCATCCTTCACCAAATCATTTTAGGTTGAGAGAGTTTACTACATCCTCTGCCCGAGACCAATAGGCGGGTATGACAGAAAACGCTTGACACTGACCGTTGGGTCTCTTTATCATAGTAACACGAGTTTATATAAAAACGTGCCATTATGGGGTTGGCCACCACTGCCATGGAATGCTCCCACTACCGCTTCAAAGCAGAAGGAGGTTCGTGTCATGCTTCCACAGAAGATCCTCTTTTGCACTGACTTTTCGGAGAATAGCGATCCCGCTCGGGAACTGGCCGTGGATTATGCAAAGGGTTTTGGAGCCCAGCTTATTATCATTCACGTCATTGAGTCGGGCGGTTTCCCTAATTACCTTGACTGGGTGGGCGATGAACTCGATCAAATCCTACAACGGACGCGGCAATCCGCGGAAGCTCGTCTGGAGTCTTTGGCGGGAGAATGCAGTCAAGAAGTAAATGAGGTGAGAACCTTTTTCAAGGTTGGTTCAGCTCCCAAAGAGATCGTTGGCCTCGCGAATGAAGAATCGGTTGATCTCATCGTCGTTGGTACACACGGTCGCACAGGTGTCAAGCATCTGGTGATGGGGAGCATTGCCAGAAGCGTTCTTAGGACTGCCCGCCGCCCTGTGTTGATTGTAGAGGCCCCAACGAGCAAAGGGGAATCATCGGAGGAACCGTATGAGTTTCCTGTGCCATAGCCGTCGCACCGGTTCGGCGTTGGACCCAAGAACTCTGGAGCGGGCTCTCATCTAAAAAAATCTGAAAGACTGCTTTAATCCTGTTAACAGCCCGATTCCAATCCACTTGCCCAATCAAAACATGGCGCTTTCACAGCTCTCCCGGTGTCACGTGTGAGGTGTATATTCAAGTGAAATCAGTCAAGTACAAACCGATAGGCGTCATCCGTTCGCCTTTCCAAGACGTCGAGGGGGTTCCCATACAGCCCTGCGGAGCTTCGGGAGTCTTGGGGACCATAGAGATGGAACCACACCTTGAACCTGGGCTGAAAGACCTCTCAGGTTTTTCCCACATAATCCTCATTTATCATTTTCATGCCTCAAAAGGTTATGTTCTTGAGGTGAAGCCATTTTTGGACGACAGCCTCAGAGGGGTATTCTCCACCCGCGCCCCCAGACGCCCAAATCCAATTGGTTTGTCGGTGGTGAGACTTGTCGCGGTCGAAAGGTGCACACTCCGTATCCAGGACGTTGATGTGTTGGACGGAACCCCGTTGCTGGACATCAAGCGTTCGTTCCAAAATTCGATTCTCCGGGCGTTGATCGCATCGGATGGCTCTCTGAAAAAGTACAGCGTGTCCAAAGCGCAAGAGCTGATGACCGGTTCAAATAATACCGATTGAGCGTGTTCGGAGATCGCAATGACTTTTTCGGTTTCCGGAGTGGAGACTGCTGTATGGGTTCCGCCGTTTGTGGGAATAGTTATCTCTTTTTTCACTTCCATGGGCGGCAGTTCGGGAAGCACGAAAGGAAACGGCAACGATGAAGAAGAAATATTTACTCACATTCATTATGGTTCCGGCATTTTTCCTCATGGCGATCTGTTCACAAGTCAGTGCTCAAATCCCGGAGAAGGCGATTCGCGTCAACGGGGCCGGAATGGCATGTGATCAGATGCAGATATGGGCTGACGCATTCATGCAAGACAATCCGGATATTCGCGTCATGGTTACAGGCTCCAGTGCCGGGAAGGGATTCGAGGCCGTATTTGAAGGTAATGCAGAATTGGCTCTTGCAAGCCGAGTGATTTCAGCGGAAGAGCAGAAGAAGGCGGCAGCGAAGGGTTTGAAGCTTACGAATAGGCTCGTCGCTTACTCCGGCATGGCCGTCATGACGAATCCCAAGAATCCGATCGATGAACTCACCTTGCAGCAGCTTCGGAAGATATTCACCGGGGAGTACACGAACTGGAAGCAGGTGGGAGGCCCCGATGCTCAAATTAGATGTCTGACCCGGCGCATTCCAGAGTCAGGCGGTGCCATGTTCTTTATGGAAGAGGTTCTTCATAATCAGCCCTACGGCCCCACCACAGTAATCGCGGAAAACTGGACTTCCATCGTCAAAGTTTGCACCGTGGCGAATGACTTACCCATAGGGATAGGTCCCGCGCTCATTGCCAGGGGTGGAATAAAAGTTTTGGGCGTGAGGATGGATGACCATTCTCCAGGAATAAAACCCTCAGAGGATGCCCTGAAGGATAGGTCTTACCCGATAATCAACCCCATTCGCGTGTATTGGGACAGCCAATCTCAGGACGCTCGCATCGCAAAGTTTGTTGACTTCTGCGCAAGCAAAGGACTGCAAAAGAAATGAAGCCGGAACGAATGAAGGCATCAGCATGCTGATACATTCAACCGCACCCCGCCGCGCATACCAGCTAATACAACGTGGAGTTTGGAGGCTGCGATGACTTTTCCCGTTTCAGGAGTAGAGACGGCCATTTGGGTGCCCCCGCTCGTGGGCATGGTCATTTCCTTTTTCACCTCAATGGGAGGCATATCGGGAGCCTTTCTCATTTTGCCTTTTCAGATGAGCATCTTGGGCTTCACAAGTCCAGCCGTCACCCCAACGAATCTGGTATTCAATGTCGTCGGCATTCCCAGCGCAGTGTATCGATATTTCAAGGAAGGCCGCATGAACTGGCCCATCGCTTGGAACATTATTGTGGGAACGATTCCAGGGCTGGTTCTAGGTCTTTTCATACGTGTTTGGTACCTCCCTGATCCGAGAGCGTTCAAGCTTTTTGTGGGCTGCGTTCTTTTGTACATCGGCGGACGCATGCTCTATCAGTTGCTTCGGGAGCGAGGGAAAAATACCTCGGAAAAGGCAGCAGAAACTAAAATGCGTCAGCACGCGGCTGCACAAACATCCGGAACTTCAACCCCGGGCCGACCTGCAATTTGTACTACAAGGTGGTCCCTTTCCTGCACCGAGTATGAGTTTTTCGGGGAGTGTTTCCGATTTCACACGACAGGGTTGTTCCTGCTTTCTCTGTTAGTCGGGCTCATCGGAGGGGTCTATGGCATCGGTGGCGGAGCTATCATAGCACCGTTCATTGTCTCCTTTTTCGGCCTGCCGATTCATACAATAGCGGGAGCGTGCTTAATGGGGACTTGTGTAACCTCAGTGAGTGGCGTGATCTTCTACGAGTTCTTCGGGCCATTAGTGGCCTTGCCTGGCCAGTCCGTGAGGCCTGACTGGTTGCTGGGATTCTTTTTCGGCATAGGTGGATTCGTGGGGATGTATCTGGGAGCCAGAACTCAGAAATATGTTCCAGGAGCCATCATCAAACCGGCGCTTGCGATCGTAATCAGCGCGGTCGGCCTGAGATACGCTATTGGATATTTCGGCTGGATGTAACCGACAAGGCGGCAGATCTTCTTCCTTGCCATGGGGAATCAAGACGAAATCGAGAAAATTAGAGATTCTTTAGGGCCGTGGTTAGGATCGCAGAAGAGACGGGGTTGGTGATCGCCACCTGATTGCCTGGCCCAAAGAGTCTCGCACAAGCTCTGAGAAATAATGAATATCATTGAAACTGATATTGCCGAACTTCATAGGATTCGCTTCTTGTGGGAAGAACTCAATGAGTATAACAACTCATTGCATAGGAAGTGCTTTGGGGAAAAATTGCCAAAAGACTGGGCACACGAGAGCCAGGACCTTATAAAGCGAGCCCAGGAATGCCGAATACGATTCCACCTAGCCAGAGTCAATAAAGAAATTGTCGGCCATTGTCTCTCGTCCATAAATAACGACCTGCAAGGAGAAATCATCTCGCTGTTCGTGTGCCCTGAATTCAGGGACAAGGGGATCGGGACGTGTCTGGCGAATAAGCACATGAAATGGTTCTGTGAGAACAACGTAAGATCGATCTTCTTGTAAGTTCATCCTTGCAACTGCGATGCAATACGTTTCTATTGGAAATTCAACTTCTTTTCAAACAGCCCACTCATGGAACTTTGTGAACTGAGTCGTTCATGCGCGACACAATGAGTGGCTGGCTGTGCTGTGGATGTGCAGAGACCCTCGCGCCATATACGGCAATTTCTGCCAAATCTGATTGTACCTTACCGTGTTTGTCTCGGCCAATTGATTTTTCCATTGAACCCTTCAGTCTTGGCGGTACACCACCTCTGGCCGGTAGAGGGCGGAACTTCCCGCCGGTTGCGATTCCTGAGTTGGCTCATGGAGTGGATCATAAATATCATCGAGCACATAACCGGAGAAAACAACATCGAGGAGGCTTCGCATGCCGTGGGAATATCACCAGAGACTAAAGTTCAAGATTGTTGTTATGACCCTCTGCTTTTCCCTTTTGCCGCTCTTCACTCTGGGAGCCACCATATACTACCAGTTTCAAACAGCCTACACGGATAAGACGATGGAAAGATTGAGAACCTTGGTCCAAAACAGACGTGGGGCTATTGAAATGTTTCTCGAAGAGCGTACCTCTCAGCTTGTGGCCATAGCTAGGACTCATTCCCTCGAACAATTGAGAGATGAGGCATATTTGAACAAAGTTTTCAGCATCATGCAATCCCGGTCAAAGTCCTTCATGGACATTGGACTCATAGATCAGAACGGAAACCATCTCGCGTATGTGGGCCCATATTACGAAAGGCTCAAGTCGGTCAATTTCTCCGATGAAGTTTGGTTTCACTCAGTCATGTCCTTAGGCGTTTATGTTAGCGACGTATTCATGGGGTTTCGGAAATCGCCGCACTTTGTGATAGCGGTTACGAACACGGAGGGGAACAATACCTGGATTTTGCGTGCCACCATCAATTCGGAAATCATCGACAACGTTATGCGTCAGGGGCAAATAGGTGCGAAAGGCGATGCCTTCATCATCGACAGGAACAATGTCCTACAGACTGCTCCGAGATTCAGCGGAACCCTTCTGGGACATCCCAACACCCCCGATTTCTCTTCGTCTGTGGGGACACATGCCGAGGAAATCAGCTTAAACGGTGTACAGACTCTTTTCGCCACAAGTGAAATGGCTAATCCGAAATGGGTGTTGGTCATCAGGCAAGAACCGCAAGAAGAAATGGCCCCTCTCTCCAGGGCTCAGTACACGGGTGCGTTTATTTTGATTTTCGGCATTTTGCTAATAGTCACCGGCACAGTTCTTACCACACGATCTACTACCAACGAACTGGTCCGGGTGGAACGCGAAAAAGCAGCAAGCGATGACTTGCTCGTGCAATCAAGTAAGATGGCGGCCTTAGGCAAGATGGCTGCGGGCATAGCCCACGAGATAAACAATCCCCTGCAAATTATTGGGGATCAGGCTGGATGGATGAATGACCTTCTGGATAAGAGAGGTGCTGCAAAGGATCCCGATTTTGAAGAGCTTGCGAGCTGTATCAAGCGAATCGAACGTCAGATTGAGCGATCAAAGACTATTACGCATCGTCTGCTCCGTTTCGGACGCAGGATGGAACCCACCCAGGAAATGGTGGATATCAACCGGACTGTAGGTGAGACCATCAGTTTTCTGGAGAATGAGGCCCATTTCAGAGAAATTCAAATCGAAACCGATTATGCTGAGAACCTTCCTAGGGTCACGACCGACATGACCCAACTCCAGCAAGTCTTCCTCAACGTGCTCAATAACGCGATTGACGCGGTGGGCAAAAGCGGCCGCGTAGATATCAAGACTAGTTACAAGTCAGAAGCTTCCAGGAAAATCTTAATCGAAATATCGGACAACGGGCCGGGTATTTCCAAAGAGATGCTGGGAAAAATCTTTGACCCTTTTTTTACTACCAAGAGTACGGAAGGCGGTACAGGATTGGGGCTTTCCATTAGCTACAGCATAATGGAAAAGCTGGGGGGAAAAATCACCGTAGCCAGTCAAGAGGGACACGGGACCACGTTCACAATATGGATTCCTGTCAAATGAACATGGCCTTTTGCGGATGACAAAGCGTGTGCCACTGTGATATGTCCCGCCGCGCGGGAATTCTCTCTGAGCTTTGTATATAAATAAATAATAAGACTTTCTTCATTTGTACGGAGGTGCGGTGTTCAACTTGACCTCCGCTACGTGCAATGATTTCCGGGTGACATCCCGGTGTTGGGAGGAATCATAAAGGCTGCCGGCCTTGTGGCGATCTCTCTGCCGCTGGTTATATCCTTGTCAGGCTGCCTTTCACTGGTGCCAATGGCTCACAATCAACCTGTTGTTTCGCCCGCTGCAAGTTGCGCGCAGCCGCCTGCCGGTCGGGCAGGCCCCATTGATGGGGCTCCGGAGCCGTTGACTTTGGAGCAATGCATTGAGACCGCGCGGGCAAACAACCCGTCTCTGGCTGCAGGCATCTGGGATGTGCAGACTACCCTTGCTCAGTGGAATATTGCGGCAGCCGAAAAATGGCCGAATTTTCGCGGTACGGCCAGCTATAACAGCTATGTGCAAAATCAACGGCTTGTGCAGGTCCGCAAGAATAATGATCCCGGTATGTTCAGCACGAGCCTCTTCGCAGGGGATATAATTCTGAGACTGCCGCTCTTTACCGGCGGGCGCATCACGAACGAGATCAATGCCGCGGCTCTCCTGAGCCAAGCAGCCGAACACCGCCTTTCCCGCACCTGGGAAGAGCTGGTATTCAATGTTTCCAGCACGTTCTATACGATTCTGGGCCAGCGGCCGCTGATTGAGTCTCTGCAGTTTTCCACGAAAGTGTTGAACAAGCAGCGGCAGCGAGTCATTGACATAAGGAGCGCAAATTCATGAATGCAGTATTTGCCAATATGATACATAAAGGATGGAAATGGGCACTCATTGCAGTGGTACTCGGCCTAATTGTTTACAAGGTCCGTTTTGGCCCGGTACCCGTAGCAACCCAGCCGGTTGCAGTCGGTGAAGTTGTAGCTGAAGTCATGGGCACCGGAACTCTTGAAGCTCACTACCAGGCGACGGTAAGCGCAAAAATCCAAGGGCTCATCCTGGAACTCCTCGTGGATCAGAATGATTGGGTTAAGCTTGGCCAGCCTTTGGCGAGACTTGACGACTCTGATCTCAAAAGGGAAGTGACCACACAGGAAGCTGTACTGGACGCCGCGGGGGCAACGGTGGAACGCACCATCGCGGATGAAGCAAGGGCCAAGGCGTTACTTGAGCAAGCCCGTCTAGACTATAACCGCTACTCGGGGCTTTTGGGCTCCAAAAGCATTTCTCAGGAGCAGATGGACAAGACCTCACAGAATCTAGCTGTGGCCGAGGCAGAACTGTCTCGGGCGTCGGCAGCTATTGCTGAGGCGCGGCGTCAGCAAGTAGCGGCAAGAGAGCGGCTCCATTTTCAACAAGCCCGGTTGGCCGACACCCGAATTACCGCTCCTTTTGATGGCTTGCTTATTAGGCGAGACCGTGAAGTGGGAGACATTGTGGTTCCAGGGGCCTCCATTTTTATATTGGTATCGGTCAAGGAAATGTGGATCTCTGCATGGGTCGATGAGTCCGCCATGGACGGGCTAGCTCCAGGGCAACCGGCAAGGATTGTATTCCGGTCCAAGCCGGGTCATGAATATCGTGGCAAGGTTACTCGTTTAGGTCAAGAAGTGGACCGCGAGACGCGTGAGTTTCGAGTAGATGTCGGAGTGGATAGTCTTCCCAAGAATTGGGGCGTGGGCCAACGCGCCGAAGTTTATATCGAGACCGACAGGAAGTCTGGCGCCACAAATGTTCCCTTGCAGGCAGTCGTGTGGAGGAAAGGCAAAGCAGGTGTATACGTTGCCGACAGTGGACGAGGCCGCTGGAGAGGGGTGTCCCTGGGCTTGCGAGGGCTCGACAAGGTGGAGATCACCAAAGGGCTCTCAAAAGATGAGAAGGTGATCGCCGGGCCCGACCCTTCCCATCTGACCGACGGGCAGAGGGTGTACGCTCAATGAACCTTGCCCTGAGAGACATTCGTCACAACCTTTCTCGATTTTCACTGACAGCGGTGGGGATTGGCATGCTCCTCATGATCGTCATGGGAATGGGAGGAATATATAGAGGTTTGACAGAAGAAGCCACGCTGTTGGTTGACAGGATCGGAGGGGATCTCTGGGTTGTGCAACATGAAACCAGAGGTCCTTTTGCAGAGATTTCGCGTATTCCCAGAAACCTTGAAGAGAGATTGCTGGCTGTGCCGGGAGTCAAGAGCGCTCATGGATTTGTCACTTATGTCGTTCAGCGGGAACATCTCAAGAAGCCTTTGAGAATGCAGATTCAAGGACTCTCGTGGCCGGCAGACAAAGGTGAGTGGCTTCCTATCGTATCGGGACGTAGCCTTGGGGCAGCCCATTATGAAATGATCGCCGATAAGATCCTGGGCCTACAACTTGGCGAGAAAGTTCCCCTTGGAAAGGATGTCTACACTGTGGTGGGCATTACGAGTAAGATGTCCAGCATGGCAGGAGACGGACTCGCTTTTTTCAGTCTCCTGGATTCCATGGCCATCCAATTCGATAACTCAGGTGAGGCGATTCGACTGGAGCGAAAGGCTCGTCTGTCTAGACTCTCCCGTCAGGACATTGGTAACACACAGCCCTCATTGCTCGAAAGAGTTCAACTTCCTTCGGCCAATCTCCCGGCCATTGCTCCTCCTGCGGTGAGTGCCGTTCTCCTGCAGTTGAAGCCGGGAACCGATCCCGCGTCAGTCATGGCAACCCTTTCAGGCTGGACGGATGTCACAGTATTCACGCAGGAACAGCAAAGGGAATTGCTTCTCAAAGGGGTCGTTGACCGGGCCCGCCGCCAGCTCGGCCTTTTTCGAGCGCTTCTCATAATAATCTCTGCCATCATCATGGCTCTTATTCTGTACACACTTACTCTTGAGAAACTCCATGATATAGCCATGCTCAAACTGATTGGCGCGCGGAATTCAGTGATACTCGGTCTCATCCTCCAGCAAGCCCTCCTCCTGGGACTGCTGGGATACGTCGTGGCCTTTTATGCCGGAAAATGGCTTTTCCCCTTGTTTCCAAGGCGAGTTCTCATTACTTCGGAGGACTTGCTGTCCCTAGCACTGATCGTGCTGGGAATCTCTGTATTGTCCTCTATTCTGGGGATATGGAAGGCCATGCGGGTTGAACCCAACGAGGTGGTGTCATGAGCGATTCGCCCCACGCCATTGAGTTGGAGGGACTCACCAAGATTTATGGTAGCGGGAATGTAGAAGTGGTGGCAATGCGAGAAGTATCGTTCGGCCTGTCCGATGGCGAGGTTGTTGCGCTGTTGGGCCCGAGCGGGGCCGGAAAATCTACCTTGCTCACGATTCTCGGTCTTATAAATACCCCTACCTCCGGGAAGATCACCATTGGGCCCGATCTTGTTATGGATGGTCCGGCTGCAAAGGTAAATTTACGATCATACCGTCGTAGATTTATTGGCTATGTTTTGCAAAAAGCAAACTTGATCCCATTTCTGACAGGGCTGGAAAATGTCCAGATCGCCTTAGAGATCAACGATATTTCAGGACGCCTTGCTCGGCGCACGGCCATGGAGTTGTTGGAGTATCTGGGTGTTGGAAACCGGGCGAACAACTTGCCCTACATGCTCTCCGGTGGAGAACAGCAACGTGTATCCGTGGCCCGAGCGCTCGCCAACAAACCCCGCCTCGTACTCGCAGATGAGCCAACAGCATCGCTGGACAGTGTCCGGGGTCGCCAGGTGATGGAATTGTTTCGAACCGTGGCTCACGAGCAGGGAACTACAGTCCTCGTGGCCACACACGATCATCGTGCCCTGGATGTTTTTGACCGCATCCTGGAAATGGAGGATGGGACGCTGAAGTCCAACCACAAAAAGGACCCAAAAGGTAATTGATTTATGAAGAGTGGGCGGCCTTATCATGTTGATTCCGGTCGCCTTATTTTTGATGCCCTGTATCTACGTGATTTTCACGCGTGAGCGAGCTCGGGTACGATCATAAACAAACCGTACGGTTCGAGCTTTCCAATGCATTTTACATCTTGTCAAAAACTCTGACATGCTTCAGGTGCGTTCACTTGACCCATGCTTACGTCCACACACTTTACACCGTAATTATCTCCCCATACGTTATGGTACACAACTTGCTCCCCGTTCTTGACATCTTCGCTCAAGGAATTCGCCGCCATTGGAGGCGGCGGTACAGAAAACAAACAACCCCGAGATGTAAATTCAAGGAGATCAGCATGGGAGGAAAGACGTTCATGAGCAAGACCTCGGCACTAGCTTTTATTATCAGTTTGGTGTTGGCCGCTATGACGGTGCCAGCGTCTTACGCACAAGACGCGAATAAGAAAGCGCTCAGAGTGAATGGCGCCGGCATGGCAAGCGACCAGGTGGGAATGTGGGCCGAGGCATTCATGCAGATTAACCCGGAAATTCGCGTGGTAGTGACAGGCTCCAGCGCGGGCAAAGGATTCGATGACCTTTTTGAAGGTAACGCGGATCTGGCCATGGCAAGTCGCGTTATCTCGCCGAACGAGCAGAAGAAGGCCGCTGCAAAAGGCCTCAAGCTTGAAAACAAACTAGTCGGGTACTCGGGTGTGGCTGTGATGACAAACCCGAAAAATCCGATCAATGAACTCACCCTGGATCAGCTCCGGCGTATATTCACCGGTGAATATACCAACTGGAAGCAGGCGGGAGGCCCTGATGTCCCAATAAGGCCCCTTACACGACGAATTCCGGAGTCCGGCGGTGCGGTGTTTTTCATGCAAGAGGTTCTTCATAATCAGCCGTACGGTCCCGCTACAGTGATAGTCGACAGTTGGACCTCCATCGTTAAAGTCTGCACAACGGCGAACGATTTGCCGATCGGGATCGGTCCCGCCTTGGGCGCCAAGGGAGAGATCAAAGTGCTGAGCATAAAACAAGACGAAAACACCCCGGCTGTAGTGCCGTCGACCGAGACCTTGAAGGAGAAATCTTACCCGATAATCAATCCGATCCGCCTCTACTGGGACGGTCAATCTCAGGACGATCGCATCAAGAAGTTCATCGACTTTTGCGCGAGCAAAGGGCTACAGAGTAACCAGCGGGGGACGGGGTCAAAGCCGCAAAAGTCATGAGGTTAAACATTTTTTTGACCGTAATCGGACAACTTCTATAGTGAAGTTCATTGAGGATTGCGCTTGGGAAGGTCGCCTCCATCTTCTTGCATGGAGAGAAGAGAATGAAAAGACCGCCTTTCTCGCCGCAGGAAGGGACGAACGAGAGAGACTCCTTTGTTCGGGTTGTTAGACCTCAACTCTCAGCACACCTCACGGTAACAATTTGCCAGATTGGTGGCTGCGATGACGTTCCCGGTTTCAGGCGTTGAAACGGCTATATGGGTCCCGCCGTTGGTGGGGCTGGCTATTTCCTTTTTCACTTCAATGGGGGGAATATCAGGGGCTTTCCTGATCTTGCCCTTTCAGGTGAGTGTTCGTCGGCGTCACCAGCCCGGCGGTAACGCCGACGAACCTGGTCTTCAATGTAGTGGGCATTCCCAGCGCGGTTTGGCGGTATTTTCGCGAAGGGAGGATGAACTGGCCGCCGGCCTGGAATATCATAGTCGGGACATTTCCAGGATTATTCCTCGGAATGATCATAAGGATCATCCATCTGCCCGATCCACGGCCGTTCAAACTCTTTGCCGGCTGCGTACTTTTGTACATCGGCGCTCGAATGCTCTATCAGGTCATTGCTCAGAGGGGCCTACAAACTGTCGCGAAAGCTGCTGAGGCGAAAATGCGGCAACAACGGCCAACAGAAAAATGTGAGGAGTCCCTCAATCCGAACCGGCCCGCTATGCGCACCATAAGCTGGTCTCTTTCGCGCACTGAATACGAATTCTTCGGCGAATGCTTCAGCTTCCACACAACCGGCTTATTCATACTTTCTCTGGTAGTAGGTCTGGTCGGCGGGATTTACGGAATCGGTGGGGGGCTATCATAGCACCGTTCATAGTAGCCTTCTTCCATCTTCCCATTTATACAATTGCCGGGGCGACCTTAATGGGGCCGTGTGTAACTTCGATAGGCGGGGTTCTTTTTTATCCCCTTGTTGGGCCTCATTTTGCTTCGCCAGGCCAAATGGTTTCTCCGGACTGGCTGCTCGGCGCCATCTTCGGCATCGGTGGATTCGTCGGAATGTACCTGGGCGCTTCGGTTCCGAAGTACGTGCCGGGCGCTATTATCCGTCCCATACTTGCAATCATCATTACCGCGGTCGGCCTGAGATATGTGATGGGTTATATTCTTTAATCCCAAAGCCCTAGTTTTGAGAGCTGCCCCGGAACCGGTGAGGGGAAAAGAAGGGAACAGATTCCGCGGCGTGAGGCGGTTATAGTCATTGCCAAAAGTTCTGTCTTTTTCCATTTGGCATCCAACAGATGCGGGCCATTTCTTGGGTGCCACTGCTGTCGGAAAATTACTTAGTGTAAGCGCATCGCTGTGATAGCCGACAGGTCTCTTCATGGTCAATTGGGCACTACGTGTGAGGATAGCTATTATTGCTCCCTGCCGGCGCCGTAGCTGTTATTCAACCCCTTGCGACTTTAAGAACTCCACCACGTCCCGGTACCCGGCGGAGGAAGCCCACATTAAGGCCGTCCAGCCGTTCCTGTCTTTCGCGTGCACATCAGCTTTGGCTTTTAAGAGCTGCTTCACCACATCCAAGTGGCCTTCGGATGAAGCAATAATCAACGCGGTGGCCCCGTATTGGTCTCTTGCTTCGGTATCCGCCCCGGATTCCAAGAGATGCTTGGCCACGCTTGAGTATCCTCGACGACAAGCCCTCATCAGAGCGTTCCAACCGTAATCGTCCTTTGCATTGACGTCGGCCCCTTTGTTCAAAAGCAGTTTCACCTCATCCTCAAACCCTCTTCGAGAAGCCTTCATCAAGGCGGAAGCACCATATTGATCCCTCGCCTCAAGTTCTGCCCCCTTCTCGATCAGCATGCCCACTATATTTTGGTGCCCTGAGGCTGCGGCCCACATCAGCGGTGTCCAACCGTGCTTGTCCTTGACTTGAACGTCAGCTCCCGCTTCCAACAGCTCTTTAACCACTTTCGAGTGACCTTCACGGCAGGCCGAAATCAAAGCGGTCCAACCGTCGGGATCTTTGGCGTTGACTTCAGCCCCGCTCTCCAATAGTTCTCGAACGTTTTCCGCATTGCCTACCTTGGCCGCGTGTATGATCTTGTTTTCCATCGGCGCTCCACAGTGGGGACACGCTTCAGCAAAAGTGGAAACCTTTTCTGAGCATTCATAACATGTGGTCAAAGCCATGGTTCTACCTCCAGATCTTTAAGCCGCGTTTTATCGAGGACCAATTCCTTGCTTGGCCTGACAAGCCTCTTATCGCATAGCATGCTTTTCCATCAGCCCGATAATATCTTTATTACGTATGGACTGGGCCCACATTGCGGCTGTCCACCCGTTCTTATCCCGCGTTCGCAGATTAGGGTTCTTCTCCAGAAGGAGCCTCACTACTTCTCGGTGTCCCTCGCTTGCAGCCAAGATCAGCGCGGTTTGACCCTCTTTATCTATTTCGTCTACATCGGCTCCTTTGGCTAATAGCATCCTCACCACTTTACTGTGACCGCCTCGCGCTGCTCTCATCAAAGCAGTGGACCCGGCCTTGTCCGCGGCGTTGACTTCGGCGCCTTTGTTCAGAAGAATTTGCACGGTTTCCGGATAGCCGCGACGGGAGGCTTTCATCAGAGCCGTGGCGCCATGCCGATCACGGGCATCTAAATCAGCCCCTCGATTGGCGAGAAGCTCCACCACATCCACATGACCCAAGGAAGCTGCCCATGTAAGTGGCGGCCATCCATTGGCATCGGTCACGTTCACACTAGTCCCCGCGTCCAGGAGCACTTTGACAACTTCCGCATGTCCTTCACGGCAAGCCAGGACCAGAGCAGGCCAACCCTCCTCGTCTTTGGCTTCCATATCCGCTCCTTTGGCAAGGAGGAGCTTCACCACCTCAGCATGATTCATGAGAGCAGCGCGCATGAGCGCTGTAACGCCGGCCTCATTACGGGCGTTGACATCGGCGCCATTATTCAACAGAAGGGTGACTACGTCAGATCGGCCGTTGGCCGCGGCCCATCGTACAGCCCGGGGCTCGGGAATGGCCCCTTTTCTCAAAAGTAGCTCCACTACTTTGGCTCGGCCCTCCCGAGCAGCCTTGAGCAGAGCACTTTCACCGGTCTCGTCCGTGCCATCAAGTTGAGCGCCATGCTCCAGAAGCACTTCTGCGAACTCGAGATGGCCCCGACCACAAGCTTCCATTAATGGCGTTCGACCAAGTTCATTCGCAGAATTCACATCCACATCGTACTGAATAAGAAGTCGAGCCACCTCAGGATACCCTTGTGACGCAGCCCAATTCAACGCTGTGCTCCCCCCTTCTCTCCTGGCATTGACGTCGGCTCCGGCATCTAAGAGTTTTCTCATTATTTCCACGTTCCCGGTCGAAACAGCCCACATGAGCGCGGTTGTCCCCCCTTGATCTGCGACTTTTAAGTCAGCACCTTTGCTCAGAAGCAATTCCACCATCTCGATCCGGCCCATTTCAGCAGCTTTCATGAGTGCTGTCGCGCCCATTTTGTCGCCGGCATTTACATCAGATCCCCTGTCTACCAGTTGCTGCAATGCGCTCAAATCGCCAGACTCCACCACGTGCATCAATTTGGTTTGCATGGGAGCTCCACAGTGCGGGCAGGCTCTCGCCAGACTGGAGACTTTGCCATCACATTCGTAACAAGTCATTAAAGCCATCGACATTCACCTCCCGTGGAGTTGTAGGCAGAAGGTCCGACCCGGTCCTGACATCTGCGAGAATGCGTTTTCTCGTAACCGTTCATCGCTGGTCACTTTGCCTTCAGTCTCACGCATGGGTCGTTGGACCCCTTGTAATCTACCCTAGGCTTTGCCGTCACCGGCCCAATTGAGATTTTTCGCACAAGAGCCGAATATCTTGACGTATAGATTCAGCAAGTGCTGTGCCAAGACGAAATGTTCGGCGCATATCAGGCAACCACTTGACATTTAAATGTATTATCAGCGGTCCCGACAATTCCGGTCTCACCTTAAGGGGGTACGTTGTTATAGTTTTTTACAGCGTGTAAAGGAAAAGACCCCAGCAGAAGTAAGCATTTACTTCCGCGCTTGCGAAACATGTCATTGCGAGCGCAGTGACGCAATCTCCTCGGGTGGACGATTCTAAAACCAGGTATTGTTTCGTCGCTTCGTTCCTCGCAATGAAGCTTCACGGCCATCTTCGACGAGGAGCGCTCTCACCCGATGGCGACAGGTTATTTTCCCTCCCGTGACTGAACGGAAACCAGCACAACTAGTATTCCGCGCCGCGAGCTTTCAGCAGTTTCACAACGTCCGCGTGACCTGCGGAAAAAGCCCAAAGCCATGCGGTCCACCCGTTTTTATCGCGGGCGTGCACATTCGCCCCACAATCCAGAAGCTCTTTCACCGTGTCCAGGTGGCCTTCGGAGGCACAGATTATAAGTGCAGTAGCGCCGCGTTCATCAGGCTCCTCGGAGTCAGACCCGTTGTCCAAAAGCAGTCTGGCGACCTTTGCGTACCCCCTCCGTGCAGCCCTCATCAGGGCTGTGCGCCCCATTCCATCTTTTGCATTGACATCGGCGCCGCTGCTAATAAGAATCTTCACCACTTCGGGAAAATTCCTCCGGGCAGCTTTCATCAACGAGGTTGCCCCATATTGGTCCGTGATTTCGAGGATGGCTCCCTTTTCAATACACAGCTTCACTATTCCCTCATGCCCCAACGATGAAGCCCACAGTAAGGCAGACCATCCATAGTTGTCCCTGGCATTGACGTCAGCCCCCTTTTTTAGAAGCTCACTTGCCACTTCCAAATGGCCTTTCAAGGAGGCCTTCATGAGCGCGGTCAGACCATCCCGCCCTTTGGCGTTTATATCGACGCCGACAGCCAACAGGCGTTGAACCTCATCTCGATTTCCTGACTCGGCTGCGGCCAACAATTGATCTTGCATGGGTTCCCCCTTCATGGCAGTCACACACAAGGGCTCGAAAAATATAGGTTGAAAAAATTCTCGATTTCCAAGGTATTTACGCTAGCGTTTCAATGCAAAATTGTCAAACAGAATCGAAGCTCGAATCAAGTGAGAAAAAAATGCTCCCGAGGCGTGGTGATCTGCTATAGTGATGAGAGAACAATCGTCAATTGAGCCTCGGGTAACAAGCCTTTGGAGGTTTGCAGGTTATACTTGCTGATAGCTCTTTAAGCCTGTGCTGGAGGAGGTGATTTAATTGAATAAGAAATGGCGGTTCCTCTCGTTCCGCTGGTGGGTTGTCCATTTTGTCGGATTCAGTATCGTTTATGCTGCCGGTCGTCTGGCATCAAGAATGTTGGCGGGGTGACAATTATGCTCAGGCACCTGATGTATCCCAAAGCAGGCTTTTGGGTCCTCCATGCTGTAGCGTTAACGCTTTTGTTCCTCTTGGGATATTCTATCCATTTTAAGTGAGGGAAGCCATGACTGCACTGCGTTGGCAACTGTGGATTGCTTTGATAGGGCTCAGCCTCGGCGCTTTCATGCTCCACTACAGGATTCACCCACCCGCCGACCTCACTTACTTTTGGCCTTCTTTGTTTGCCGGGATTGACGTGGTGTTGGTCAGCCTTCTTTTTTTGTTCAGGAGCACTGCCGTGTGGGGATTGTTGTTAAACAGCTTCCTGGCGGTTATCGGCATTATTATGATGACCGACTTTACCATCTTCTCTACAGTTGAGGGATTCTATAAAGCTAGTCCGACAAACCAGCCTCTGGCATGGTTGCTGGGATCTATGTTTCCCGACAATTGTGTACTCTTTGCCGATTTTATGGTGGGGCTTGCCTTGTACAAGGTTACCATGTCTGCGCCTAAGAGTGAGTCTTGACGCCAAGTTACTCTACAGAGCCCGTCATGAAATGAGTTAACATGCCAGGGCTCAGGGGAACCCCCTTTGCTGCAAACTGCAGCACCGCCTTCGCTCAGAAGGCAGGTCCTGCACTCATCGAGATTGAAGTCTCCAGTGGTTTGACGCCTCCGACGCACCGTGTCGCTTAAGACGCGGCCGGCAACCGTTGGTGATGTCAATTCACTTCTACATTACGCGATTATCGGACGTGTGGCTCTTGGCCTTCTTCAGAAGACGGTGGCTCGTATGGGCGTCCAGGATAATTAATATTGAAATTAAAATGATAGAACTGTCTGGGCAGCCTCATGAGGTTAAATACCATTACGCCTATGGACAATCGGTCAAGCCAGGATGAGAGCGGTCAGCCAAAATGCACTGTGACTTTTTTGTGGGTCAACTCATATTCAACGACCTTTAGTAGGGCGACTATGTGCTGATAAATGCTTCGTTTGCTTGCAGCAAAACGGAAGTGATTGGGGGCCAATTTTGTGGGGGCTCCCTGCCGGGGGCTGTAGAACGTCACGTAAACTTCATTCTGCTTTGCATGCCTCAGCGCTTCCTTTCGCGGCCTTCTGAAGAATATGTGCACGTCGTCCTCAGTGGATTCTGCCAAATGCGACCTCATTTCCATCTGAGCGAACAGATCAGAGTGCCACGGCTTTCTTTGGCCATGAACCTTCTCAGAAATGCAAGCCTGGATAGCGCTTTCGATTAGCCGCAATAATAGCCATTGCCCACCAAGCGGTTTACATGCTAGGTAATAAAGATTCAGGATCGCGCACTAGGAGGCTGTTGCGTAAAGCAATACTTTCCCACTCTGTTTGAACGTTACCGATATATAGAGCATAGTCGCAGTGGCCAAGGTGGCTGAAGAGAGCGGGACTGTTTAACGATGCGGAACAAGACAGGACTTTTCTTGCCGAGATCATTTTGACAAGGACGTAACTGTGACAGAAGATGAAGGGCGAATGCCGTTTCTGCAGCACCTGGAAGAGCTGCGTTCTCGGCTGATCAGATCGGTTTTGGGACTTTGTGTCGGATTTGGGGTCTGCCTGGTGTTCAGCGAACGGCTCTTCAGTGTGCTGGCCAAGCCGATCATTGGATTGCTCCCCCCGGACACTACGCTGGTTTTTACCAGTCTTCCCGATCCCTTTTTTATTAATCTCAAGATAGCGTTTTTTGCCGGCCTCTTCTTGACGCTCCCTTATGTACTCTACCAACTGTGGCTATTCATTTATCCGGGACTTCATGAGCACGAGCGTCGGCTTGCCCTGCCGTTCATTACGTGTGCCACTCTGCTTTTTTATCTCGGCGCGGCATTCGCCTATTTCTTAGTGTTCCCAGCGGCTTTCAAGTTCTTTCTGGGTTGGCAGTCTGAAGTGCTAAAGCCCATGATAGCAATCCGTGAATACGTTTCCCTTGTTGTTCTACTGATGGCTGCTTTTGGTGCAGTCTTTGAGACACCCGTTGTGATTGTGTTCCTGGGCCTTCTTGGAATCTTCAACAGTGGGCACCTGAAGAAGGGACGAAGATACTTCATTGTCCTTGCTTTCATCATCGCTGCGATACTTACCCCCACTCCTGACGTAATAAACCAGACCCTGATGGCTGTGCCGATGCTCCTGTTTTACGAGGTGGGAATCCAAGTTCTGGTTATGTTTGAAAAGAAAAGGGAGCGAGAGAGAAAAAGAGAAGAGGAAGAAGCGGCTGCGGAAGATCTGTCATAAGAAAGTTAATTCCGCATCCAGCCTTTTCAATTCTGGAACTTGGCACCGAGTCGGTCTTCTTTAGGGAATGATCACACTCGCTTAATCCTTCAACCAACTCAGGGATTACTATCATGAAAAAGATGCTCTGGTCGGTAGCAATGGGAGTGGTTCTGTTCGCGGCACTGGGGGCATTCGGAACGGCAACCGGCGCCCAAAAAGAAATCGCCGTCGTCTGGGAGGGCAAGTCCCGGATGACGACCAACGTGGCAATGGGATTGCTTCCGGGATTAAGACAACTGGCTCCTGATCTGAAAGTCACTCTTTACAGGGAACTCAAGGACATGCAAGCGGCCGAAAAGATTTTCCGTGAATGCGAGCCGAGAGTGGATGGCATTGTCTTTCTTCGCTCGTCCGGGGCTCAATTCCTCGCGACAGTGGACCCAAAAGTTCCGTGTTTTGTAGGGGGCTGTAACAACTCCGCCGAGCTAGGCACAATAAAAAACTTGAATGCCCCCGAAGGAAAAATCACCGGAGTCACTTATTTTATCCCGTATGAAAAGCGCTTTGAGATTATCATGAGTCTTTTCCCCAACACGAAACGCATCGGACTGCTGGCAGAAAAAGGGCATGCCAGCACCCCCATAGAGCAACAGGGAACGCGTGAGCAGTGTGAGCGGCTCGGCATTGTTTACAACGAGGTCTTCGCTTCCAATCTGAAGGAATTGATGGACGGAACCAGGCAACTGTTGGGGAGTGTAGACTTGTTCATCATAAGTAGCACCCGATTGGTGATGGACGACGTTGTCAATCTTCTTCCAGTTCTAAACTCCACCAAGATGCCGACATTCTCATTTGCCGAGGAACCTGTGAAGGCAGGGGCCGTGGCAGGAGTGGCTGCTGAGGACGCCAAGCTCGGTGGTTTCCTTGCCGAGTCTGTCGTGGACGTGGTCGTCAAGGGAAAGCCTGTTTCTCAGGTTCCCGTCAAGACCGACCCTAATCCCCGAATAAGCATCAATGAATCGATGATGAAAAGCCTGGGGCTTAAGTTTCCTGATGCCCTGCTCAAGAAAGCGGAACTGGTCGGATAGCCTTGATTTAGGATTGGGATTGCTTTTGGATTCGATCTTCAGGGGCTCATTCTTACAGTCCGCAGTCCATTAGTGGTGTCGCTGGTGTTGTGTTTCATAAGTTGTGGGACACCACACTAGATCCATCCGTGCTTCCTGTACCATCCCAGCGTCTTTTCAATGGCCGCAGACAATGGGGTTCCGGGGCACCATCGCAGGTCTCGGTAGGCTTTTTCGGGAGAGCAGACCCAGGCTATCTGTTTCATCTCTTCCAGCTTCTCCGACCTGAAAAGTGGAGGAGTCTTGCGCATCTTGCCGAGCAAATCTCCGGCTAGAGCCACGAATCTCATTGCAAGCAGGGGGACACGCAGCGTGATCGAGCGACAGCCGGCAATCCGGGCAACCTGTAGAACGAATTCTCTCCAGACCACGGGCTTCGGGTTTGCCAAGAAGTAGGCCTCTCCGCGCGATTTCGACGCCAGTGCCGCGACCAGAATTCCCTCAATGAGATCTTCCACGTAGATCAGACTTATCATCCTGTCCGGGCCGGCAAGACAAGGAGCCAAGCGGTAACGTGTACACTTGAACACCCCCAGCACGTCTGTATCTCGCGGCCCAAATACCGTTGGCGGACGAATTATGGTGATAGGGACTCTGTCTGTGAAGCTCAGCGCAACCTCTTCAGCCTCAAGCTTGGAACGTCCGTAAAGGGAAACGGGACAGAGGGGATCAGACTCGGAAACAGGGGTGCCATCATCCGGCGAAGGCCCGCATGCGGCCTGGGAACCGATCAGCACGAATCTTTTGAGGTGAGAATTGGTCACTGGGTTTGAAAATAATTCCAGCAAGCGTCGGGTGGGCTCGACGTTGGCCTCGCGGTAACCTCTATAATCGCGCGCGCGGGTTGCTCCAGCCAAATGTATCGCATAATCAAACCCTTGATTTTTGCCAACTTCAGAGCCCACGTCAGCGAGAGGTATGGCGCGGGCCTTAATTCCGGAGAGATGCCGGAGGTTGGACATGTCGCGAACTGGACAGACCACCTCCCACCCTTTTTCTACGAGTAGCTCGACCATGTGGCTTCCTATAAAGCCGGTGGCCCCGGTGACCAATGCTTTCAATATCAGGCTCCTTAGGCCGGTTCTCGTTCAAGTAAATGATTTGCGTCGGCTGACCTCGCGGCGGTCAGTTCTGCGCGATTTGAAATGATAGAGTCGGGCCAATAAGTGGGGTGAGATGCCCAAAAAGTACCCGATAATCACAGCCTGATTCACTGCAGTAGTCCACCAGACCCCTGATTCTCGCCAGCGACGCGCTGATGTCACTACAGGCTCCGGTACAATGCTTATGCGCCCCCGTTTGCGCAAGCGGCGCATGAACTCGAAATCTTCCATTATCGGCAGTGCCGCAAACCCGCCCATCCCGTGGAAGAGGTCCGTTCTTATGAAAATGGCCTGGTCGCCATAAGGCATGTGTAGCCTGCGCGATCGCATGTTGGCCAATCCCTCGATTATTTCGCACCAGCGCGCATTTTCGTCGAGTTTCAGCGTAAACGCGCCACCTGCCACACGCGGCTTGTCCAATTCGCTGCGAACGTGATTTGCCCACTTCCTGGGCAGCCGCGTGTCAGCATGAAGAAACAGCAGGATGTCGCCGCATGCTTCTTTTGCTCCAGCGTTCATTTGTGCAGCCCGACAGGCCGGGACCTGGAGGCTCCGTACGTTGTAAGCTCGCGCCATTTCCATTGTTTCATCGGTGCTGCCGCCGTCCGCGATGATGACCTCTACGTTTTCGCTCTTGCTCACGGTTTCCAGCGTCGCCGCGAGGATGTGGGCTTCATTCAGTGTGGGTATTACCACGGAAATAATTGCGGGAGTCGCAGCGTGCCTCTCCGAGTCGAATGAG
>Ga0209039_10001373_pt1 | contig 22826 bp, 16 predicted proteins | sample BogFormECP12_OM1_FD_188238 | JGI IMG/M metagenome (GOLD analysis project Ga0209039, IMG submission 188238) | Bog forest soil microbial communities from Calvert Island, British Columbia, Canada - ECP12_OM1 (SPAdes) (version 2) | ecosystem: Environmental > Aquatic > Freshwater > Wetlands > Bog ... | reverse complement strand
CAACGTTGGTCGTAGCGGGGCCCTTCCTGAAGACGGGGCGTGGTAGTTGCCAAAGGGTTAGCCCAATGTGGTTGTTCCGCCTGCGTTTTGTCCACTCGGAGGAACCAATCGGCAAAATATCCATCCTGAGCGGAAACCGGTGTGGAAACGGCAAGAATCATGATCGCGATACTCATACACGTGTTGCGCATACTACTGACCTGGCGGGTGGGGCAGAGAGTTCTTGCGATTCTTGGTTCATGGGCCACGGCGGGAGTATATCATTCACGCAAGGCCCTTTGTTGGCAGCAAGTAAGACACTGGGTGCCGCACCCTTTGGTTTGTAAGGGTGCGGGTTTTGACGATTCCGCAAGCTGAAATCAATTCCATGCGCAATCCGTTGCAGCGATACTACGGGCGCGGCGATCTCCACTTCATCACGTTTAGTTGTTACCGGCGCAGGCCATACTTGGGGACGGCTCGCGCACGCAATCAGTTTGTAAAGATACTCGGGCAAGTTCGTTCGCGGTACAGGTTCCAGCTGCTTGGGTATGTGGTGATGCCGGAGCATGTGCATCTGATCATCAGCGAACCCACGAAAGGTACTCCTTCGCAAGTGCTGAAGCAAAGAGTCTCCCGCGCTTTGCGGCGGCGGCCGAGGAATGCGTCCGCGCGACTGCCGCTGCCATTCGGCGCGACAGAATTGCAAGCGCCGGCGTTCTGGCAGCGCCGGTTCTATGATTTCATCGTGTGGAGCAGCGGGAAGTTGAGGGAGAAACTGATCTACATGCACCGGAATCCGGTGCAACGGAAGTTGGTCAGCCATCCGAGGGATTGGCCGTGGAGCAGTTGGATGCACTACGAAGAGGGAGAATCCGGACTCATTGCGATGGACACTTTGCGTTAGGAGAAAAGTCGCGAACCCAACGGCAAGAATTGGAAACGTCAAAACCCGCACCCTTTATAAAGCAAACCCAAAGGGTGCGGCACCCAGTTGTTGGCTTGTCACAAAGGTTTCGCCACCAGGAAAAGTTTTAAGTTTTCAGTTGTAAGTTTCAGAGTAGAGAACCCCAAGACCCGGGTAAAAAATCGTACCCGGGGCACCCGCAAGAGGTTTAGACGATTGGGGAGGGGACAATAGTCAGGTTGGGGGTGGTGGAGGCGCGTTCGAGGAGATGTTTTTCGCGGAGGTGGCGCTGGACGCGACGGCCCCAGGAGCGCACGAAGGTGTAATTCAACGCGCCGCCGATGGCGGAGCTGGCCAGGGGAACCATGCGTCCCACCCACTTTTCCGCGCTTTCTTCGCCGATGCGCACGGCGAGGCGGCCAGCGAGGCGAGGCGCGAGCTTTTCTACCACTTGCTTTTCGGCGAGATCCTTGCTGAAGTCGATCCCGGCTGCGGCAGCAGCGGCCAGCCACAATTCGATGCGTTGATCGCGCCCTTTCTGTTCAAACCCATAGAGCAGGCAAAGCCGCTGGATCAGCCGCAAGGTAATAACGGTGAGGAGGCTGGCGTCCGGCAACAGTGTGAGCATGCCTCCCAGGCCAAATCCGGCACCTTGCGCCAAAGCCAGGCGTTGCGCGTCGTGGATCAGGCGCTCTGCAATGGCGTCCAGCTTAGCCATTGGGACATCTTTCATGCGGCCAAAGTGGGGTACCCACAACTGGTGCTTCTGGGACAAGTACTTGCGGAAGTCTTCCGGGTCAATCTCGACGGAGCGAAGTCCCCGGAGCATGCCAAAACGCAAGAACCTGCCAAAGGTCTTGCCGGCGAGCGATTTGGGTAACCGTGCCATGGGCTACAAGCATCCTATGCCGGTTAGAGCGGGTCAAGACGAGTTACGTTGCATGCCCGGGACCAGGGGGAGTATTGACCTGCACGCGGCATCAGGACTGATGTCCTACTTGACGCGGAACGCGATTTAGGTAAACTGCGTTTTTCTATATGGCGACGCTTGCACCAGTCATGCCGGCCGAAATCGCTACGGACCTGGAGTATCCGCAGCGGGAAGCGGCGTTTTTCTACGGGCTATTCCTGCGCGGGCATTCAGCAGAAAGGCTGCGGCAGGATATTGAAGTGCCTCCAGCGGTGCTGGCCAAGTGGCACCGGGAAGTGGAGCGCGAGCCGGAGTTGCGAGATGTGCTGGGCCGCATGGTGGAATACCGGCGCCATGTACTGGCGATTTTCGATTCGCTGATTGGCTCGGAAGTGCAAAACCGGCGGCTCCAATAGGAGACCGGGCCGACCTCGTACTAGTCCTCCCTACGCGCGGATTCACGGCGATAAACCACTGCGGCAGGCAACTAGCGGGCACTTTCGCCTCGTCTAAGAAGAATCGGGGCCAAGTCTCTTCGAATGAGTAAGGTTACTGAATTGACGTGGCTTATTCGTAGGATTAGAATCCAGGGGTCGTAAGGGTGTCTCAATGCCAAAGATTTTTCGGACGTATTCCACGTATCTCATTGCGTTTACGTTTCTCGCTTTGCCTGTTTGCGCACAGCAACAGCAAGCTCCGGATCCCAACGCTCAGATTCCCATTCCCGCCGAGAATCAGAAGCTGACCAAAGAACAGAAACAGAAAATGAAGAAGACCCTCAAGGAATTGGAGGGTCCCTACCGGACTTGGCTGAACGAAGACGTGGTGTACATTATTGCGCCGGAAGAGCGCACCGCCTTCCTGCAATTGGAAACCAACGAGGAGCGCGAGCAGTTCATCGAGCAGTTCTGGCTGCGCCGCAGCACCAACCCCGATTTGCCGGACAACGACTTCAAGGAAGAGCATTATCGCCGCATTGCCTATGCCAACGAGCATTTCGCTTCCGGCATCCCCGGTTGGAGGACGGATCGCGGGCGCATCTACATCATGTGGGGCAAACCCGACGAGATCGAATCGCATCCGACCGGCGGTACCTATGATCGCCCGATGGAAGAAGGCGGGGGATCGACCACGACGTATCCTTGGGAAACCTGGCGGTACCGGTATCTGGAAGGAATTCAGGAAAACGTGATATTGGAGTTCGTCGATCCGAGCGGTTCCGGCGAATATCACCTGACGATGGATCCGTCGGAGAAGGACGCGCTGCTGTACGTTCCCGGCGCAGGCTTGAGCCAACTGGAAGAGATGGGCATGGCTTCCAAAACGGATCGCTTCACGCGCTCGGATGGCACGCATCTTCCGACGACGATGGGAGGAGAACCCGCCAGCCTGAATGAGTTCACGCGGCTGGAACTGTACGCGAAGATTCAGAAGCCCCCGGAAGTGAAGTACAAGGACCTGGAAGCTCTAGTGACTACGCGGATGGTGCGCGATCAGGTTCATTTCACGTACCGAACCGATTTCATGAAAGTGACGAGCGACACGGTGCTGGTGCCGGTGACGGTGCAGATCCCCAACCACCAACTGCAGTTCAAGGCGAAGGAGGGCGTGCATTCCGCCTCGATCAACATTTTTGGGCGCGTGAGCACACTGACGGGCCGCACGGTGCAGACGTTTGAAGATTCAGTGAGCAAAGACTTTCCAGATTCGCTGTTCCAGCAGTCCGTGAAGCAATCTTCGATTTACCAGAAGGCGTTGCCGTTGCGTCCCGGGCTGTACCGGCTGGACCTGGTGATCAAAGATGTGGAGAGCGGGAACGTTGGCGTGGTGAATGCGCGCCTGGCAGTACCGCGCTACGAAGATGTGAAGCTGGATGCCAGCACGCTGATTCTTGCGGACCAGATCGAGCACGTTCCTGCCAAGCAAATTGGCACGGGCCAGTTTGTTCTGGGCTCGTCCAAGGTTCGTCCGCGCATGGACGGCGATTTTACGACCAACGACAAGCTGGGCATCTATCTTCAAGTGTATAACCTGAAACCCGACGACAAGACGCACAAGTCCAACGCGACGTTTGTGTACACGGTGAAGAAGGGCGAGCAGCAGGTGATGCAGTTCAAGGAAACCTCCGAGCAGATGAAGCAGACCGGCGATCAGGTCACGATTGAACGGTTGCTGCCGCTGGCAACCCTGGCGCCGGGTAAGTATACTCTGGAGGTTAGCGCGACGGACACGCTGTCGCAGAGCAGCATTTCGCGCACGGCAGATTTTTCGATCAAGATACCAGTGGAACCCAAGACTGCGGCGAAGGCAACACCAGGGAGGTAAAGCGACGTGAAGCCCGGCCGGCTCCTGTGCTTCGGAGTGTTGTTGGCGTGCGCTATAGGTGTGAGCTGGGGCGCGGCGCCGGCGAGAGCGCAAACCACGTCGAAACCTTCCTCGGGGACACTTTCCGGAGTGGTGCGTGATTCCGCGGGAATTCCGCAACTGGGCGCGACCGTGGAAGTTTTTTCAGAGACGCCCGGGGTGCTGGCGGTGCGCCAGTTCCTCACAAACACCCAAGGAATTTTCAAAGGCGACAAGCTTACGCCGGGTTTCTACACCGTTCGCGTGACGCTGGCCGGATTCCTTCCCGATCTTGAGAAACACATCCGTATTTCTTCGAACCTGACCACCGTCGTGCGCGTGCAGATGGAATCCATGTTCGCCTCGATCGAGCAACTCCGGCGGCCTCCCACGAGTGGCGCCACGGAGCCCGACGATTGGAAATGGGTATTGCGTTCGGCTTCGGGTCTGCGGCCGGTTCTGCAATGGGGCGAGGACGGCTCTGCCGCCGCCTCCATGATCGTGCCGGACGGCAACAGCTACCACCCACGAGCACGCGTGGAGCTCACCAATGGCGCGCGACGTCCGGGTTCGGTGTCCAGCATAGGTGCTGCCCCGGGCACCGCGTTCGCCTACGATCAGCCCATCGACCGTTTCAATCACGTGGTATTCGCGGGGCAGGTCAGCTACGACGAAGACTCTCCCGCGGGCGGAATTGCAGCCGTCTGGCTACCGACTGGTTCGTTTACGAACGGGCCGCAGAGCACGATTGTCCTTCGCGAAGCAAAGATTGGCCCGGAAGGATCCACGTTCCGCGGCTTGCGTCTCGATCAGGGTGGATCAGTGACGCTTGGTGATCGCTTCCTGCTGCGTGTTGGCGGCGAATATGTGCTCATGGGTGTTGGGTCTTCCGCGTGGAGCGTGCGCCCGCGCATGAAATTGGAGGCGCGGGTTGCTCCGAAATGGTATGCGGATATGATTTATGCGGCGCTACCCAATAGCGCGCTGCCGAATGACACGCTTGTTTCCGATCTGACTGGTTCGTCGCCGACCGGCAATCTGACGAACGCGCTCAATCAACTCGACACCTTCCCTTCGTTGCTGTTTCGCCAGGGCCGCCCGGTGCTGGAAAATGGCCAACACGAAGAATTGGCCATGGAGCGCAAGCTAGGGAGCCACGGCGTCCTGCAGGTTGCCGCTTTCCATGATGACAATCGCCATGTGGCGCTTTACGGCCGCGGCGAGGACCTGCCTTCCTCTGAGTATATTCAGGACTTTTATTCGAAAGGATTTGCCTACGATGGGGGATCCTCTTCGAGTTGGGGTACACGTCTTGCCCTGCGGCGGAGAATCACGGACGATATGGAATTCACGACGGTTTATGCGTTCGCGGGCGCCCTTGTTCCCACGGGTGCCGTAGATGGCGAGTTGCGGGATGCGCTTCGCACGATGCCGCGGCACTCGCTCGCTGCCAAGGTCACGGGGAAAGTTCCACGAACGGGCATGATCGTTAGCGCAGGCTACAAGTGGGTGAGCGGCGTAAGTGTCTCGCGAGTGGATCCCTACGGCGAAAACATCTATCAGGTCAATCCCTATGCGTCCATCATCATTCGTCAGCCACTGCCGAGGTTTGCGCTGGGGCGTTGGGAAGCCAACGCGGAGTGCGACAACTTGTTTGCGCAAGGCTATGTTCCCCTAAGCACGCCGGATGGGCCGCTGCTGCTTGTGCCTGCGTTCCGAAGCTTCCGTGGGGGTCTGAGCGTGCAGTTTTAGCAGTCGCAGAGCTTCTGGAAAGTTGTATTCGCCCTACCAGAAAGTGGAAGTCGCTTCGACAGAGCCCGCCATGAATCCGGAAGTGCATGAATTGTAAGCACTTGACAGGAGAGCTACCTACCAAAGATTGGAAGGCGAGTTGCACGCTAAATGCGGACGGGGTGTATTTGACGGCTTAAGCCATGAAGGAGAATCTACGAGTCAAAGTGGGGGCGGTAGTTCTGGCGCTAGCGACGCTGGCGGCGGTGATCTTCGCTTGGCTTAATTTCGTTCAGCGCTCGCAGTTCGATCTTGTGGATGACGGAGTGGCCTGGTCCGATAGCGCCGCAGGGATTGAGGCGTGGCGCGTGGCTCCCGATTCCCCCGCGGCGGGTGCGGGCATCCGGCCCGGGGACATCCTGCTGACGATCAACGATGCAGCCGTGCCGAGTGCGGCGCAAGTGGCGCGGCGGCTCTTCCGCGCAGGCCTTTGGACACAACTCCGCTACAAGCTCACGCGCAACGGTGAAGAGTTTGAAACGCGCCTGATCACGACGCCCGCGCATAAGCCCATCACCGTCGAGAACTACTTGCGGGTTGTGGGCCTGTTGTACCTCTTCATCGGACTGTTCATTTTCATCCGGCGGTGGAATGCGCCGCGTGCGGTGCATTTCTATGTGTTCTGCCTGGTCTCGTTCATTCTGTACTCGTTCCAATACAGCGGAAAGCTGGACACCTTTGATTTGGAAGTGTATTGGGCCAGCGTGGGCGCGCGGCTACTGGCACCGGCACTTCTGCTGCATTTTGCGCTTGTGTTTCCAAAGCGCAGCGAATCGGCCCGCAAGTCACTCCTGAAATTCACGGCTGTTTATGCGCCGCCGCTGGGCCTCCTGCTGATTCACATTCTCGCCGCCGTCAATGCCCTGGGCTTTGTGCCCACCACGCGATCGCGCGTCCTTCTTGAAGAGTTGGAATTGAGCTTCCTGGGCGCGTATTTCCTGCTTGCGGGGCTGGTATTTTATTTCAGCTACCGCCGCTCGCGTTCGGGCGTGCTTCGCCAGCAGATGAAGTGGCTGACGGCTGGCACCTTGGCCGGCAGCCTGCCGTTCACGCTGCTGTACATCATTCCGTACGACTTCGACGCTGCCACGCTGCCGTGGGAGCAATTCACGGCGCTGAGCCTGGTATTGATCCCGCTGTGCTTTGGATACGCCATCATTCGCTACCGCTTGATGGACGTGGACATCATCTTCAAGCGCGGCTTGGCCTATACGGCAGCGACAGCCGCGGTTGCGGCCATCTATTTCGCGCTGGTGGCGCTAATTGCGGAGATATTCCACACACAGACGAGCGGACCCGTTGCGGGCATGATCGCCATCGTGATCGCCGCGTTCCTGTTTCAGCCGTTTCGCGAAGGCATTCAGGCGCGGCTGGATCGTTTTTTCTACCGGGATCGTCTCGATTATCGCCGCACGTTGATTGAATTCGGGCGCACGCTGACGAACGAAGTCCGCCTGGAGCCCATGCTGGGTTCGGTGATGGACCGTGTATCGCAAACTCTGCTTGTCGATCGCCTGGCGATCTTCGTGGAAGATCCGCAGCGCCCCGGGGAGATGCGGCTGGCTCGCTCGATGGGTGTGCGGCTGACGGAACCACTGGACCTGAGCTTTATCGCGCCGGCGCGGGAGGAATTCCAGCGCGGCCCCATTTTCTATGAATCTTCGCGCAGCGCCAGGGAAGTGAGCGAGACCGTCCGCCGCACCCTGGAACAGCTCGATCTGAATTACTTCATCCCCTGCCGTATCCGCGAACATGCGGTCGCCGTGCTTGGGCTGGGTAAGACCGTTGACGGGGATTTTCTTTCGAGCGACGACGTCGAACTGGTGCAGACTATCGCCGGCTATGTGGCCATCGCGCTGGACAATTCGCAACTCTACAGCTCGCTGGAACAGAAAGCCTCCGAAATCGCCCGCCTCAAGGATTTCAGCGAGAACATCGTGGAATCGTTGAATGTCGGCGTGCTGGCCGTGGACCTCCAGGGAACCGTGGAAGCTTGGAACAGCCGGATGGAACAGGTCTTTGGCGTGCCGCGGGATGCAGCGGTTGGCCAGCCCCTCAGCAGTCTGTTGCCGCCGGAACTCGCTTCGGAAATTGCTTCCCGGGACGATCTGGAACAAATCACCGGGATCTACAAGCACCGCCTGCAGCGTGAGGGGCTTTCTCTGGTGGTGAACGTTTCGATCACGCCGCTCGTGGGCAAGTCCGGTGAGCGCATTGGCCGTTTGCTTTTGTTTGACGATGTGACGCAGCGCGAACGCATGGAAGAGCAGATGAGCCAGACGGAGAAGCTCACTTCGCTGGGACTGTTGGCCGCGGGCGTGGCGCATGAAGTGAACACGCCCTTGGCGGTCATCTCCAATTACATCCAGATGCTGGCCAAACAGATGCCGGAGGATGATCCGCGGCATTCGATCATCGAAAAGATCGTCAAGCAGACGTTTCGTGCGAGCGAGATCGTCAACAACCTGCTGAATTTCTCGCGCACGGGCGCGGGGGAATTAGCGGATGTGGACCTGAATCGTGTAGTGGAAGAGACGCTGTCGCTGGTGGCGCACCCGCTGAAGACATCGCAAATACGCGTGGTCAAGCAGCTTGGCGAGGGGCTGCCCCCAGTACGAGGGTCCGCCAATAAGTTGCAGCAGGTCTTTTTGAATCTGTTCCTGAATGCGCGGGATGCCATGCCCACGGGCGGAATGCTGGAAGTGCGCACGGCCGCGCACAATGGCAGCGTGGAAGTCGAAGTCGTGGACACGGGCAACGGTATCCCCCGCGAACACATCCATAAGATTTTCGATCCATTTTTCACCACCAAGGCAACCGGGCGCGGCACGGGGCTGGGCTTGTCCGTAACGTACGGGATCATCAAAGAACACGCCGGCAGAATTGATGTGCGCTCGACGCCAGGCCGCGGAACCGCGTTCCACGTCGAGTTGCCGGCTGTCAGGAAAGTAGTCCATGTCTAAAGGCTCGATTCTTGTTGTTGACGATGAATCGGAGATTCGCGAAGGCCTTGAGCTGCTCCTGAAGACGGAAGGGTATCAGGTCTCCAGCGCGGGAACCGGCCAGATGGGGCTCTCCTGTCTGGAAGAGCGCCCGTTCGACTTGCTGCTGCTCGATGTCAGCCTTCCCGACCGCAACGGCATCGACATGCTGAAGGAAATTCATCGCCAAGATCCGCATCTGCCCATCCTTCTGATTACGGCCTATGGCTCGATCGAAATGGCGCGGGCGGCATTCAAGAGCGGGGCGATGGACTACATCACCAAGCCGTGGTCCAACGATGAACTGTTGGCGCAGGTGGCCCAGGCAGTGGAAGCGCGGCGGCTTCGCGATGAAAACCTTCACCTGAAGCGGGCGCTGAAGCAACGTTTCAATTTCCCCAATATCATCGGGAAGAGCGACAAAATGTTGACGCTGTTCGACCTGGTTGCGCAGGTTGGGCCGTCACGCTCCACCATTCTGATCAGCGGTGAAAGCGGCACGGGCAAGGAACTGATCGCCAAAGCCATTCACTCCGCTTCGCCGCGCGCGGACAAGGCTTTCGTCCCCGTGAATACGGGCTCGATTCCCGTCGACCTCCTGGAATCGCAACTATTCGGGCATGTGAAGGGAGCGTTTACCAGCGCCGTGGCTTCCAAGAAGGGTCTTTTCGAAGTGGCCGATCAGGGCACGATCTTTTTCGATGAAATTGCCACCGTGAGTCCGGAAACCCAGGCCAAGCTCCTGCGCGTGATTCAGGAGCGCGAATTCATGCGGCTGGGGGGCACGGAGCAGATCAAGGTAGACGTCCGCATCGTGGCGGCTTCCAATATCGACCTGCTTTCGCTCGTCAAGGAAGGGCGCTTTCGCGAAGACCTGTACCATCGTTTGAATGTGATCCATCTTCGCTTGCCCCCTCTGCGCGACCGCCGCGAAGACATTCCGATGCTGCTGATCCATTTCATGGAACGCTTCTGCCTGGAAAACACGAAGCCTTTGCGGCAATTCACTCCGGCGGCGATGAAACTGCTGATGGACTACGACTGGCCGGGAAACGTGCGCGAACTGGAGAACGTGGTGGAGCGCGCCGTGGTTCTCTCGACGCAGGAGCGTGTGGACGTCGACCTGCTGCCGGATTCCATTCGCAGCAAGGAGATCGTCCGCGGTGTGCGCCTACAACTTTCGGAGTTCCTTCCGCCATTGCCGGGCGAAGCGGGCGCGCGAACCGCAGCGGACAGTCGCACTCCTTCGCTGTTCCAGATCATCGATGAGGTGGAGCGGCGCATCATTGTGGATATGCTGGAGCGCACGGGATGGAACCAGACGGAGGCGGCCGAGCGATTTCTGATCCCGCTGTCCACTCTGAATCAGAAGATCAAGAGGCTTGGCATTGATGTACGGCGGCGGGGTCGCTTAGACGAGGGCCAAGTGGCGTTACTAGGGAAATAGGGCCCGTTCCAAACTGGAACAGGGCCCCTCGTCATCGTTCTTCTTTTACTTTATTCTTGCATCTGCTTTTTCGGCTAGGCACAGTTACCTGCAGATGATCCTTCGCCTTTCTGATTCCCTCTCGCGGGGTCTCTTGGTTTTAGCGGCCGCGGCGGTCGCCGTGGTGGTGTCTTTTTTTGGGATTCGCATGGCCATTGCGGCGCGTGCTGCCGACGGCACAACAGCCAGAGACTTCGAGATGGCCGCGCGCCTGGAGCCGCGCAATCCGGAGTATTGGTACCGGCTGGGACATTATGAGCAGTACAGTCTTGAGGACCCGGAACCTGTCCGGGCCATGGATTCCCTCCACCGTGCCATTGCGCTTGATCCGCACTACACCGAGGCGTGGCTGGATCTGGCCACGGCTCATGAGTTGGAGGGCAATGCGGAGGCGACGCGCGATGCCTACCAGCGCGCCGAGCAAAGCGACCCCGTTTCCGCAGAAGTTGCCTGGCGCTATGGAAACTACCAGTTGCGCGCGGGGGATTTGCCGCATGCGTTTGCGGAACTTCACCGTGCGCTGCTGGCCGACCCTGGCCGCGCTGCCGCGGCCTTCTCTCGTGTCTACCGGGCGGACCCGAACCTCGACGAAATCCTTGCCAAGGTGCTGCCAGCCCAGCCGGCGGTGTACGTCGATGTCATCACCGAGGCTACCAGCGCCAAGCAACTGGGCGTGGCCCTGGAAGTCTGGGCGCAATTGCTGACATTGCATCCCAATCTCCAGATCCGGGATTTCAGCATGCTGGTGGGCGCACTCGTGGCCGCCGGCGCGGACGCCGATGCACGCCGCGTCTGGGAACAGGGAACGGCCACGCTGAATCTACCGCCGCTGCTGCAGCCGCGAGGTTCCATCCTGTGGGATCCAAGTTTTGAATCCGGCATCAGCAACGCGCCCTTTTCCTGGCAATTTCAGCCGATTGCGCAGGGAGTACGCACGACATTTGACACCACGCAAAAGCTCTCGGGGGCGCAGTCGCTGCGGATTTCGTTTGACGGCAAGGAAAACCCGAATCTGGACGTGGCCTGCACCGTGGGGCTCGTGGAGCCGGGCGGCCACTACCTGTTTTCCGGCTGGATCAAAACGCAAGAACTGACCACGAATCAGGGCCTGTCTTTCCGCTTGCAAAGTTTGGGCAAAGAGTATATTCCCCCGATTGTGACGCGCGAGGTGCATGGCACAACCCCGTGGACCTCGATCGATCTCCCGTGGACGGCCGGGCCGGATGTCCACCGGGTCGAGGTCTGTGTGCGCCGGGATCCCAGCGACGATCCGGATGTGCGCATATCGGGGAACGCCTGGATCGATGATGTGACGCTGGTGCCGCAAACGCCGGAGCATCGGCAGCCATGAGATTCTTTCGCTTGGCCATTTGCGCACTCGTGACCTTTAGCGTTCTTGCGTATGGAGGAGTGGAAGAATGGTCGCAGGCCGTCGTGGAGATCGGCTTGGCGTGGCTACTGGTGCTCTGGGCCCTGCGCCAATACCAGCGGCGATCCGAGCAAATTCAGCTCTCTCCCTTGTTTATGCCCCTGGCCAGCCTGGCGCTCCTGGTGTTGATACAGATGGTGTTTCACACCACCGCCTCCCAGTATCACACGCGTGTGGAGCTGCAGCTCCTGATTGGCTACGTTACCCTGTTGTTGCTGTTGACACAGGCGTTCCACCGTTCCAGCCACCTGAGAGGTCTGGTGTGGTTTTTGATGTGCCTGGCCTTTTTCGTTTCGATCTTTGGCATCCTCCAGCACCTCACATTTAACGGCAAGCTCTACTGGTTTCGTGTCATGAGGTATGGTGGCCTGCCTTTTGGGCCCTACGTGAACCGGAATCACTTTGCGGGTTTTGCGGAGCTCATGATCCCTATTGCCCTGGTGCCTTTGTTCCTCGGCAAAGTCCGGCGTGAGCGGCTGTTCCTGGTGGCGCTGTTCGCGATCGTGCCGATCGTGGCGCTGCTGCTTTCGGCTTCCCGCGGGGGCATAGTCAGCCTGGCCGTAGAACTGGTCGTACTGTTTCTTCTACTGCTGATGCGGCGGGTCCGCGGCAGACACATGCTGGTGGGCGGGATGGCAGTTTTGTGCGCCGTCCTGGCCGTTTCCTGGATAGGCGTCCATCAGGTGCTGGAGCGGTTTGCCAACTACCAATCCATGGAGGTCTCCCAGGGGAAACGGGCGGCTATGCGCGTAGATACCTGGCACATCTTCCTCGACCACCCGCTGATGGGGACGGGGCTGGGTACCCTCCAAATGGTCTTTCCCCCGTACGACACGCTCTATGACGGCAAGATCGTCAATCACACCCACAACGACTACTTGGAGGCGCTGGCGGAAACGGGAGTTTTGGGTGGCCTGTGCTGCGCCTGGTTTCTTGGAGTTCTCTTAATTGAATCCTTGCGCGGGCTGGCGGAGCTCGGCAGTTCCTTCGGCGCCTCCTTGAACCTGTCCGGGCTTGTGGGCTGCAGTGGGCTACTGGTCCATAGTTTGGTAGACTTTAATCTGCACATACCAGCCAACGCGATGCTGTTTGTAGTGGCCGCGTTCCTGGCGACGACCCGCCTTCAACCCTCCCCGCCCGGGCGAATAGCAAGGGATTCCGCCGGTCAGTTTGATGCGAAAACAAAAGGCAGTTCGCGGGCAACAAACGGTATAATGCCGCAAGGGGGTCAGTCATCCTGATGTTTGAAGTACGAGTTGCCAATCGGTCATTGCCCGTGTGCCTAACCGTTCTGGCGGGCGCGCTCATGCTTGCTCCGCGGATTCCTGCGCAGGACGCTCCCGTTCTGGAGACGCCGCAGCAGACCAACGAGCGCATTCGTAATCTCTCCACGGAAGCGAAATCCGGCCAACATGATTATGTAATTGGGAATGGTGATCTATTAGATATATCCGTGTTTGATGTCCCAGAGCTGACGCGCGAACTGCGGGTCAGCCAATCGGGCACCATTGGCATTCCCCTGGTACCGGTCCGGCTGCGGGTTGTGGGGCTGACGGAACTCCAGGCGGAGCAGAAAATCGCGGAGGTTCTGGAAGCGAATGGACTGGTGAGCCATCCGGAAGTGGGTGTGGCGGTGAAAGAGCATCGCAGCCGGCCGATCACCATTGTCGGGGCGGTGCAGCACCCGATGGTCTACGAAGCGGAGCACAGTGTAACGTTGCTCGAGGTTTTGGCCGAAGCCGGCGGCATCGCCAGTGATGCCGGCGATACCATCATCGTTTCCCGCCCGCATACCGCGACATTCATCGAAGTGAAGGATCCCACCGCGATCAACAATCAAGGCGCTCCGGGCGCGGGCTCAGGCTCGGGCGAGCCTCCGGAAATCGATGTGACCACAGGCACCACGCCTGCCGCCGAAGCCCCGAAGACTCCGGCGCCGGCTGCATCCGGGTTTCCCTCTGCGACGCAGATGGCGCAGAACGCGGCGACTCCTCCGGCAGCGGGCCAGCCGCTACCGGACCAACATTCGGCATCTTCGAGCACCATTACGATCAATCTAAATGAGCTTCTGGAAGCGGGAGATCTGCACAACAACATACCCCTGCAGGGCGGGGACGTGGTTACCGTTCCGCACGCGGGGATTGTCTATGTTCTTGGAGCGGTCAATCATCCCGGTGGATTTGTGGTTTCCAACGATCGCACGCAACTCACCACTCTCAAGGTGCTTTCTCTTGCCGGGGGGCTCACGAATATTGCCAAGACAGATCGCGCCGTAATCATTCGCAAAGACGATCAAGGCAAGCAGACGGAAACGGCCGTGGACCTCAAGAAGGTGCTCCATCGCGAATCCGAAGACCTGCAAATGCACCCCAGCGACATTCTCTACATTCCGGATAGCCGGGCCAAACAGGTAGTGCTCAGTGCGGTGGCATTGGGAGTTGCAGTTGGCAGTGCTGTAGCCATCTACCGGGTCGCGTACCACTGAGATACTTGGAATGAACGACGACACAAAAATAATGCCGCGGGACCCCGGGTCAAATGGGGGCGTCAATGTGTACAGCCCGTCCGCGCGCCTGCCGCACATCGACCTCTCGCCCCGCGAACCGCATTTGTACGACTACCTGCTGATCCTGCGCAAGCACCAGTGGCTGATCCTTTCCTTTCTGCTCCTGGTGGTTACGATCGTGAGCATCGCCACGTTCCGCACGCGCCCGGTGTATGTGGCCACCGCGAAAATCGAAATCGATCGCGAAAGCCCCACTGCTCTTCCGTTCCAGGGCACCGATACCTACGATTTGATGATGGAAGATGAGAACTACATCGAGACGCAATCCAAGATCCTCACCAGCGAGACCCTGGCGCTGCAGACCATTCGCAACAGCGGCGTCGCAACTCATCCGGATTTTGCCAGTGAGAATGGCCCTTCGGAGGCCATTGCCACGGGGAGCCTGGCCAACCAGAAACGCCCGCCGGAGATCAGCGCATTCCTCGGAAGCCTGGGCGTCAAACGCATTCCGAACAGCAACTTGATGGAAGTGAGTTTCGAATCGACCGATCCGCAGCTTGCGGCGCGCATGGTGAATGCGCATCTGGAAAACTACATCGAGCAGAATTACCGCAGCCGTTACGAAGCCACAACGCAGGCATCGCGCTGGCTGGCCGGGCAGCTTGACGAACTCAAGGTCAAGGTCGAACGGTCTGAAAACGCGCGCATCGAGTACGAGCGGCAGAATCAGATCTGGACCGTTGACGACAAGCAGACCATGACCACGCAGCGCCTCGGCGATTTGAACAAGGAACTCACCGACGCGCAAAGCGATCGCATCAAGAAGCAAGCTCTCTACGAGTTTGCCAAGTCCGGAGAGCTTGGAGCCGTTCCGCAGTTGCGCGATAACAGCGTCCTGCAAGACTTGCAGAAAAGGCGCTCGGACCTTTCCATCCAATATACGGAAGCCGTCAACCAATACGGCCCGAATTTTCCCAAAGTCCTGCGCATCCAGGCGCAGATCAAGGATGTGGACGAGCAAATTACCCGCCAGAGCAAAAGCATTGTCGTGGAGTTGGAGAACGACTACCGAGCCGCGCTGCAGTTGGAAGAGCTCCGCACCAAGGCCCTGGACCAGCAAAAAGCCGACACCAACGTGATGTCGGAGAAAATGGTTCAATACAACATTCTGCGGCGCGAGGCGGAAGCCAACAAAGCCCTCTATGAAGGGCTGCTGACCAAGCTCAAGGAAGCGGGTATCTCCGCGGGCTTGCGGTCTTCCAATATACACATTGTGGATCCGGCGATGATCCCCTCGTACCCCTCGCGTCCCGCCAAAGCGCGCAACATTGCCCTGGCGTTTCTAGTAGGGCTGATCGGGGGAATCGGGCTGGCGTTGCTCCGCGAGTATCTGGATAACACGGTGAAGACCCCCGATGACATCGAAACGCTAGCGCGCCTGCCTTCTCTTGCCGTGGTGCCGACTTTTGGAGACGGCGCTTCGACCAATAGGCGAGCCGGGCTTTTGAGAGGGTCTTCCACAAATGGCAATGAAAAGCGCATTGAACTGGTTGCGCAGCACTTGCCGAAATCGCAAGTTTCAGAAGCATTCCGCGCGCTGCGTACGGCTCTTTTGTTGTCGCAGCCGGATCGTCCGCCGCAAGTTATCCTGGTAACCAGCGCACTGCCGCGCGAAGGGAAAACCACGGCGGCGGCGAATCTCGCCGTGACCCTGGCGCAGTTGGGCGATAAGACGGTTATTGTGGATGCCGACCTGCGCAAGCCCGGCATCACGCGCTTGTTGAATTTGGGGACAGGCAAATATGCCGGGTTGAGTTCTTATCTTGCCGGCGTGTCCAGTTTGGAGCTGGTCACCGTTCCGCATCCCGCGATTCCTAATCTGGCGGCAATTCCTACCGGGCCGCTGCCTCCGAATCCGGCAGACCTGTTGTCGTCGCACCGGCTGACGGATGCCATTGCGGAGTTGCGCACCAAATTCAAATTTATTGTGATTGACTCGCCGCCCATCATGGCCGCCACCGATGCGGTGATTCTGTCCGTACAAGCCGATGGTGTGCTGCTTGTGGTGCGCAGCGGTGAAACTCCCAAGGAAGCCTTTACCCGCACGCGCGACCTGCTCAACAGCGTCAAGAGCCATATCCTGGGAGTCGTCCTCAACGCCGTGGATGCCAGCGCCCCGGATTATTACTACTCTTACCGCTACTATCCCTATTCGTATGGCTATGGTCCTCAGGAAGCCCTGGATCCGCTCAGCGAAGAGTCCCCCTCCCGCGCCTCGGTTCATTCCGCGGACCTCGACGATTCGGACAAACTCTGAGGAGGCTACGTGCGATATCTCATCACCGGGGGCGCTGGATTTATCGGCTCGCACCTGACAGAAAGGCTGCTGGAGCAGGGCGAACGCGTGGTGTTGCTGGACAATCTGTCCACCGGCAGCATGGAGAATATCCGGCACCTCAAAAGTTCTGAGCGGCTGGAGTATCACCTCGACGGGATCGAGAACCGCCAACTCCTCGCCGAACTAGTGGATGATGCGGATGTCATCATTCACCTTGCCGCTGCGGTGGGCGTGAAACTGATCGTGGAAAGTCCCGTCCGCACCATCGAAACCAATGTCAACGGCACGCAGCTCATTCTGGAAGCTGCCTGCAAGAAAAAGAAACTCCTGCTGATTGCGTCCACTTCCGAGGTCTACGGCAAGAATACTCAGGTGCCCTTTCACGAGGACGCCGATCTTGTTCTTGGCCCCACAACCAAGGGCCGCTGGAGTTATGCCGCTTCCAAAGCGCTGGACGAATTCCTCGCGCTGTCTTACTGGAAGGAAAAGAAGCAGCCGGTCATCGTGGCGCGTTTTTTCAACACCGTCGGACCCCGCCAAACCGGGCGCTATGGCATGGTGCTGCCCAACTTCGTGAAGCGTGCTCTCGAGCAAGCGCCCATCGAAGTGTACGGTGATGGGACGCAATCGCGGTGTTTCTGCGATGTGCGGGACACCGTCGAGGCACTGCTCCGCTTGATTCCCCTGGAACGCGCTCTCGGGGAAGTCGTGAACATCGGCAACACCGAAGAGGTCACCATCGAGAATCTGGCCAAGATCGTCAAGCAGCGCACGAGCAGCTCCTCTGCCATCCAATTCATCCCCTACGACAAGGCCTACGAACCCGGCTTCGAAGACATGATGCGCCGCGTGCCGTGCATCGATAAGCTTGTCTCTCTCACGGGCTTCCGTCCCCAGACTTCTCTGGCCCAGATCATCGACCGCGTTGCCACCTATTTCCGCCAGAAAGAAGGGTTTCAGTCAGTTCCGGTCGCCGCAAAAAGCTCCATCGCGTGAGCTGATCCGTAACAAGCGCACCGCGGCAGTTTCTCTTGGACGATAGACGCTAGCGGCTTCCGCGCGGCACTTTTCCGCGATTCCCCCTTCACCTTGTTTGGTGGCCCTTCTTTTCGCCTTTCCAGCCATCGGCGATTCACCGCGCAGCCAGGGATTCTGTATGATAGTTTCACCTTTGCTGTTTGAAAGCTGATCCCTTGAACGCTGATTCGCACAGCAAGTCGCGCGCGCTTGAATATGCCCTCGTTATCCTTTTTGTTCTTACCTTGCCGCTCATTAATCCGTGGGTTCGCGGCGATGGCGTGGGCTACTACGCGTATGCGCGCGCCCCGCTGATCGAACATAGTCTCGATTTTACGCATGACTATCAGGAGGCCAATCAATCCTTCCGTGAAGGACGTTTCGATTCCCTCGGCCAGCCCAAACCCGAATTCCGAACGCGCACGGGCCACCTCGATAACCATTTCACCGTGGGGCCCGCCATCCTGTGGTCCCCATTCTTACTTTTTGCGCATGGCGGTGTGCTGATCGCGCGGCTTCTGGGTTCCTCCATTCTCGCCGACGGCTTTTCGGCTCCCTATCGCTACGCCTTTGCCTTCGCCACGGCCTTCTACGGTTTCCTCTCCCTCCTCATTTCGTTTCGCCTCGCTCGCAAGTATCTTCATCCCCTGTGGGCATTCCTGGCGGTTCTGGCCATCTGGGGCGGCAGCTCTCTTCCCGTTTATATGTATTTCAATCCCTCGTGGTCCCATGCGCACTCGGCCTTTGTCGTGGCCCTTTTTCTGTTCTATTGGGATTCCACGCGAGAGAGCCGGACGCTCTCACAATGGCTGCTCCTGGGCCTGATCGTTGGGCTGATGCTCAATGTTTATTATCCCAACCTCATGGTAGCCTCCATCCTCGTTCTGGAAGGGATTGACCAGTACAGGCAAGCCTTTCGTTCCCGCCCCGCCGCTTCGCCCACCGTTTCGCAACTCCTGGGGCGTCATCTTCTGTTTGGCCTGACTGTTTGCATTGCGCTTCTGCCCACTTTCATCACGCGCTGGATTGTGTACGGCGGGCCATTGGAAACAGGGTACGTCTCGATTCGAGATTTCCTGTGGAAGTCCCCCGTATTTTTGAAGGTTCTCTTCTCTGCCAATCACGGGCTTTTTTCCTGGACACCGCTCCTGGCGATTGCCTGCCTCGGACTGATTCTTGCCGCCATCCGCATGCCGCGCATCGGTGTGCCCCTTCTTGTTGCCAGCGTGGCTTTTTACCTGTTTATCGCGCTTTACCCGGATTGGGCCGGCATCTCCTCGTATGGCAACCGGTTTTTTGTCTCGTTGACACCGATCTTCATATTTGGATTGGCCATGGCGCTGGACCGAGTTGCCGCCAGGTTCGCCAATGCCCGCACAAGCACCATCGTCTCCTCCGGCACACTCGCGTGCTTTGTTTTATGGAACCTCGGCCTGATCTACCAGTGGGGCACGCATCTGATTCCTGCGCGCGGCGCCATCTCTTTCCGCCAGGCAGCCTACAACCAGTTCATGGTCGTTCCGCATGAAATGCGCGGTCACCTGCGGTCCTATTTATTCAAGCGCAGCGACCTGATGCAGCAGATCGAAAAGCGCGATCTACAACAACTCAAGGATGATGTGCAACCCTGAAGCGCCGGCTAAACCAGCGATTCTGCCGCGTTGCGTGCTCGCCCGGTTCCATCTCCTGTGCTCATTTCTGCTAATCTGACAGGAGCATCACAGCGCGTTTCTGAGGCCAAGCGCCTAATGGCTACGGTAACTTCCAATTCACGCGTCACGGATTCGATGGGGGGCAGCGCCTCCGGCCCGTTTATTGTGCGTATCGAGCCGCCGCGTGGCTGGTTTGCGCTGCGCCTGCGCGAACTCTGGAATTATCGCGAACTGCTGTATTTTTTTGTTTGGCGCGACGTCAAGATCCGCTACAAGCAAACTGCCATTGGGATCATCTGGGTCGTCTTGCAGCCCCTTCTGACCATGCTGGTCGCCACGCTCTTTTTTGGCCGGCTTGCCAAGCTGCCCTCGCAAGGACTCCCCTACTCCGTGTTCTGTTTCGCCGGCGTGGTGCCCTGGGCCTACTTCTCCACGGCTCTTCTTAATGTCACGAACATCGTTGTCGAAAACCAGCGCGTCATTACCAAGGTCTATTTCCCGCGACTCATCCTGCCGGTTTCCGCCGCCCTTTCCGGCCTGGTCGATTTTTCCATTGGCTTCCTGGTTCTCCTGATTTACACGCTGGCTTACGGCATCCACCCCACGTTCACGATCCTGTTCATTCCCCTGCTCGTGCTGCTGGCTATTCTTACGGTTCTTGGCGTGGGTCTGTGGCTCTCCGCGCTGAATGCGCTTTATCGAGACGTGCGCTATCTGATGCCCTTTATCATCCAGTTCTGGACGCTTGCTTCGCCCGTTTATTATTCCAGCCAGCTTGTTCCGCAACGCTTCCGGTGGCTTTATGGCCTTAACCCCATGGCGGGCGTCATCGACGGTTTCCGCTGGGCACTGACGGGCCGCGGCTCCGCGCCCAGTTCCGTCCTGTTCGCCTCTGCCGCCATGGTGGTCTTCGCGGTCATCGGCGGGCTGGCGTATTTCAACCGCATGGAAGGAAAGATCGCGGACCGCGTATGAGCACGCCTGTCATCCAAACTTCGGGAATCAGCAAACGCTACCAGCGAGGGATGGTGGCCGCCAGCAGCCTGTTGCGGGATTCGCTGGCGCTTGCGCTGCGCTCACCGCTTAAGTTACTGCGTCGCGATCGCAAGGAAACCTTCTGGGCCCTGAAGGATATTTCCCTGGAGGTAGGTGAAGGCGAAGTTCTGGGCCTCATCGGGCGGAACGGTTCCGGCAAGACCACATTGTTGAAGATTCTCTCGCGGATCACCCAACCTACCTCCGGCTGGGCGGAAATCCGCGGACGCGTGGGCAGCTTGCTGGAAGTTGGCACCGGCTTCCACCCGGAACTTACCGGCCGGGAGAACACGTATCTCAGCGGAGCCATTCTCGGCATGAATCGCAGGGAAATTGCGCGCAAGTTTGACGCCATCGTGAGTTTTGCCGAACTCGAACAATTCATTGACACGCCCGTAAAACATTATTCCAGCGGCATGTATGTGCGCCTGGCCTTTGCCGTTGCCGCGCATCTCGAGCCGGAGATTCTGCTGGTGGACGAAGTGCTGGCCGTCGGCGACATCAACTTCCAGAAAAAGTGCCTCGGCAAAATGGGGGACGTCGCCCGCGCCGGCCGCACCGTCGTTCTCGTCAGCCACCAACTCAACCAGATCCGTCGCCTGTGCCAGCGCGTGGTCTGGATCGATGGCGGCAAGGTGCGCAAAAGCGGCCCTGCGGCGGAAATCGTGAGCGCCTATGAAGCGCACATGATGTCCGATGATCTGGCCGAAGCGCGTCCCTCCGAAGGCCGGGCGCAATTCCTGCGCTGGAAACTTCCTGGCGCCAATCCGGGTTCCGAGTACGTGCTTTCGACCGACGGCGAAACCACCGTGAGTTTCCTGCTCCGCGTGAATTCGCCTCTTCACGGCGTTCACCACGGCATTGGGCTCTACGACCAGTCGCGGCAGTTGCTTTGGGGCAATGCGGCGGACGGTGTGAGCCTCGAACCCGGATTGCACGAATTTGTTTACACCCTGCCGGCGCTCCCACTTCGGCCCGGTGCCTACTCCTGGCGCGTCTCGCTGCACGAATGGGGCGAGCGAATTGACGATTGGGAATGCGTCCCGCAGATGCAGGTGGCCACGCTTCCCGTTACCCATTACCGCGATGAGGCAGCCGGCTTTCTGAATATCCCTTCGAAACTGACAATCGTGCCGGCTTCGAATCTCCGTGCCTCATGAGCGACGATCTCCCTAACCAACCTGCTTCTGCCGAGGGCGGAACTCCAACCTTCTCCTGGCGGCGATTGCTGGAGTTTGTCCGCAAGCCGGGCAGGGAGCACTACCAATCGCTGGCGATTCGCTTGCAGTCCAGATTTCCGTCCCTGCCCGTTCCCGTGCCGCTGCCCTATGGCGGCTGGTATTTGGCCGCAAACAGCTCCATTGATCGGAAGGTTCTCTGCCGCGGCTTTGAGTCGTCGGAACTCCATTTTCTTCATCGCTGCCTGCGACCCGGCATGACCGTGCTTGATATTGGTGCGCACCACGGCTTGTATTCGCTGGCCGCTTCCAAAGATGTTCATCCCCGTGGCCATGTCCATTCTTTCGAGCCTTCGCCCCGCGAACGCAGATTGCTCGAGCGGAACCTGCGTCTCAACCTCCGCCAGAATGTCTCCGTTCACGCAATGGCCCTGGGTGCTACTCGCGGGCGCGCCACATTGTTTCTCGTCGAAGGGATCGAAGATGGTTGCAACAGCCTGCAATCTCCCGGCGGTTCCAGGAATACGCGCACCGTCGAGGTGGACGTTGTTCTTTTGGACGAGTTTGTTCAGGAGAACGGAATCACCGCGGTCGATTTCATCAAGATGGATGTGGAGGGTGCGGAATTGTCCGTGCTCCAGGGTGCTTCGCGCCTGCTCAATTCACTGGCACGCCCCTTGATTCTTGCGGAGATTTCCGATTTGCGGACGCAGCCCTGGGGGTACCATGCCAGAGAAATCCTCGAATTCCTGGGGCAAAAGGGATTTCACTGGTTTCAACCGGTTGGGCAGGGGGAACTCCATCCCGCGGACCGCACGCTCAACTCTTACGACCACAATCTGGTTGCCGTGCCATCCGAACGAATGTCCGCGATCCAGCCATTTCTGATGCCAAAGTGAGTTCGCCGCTGGCCCGGGAATTGGCGAGAGGCCTGCAATCTCGATATGATTTTGGTGCTGGCTATTCGCGAATCGAGTTGAATTCTTGGTCACCGCGTATTTCGCCGCCCCAGGAAGAACATGCTGACCTTCTTTACAACTGCGAAGCCGTTTCTGGATCATATCAATGTGATCCAGCGCAATGCGCTCCGCAGTTGGCAACTTCTTCACCCTGAGGTGGAAATTCTACTGTTCGGTGATGATGCTGGCGCAGGCGAAGCGGCGCGCGATCTGGGCATTCACCACATTCCAGAAGTTCGCAGAAACCGTCATGGCACCAAGTTTCTCGCCAGCATGTATGACCAGGCCCAAGACATCGCGCGTCACGATCTTCTG
>Ga0209039_10001372_pt1 | contig 22834 bp, 13 predicted proteins | sample BogFormECP12_OM1_FD_188238 | JGI IMG/M metagenome (GOLD analysis project Ga0209039, IMG submission 188238) | Bog forest soil microbial communities from Calvert Island, British Columbia, Canada - ECP12_OM1 (SPAdes) (version 2) | ecosystem: Environmental > Aquatic > Freshwater > Wetlands > Bog ... | reverse complement strand
CTGAAGTCTGTCCCCGTTGGAATTACATCATCCGGCCTCACCTCTCATGTACCCAAATCTAAATATTAAAGTGCGGAGTTATTCTTTTACAGGCCCTAAAGAAGGCTACGAAAGCTTCGTTTGTGGTTGGCATTATGTTATTTCCCAGATATTGGAGTACTGAAATCTAATCTCTTCATCCATCAATTCTCTTCCGCTCGATAAGGCGCTTGTTGTTCAATCTCGCCCACGTACTGCGGCAGGTTGGTATGTCCCAACATCTGGCGAATAGCTTGGATCTCACCCATGTGATACCAATAATGATACGTTGTGCGCCGCATGGCAGAACCAACGGATTGACCGATGGATTTGCCATCGCGCAACAAGTCCGCCAGCAAGCCTTGGGTGGTCAGTGTGTCGAGAAATGGATCATTGGCTTTGGTAACCATGTACCAGATGTCGAGCATTTCTTTCAATGAGGGTGTGCTCATTGGAGCATCGCCAGCGAACATCTCAGTTAATTTTGGATAAAGAACTTTGCTTTGTGCGCGGTCGAGAAAATATCTGTGCTCCTGCCATGCCAGATGTCCCACAATCCAACTGATGCAGTTCATCGGTTCAAGGTGTTTGCTGCCATCTTCTTCAGACACACCATCGAGTCCGAGCAGCCATTCACTTCGTGTGAAGCGGAGTTGGTCAACTAATGGATGAGCCATATCGCCTCTTTAATTATTGGAACCGAATCTCTTCGACGCGCCAACTTTCTTCGCCCATCAACTTTTTCAAGCGCGATAATAATTCCGCATCGATGCGGGTCGTGTCACTGGGGAAATCAATCAAATGTCCTTTGCCTCCCTCAAATACATGGAACGAGAAGCGGTCACGTCCGTGGAACGAAATCAACGTGCCGTACAGCGTTTTGATTCGACGCTTATCGCGTTCCTTATCGCCCGTCGAACGCAGGATTACCGTAATTTGTTTCGGTGGATGCGTTGAGTCTTTTTCCTGCGCGAGTGGAACATATAACGATGGTGGAAGTTTCGGCTCAACCTTCATCGGCACGACGGGCTGCATTGCAACCGCTTCGTGCGGAACTTCGACCGGTTTCTGTTCTTCAACTTCCGCTTGGCTTTGAGCTGATTCGGTGATATCGCGTACCTCGATATTCTTATCATACGTCTTTGGTTCTGCGCGTGCCGCAAGCTCCGCGGCTTCAAACGAAGGTTGCCATTCCTCGTCCCAGCCATTGGGAAAATTATCAGGCGGAGGAGGAAGTTCTCCCTCACCCTGAGTCCCTCTCCCAGCGGGTGAGGGTGGCTTCGCGGCATAAGCAACCGGCTTCTCTGCAACTTGCCGAGCCGGTGCAGGTACGCGTTTAACGGTCTCCGTCGCAGGACGCGGCACTGCATTCAAAACGGGAGCTGCTTGCGGAGTCGATGGACGCGGCGTGTTATCCAATGGCTCAGTTACTTTGATCTCGGTGCGGATTGAATCGACCAAAACTTTCGGCGGCGTACTGCTCGTATCCGCTTTGCCCTCGACGATGATGATTTGCCCAATGCTCAATTGCTCGCGATATTTTTCCCAGGTGCGCGGAAACAGCACCAGTTCAATGTTGCCTTGAATATCCTCGATGGTGACGAAGCTCATGGCCTTGTTGGTCTTGGTCATATACGGACGCACGTTGGTGACGAGACCCGCCACGCGAATCTTTTCTTCATGCTGCGCTTCGCTCAACTGTCCCGAAAAATGCGTGACGATTTGTGTGAGCGTGGGTTGATACGGCGTGAGCGGATGATCCGAAATGTAAAGACCGATGAGCTCACGTTCCCAATTGAGTTGTTCGCGCTTATCCACATTGTTGACATCGGGCAATGTGATGGTTTCTGTTACACCGGTGACTGCGCCGAACAAACTTAATTGTCCCGCTTCGGCCGCGCGGAAATGATTACTGCTGATGGCGACGATGCGTTCCAATGAAGCTAGCAACGCGGCGCGGTTTCCAAACGAATCCATCGCTCCGACTTTGATTAAACACTCCAATGCTCGCTTGCCGACCGCACGCAAATCCACGCGACGCGCAAAATCATTCAGGTCTTTGAATGCGCCATTCTTTTTGCGCTCTTCAATGATCAACTCCACCGCACTTTGGCCAGTGTTTTTGATCGCACCGAGTCCAAAGCGGATGTTGGGTTTGCCTTCGACATCTTCAATCTCAAAATCCCAGCCAGATGTGTTGATCTGTGGCGGGAGCACCGGCACGCCCATCGAGCGTGCATCAGCAACATATAATGCGACCTTTTCGGTCTGTCCTGCCGAGGCGGAAAGCAAAGCCGTCATATATTCGGCGGTGTAACGCGCTTTGAGATACGCGGTCTCCACCGCGATCACACCGTAATCCGCGGCGTGAGATTTGTTGAAGCCGTAGCGTGCAAACTCTTCCCAATCCGCATAAATCGCTTCGGCGATTTCAGAAGCCATTCCCTGCTTGATTGCGCCCGCGACAAATTTCTTGCGATGCTTCTCGATATCTTCTTTCTTTTTCTTCGAGATGGCTTTGCGTAATTCATCGGATTCGGATGGCGTATATCCCGCCAGTTCCACTGCGGCGCGCATCAACTGTTCCTGGTACAGCGGAATGCCGTACGTGGATTCAAAAATGGGTTTCATCGCCGGATGACGATATTCGACTTCGGCTTCGCCGTGCATGCGCGCAATGTAATCGGGGATGAACTGCATCGGGCCGGGACGATACGCCGCGACCATGGCGATGACGTGATCTAGCTTGGTTGGCTTCATTTGGACGATGTAGCGCGTCATCCCACCGCCTTCCACTTGGAAGACACCCGCAGTTTGCCCACTGCCGAGCAGTTCAAACGCTTTTGGATCATCAAGGGGAATATTGTTCAAATCAAGATGAACGCCGTGACGTTTCTCGATCATGTCACAAGCTTTGGCCATTACGCTTAATGTGATCAGCCCGAGGAAATCCACTTTCAACATGCCGAGTGAATCGAGGATGCCCATTTCGAATTGCGTGACTGTTTTGATGGGCGTCTCTTCCGAGCCAGAGGTTGGGCGATGTAAAGGAAGATATTCAAGGATGGGCTTATCGGAAATCACCACGCCCGCGGCGTGTGTGCCCGCGTTGCGAACTGTGCCTTCCATCTTGGCGGCAATGTCAATCAGTTCATGCAAGTGCGGAGTCGAATCGTAAACTTCTTTGAATTCAGGGATCGCCAGTGCGTCTTCCATCGTGGTTGCGCGGCCTGAAACGAACGGCACCAGCTTCGCAATGCGATCCACTTCATTCAATGGGATATCCATCACACGGCCCACATCGCGCAAAGCGGCTTTCGTTCCCATTGTGCCGAAGGTGATAATCTGCGCGACCTTATCGCTTCCATATTTTCTGGTGCAATATTCGAGCATCTCGGCGCGGCGGTCATCGCGGAAGTCAAGGTCAATATCCGGCATCGAAACGCGTCCCGGATTGAGGAAGCGTTCGAAGATCAAGTCATGTTGGATTGGATCGACGATGGTAATGTTCAATGTGTAAGCAATGATCGAACCTGCCGCCGAACCGCGTGCGTTGTACCAGATTCCATTCTCACGTGCATAGCGACATAAGTCCCACACGATTAAGAAGTATGCATCGAAGCCCATCTTGTGAACGACGCTTAATTCGTATTCGAGTCTTTCGCGGACCTCCTGGCTGGCCGCGCGATTCCCGTAACGACTTCTCGCTCCTTCTTCGCACAAATGGCGGAGATAGGTTTCTGCAGTATATCCTTCAGGAACCGGAAACTCCGGCAGGTGATAGCCTTTGAACGAAAGGTCAACGTTACAGCGTTCGGCAATGAGCAAAGTATTGCTCAAGCTTTCGGGAACTTCTGCAAATAATTGACTCATCTCCTGCGGCGTGCGCAGATAATAGGAATCATCAGTCATCCGCATACGTTCGGGATCAGATAACAACGATTGCGTTTGAATCGCGAGCAAAATATCTTGCAGACGCGCATCATCCGGATTGATGTAATGCACGTCATTGGTCGCGATAAATTTTGCAGAATACTTCGCACCCATCTCAACCAGTCTGCGATTGAGATCGGTGATTTCTTTTATATTATGCTGTTGCAATTCAACGAAGAATCGGTCGGGACCGAAGACATCGTAATACCAGTTCATGCGTTTGATCGCTTCTTCGGGTTTATCATCCAACAAAGAGCGCGGAATTTCCGCGGACATACAGCCCGAGGTGGCGATTAGTCCTTCGGAGTGAGCCGCTAAAAAGCCGTGATCGATGCGTGGATAATAATAGAAGCCGTCGAGCTGCGCTGCGGAAGCAATCTTCAAAAGATTCTTATAACCCGTTTCGTTTTCCGCAAGCAAAAGCAAATGAGGGGAGGAACGATCCAGTTTTGAATCGCGGTCGTGCATGGTGCGCGCCGCCATGTAAGTTTCGAGTCCGATGATGGGTTTAACTCCCGCCTCTTTTGCAGCCTTGTAAAAATCAATCACGCCGAACATCGTGCCGTGGTCGGTGATGGCGACTGCCGGCATATCCATTTCCTTGACGCGTTTGACCAGCTTCTTGATATTGCTGAAGCCGTCGAGCAGGGAATATTCGGTATGAACGTGAAGGTGGGCGAAGGTCATGGGCTGTTGCGATTATAGCACCTTGACCTTAAATTAGAACAAATGATTGCCTTAAAGAATTTCTGCTGTATTTGCCAAAGGTCACTTTTTATTCTCATTGCAAATTGCTTTACTTCTTATAGGTTTCTAACAACCCGCTTTTATCCCTATGCTATAATTTCACTCCGAAAGGCGATGAATGCTCCAGAAATTTTCCTGCCCTGCGTTCCTGCGGGGTCAGTGTCTTCGGGGACGACCCCCACAGGTGTGAAAGGTTTTTATGCTCCAGAAATTTGTCAGTGTCTTCGGGGGCGACCCCAATAAACGTACCGTTGAAAAATTAGCCGGAATTGTTGACGAGATCAACTCGCTTGAGCCCGAGTTCGAGAAGCTCACCGATGAAGCTTTGCGTGCCAAGACGGAGGAGTTCAAGGCGCGGCTTTCCCTCACCTCAGTCCCTTTGCCCGCGGGAGAAAGTGTCCAAAAGACGGATGAGGAAAACGAAAAAGAGATTCAAGACATCCTCGAAGAAATCCTCCCCGAAGCTTTTGCAGCGGTGCGCGAAGCATCGAAGCGCACAATTGGGTTGCGTCATTATGACGTCCAAATGCTAGGCGGAGTCGTGCTGCATCGCGGCCAGATCGCGGAGATGAAAACCGGCGAAGGCAAGACGCTGGTTGCCACGCTTCCGCTTTATCTCAACGCGCTGACCGGACGCGGTACTCATCTCGTCACAGTCAATGACTATTTGGCGCGGCGTGATGCGCGCTGGATGGCTCCCATCTTTAACATGCTTGGACTATCGGTCGGCGTTTTGCAAATGGCTGCAGCCACCGAGAATGGCAAAAAGGCATTCCTGGTTGACTTTGAAAAAGAATCTCCGCACGAAGACCAGCAGCATTTGCGGCTTGTGGATCGCGTTGAGGCTTATAAAGCCGACATCACTTACGGTACGAACTCCGAATTCGGTTTTGATTATCTGCGCGATAACATGACGATGAGCCTGAATGATCGCGTCCAACGCGGGCACTACTACGCCATTGTGGACGAAGTGGACAACGTGTTGATTGATGAAGCGCGCACGCCGCTCATTATCTCCGGACCTGCACAGGGCGACCTGGAGTGGTATGGCAAAATGGCACAGGTCGTCAAACAGTTAAAGCCCGAAGATTACGAGGTCAACGAGAAGGACCGCGCTGTCAATTTGACGGAAGTCGGCGTGGCGCATGCCGAACAATTAATTGGTCAGCCGCTGATGGATCCGGACCGACCCGAAGATGTCACACCTGAACAGGCACACTTGACCGGCTTCCTCGAACAAGCCATGCGCGCCCAATATCTATTTCATCGTAATAAAGATTATCTCGTGCAGGGCGGCAAGGTTATCATCGTGGATGAATTCACAGGCCGCCTCATGCCCGGACGAAGATGGTCAGATGGTTTGCATCAAGCCGTCGAGGCCAAAGAGAATGTGCGCGTTGAGCCGGAGAACGTGACCTACGCCACCATCACTTTGCAAAACTATTTCCGTATGTACAAAAAACTGGCGGGCATGACCGGCACGGCGCTGACTGAATCGGAAGAGTTCAGCAAGATTTATAAATTGGAAGTGATGCCGATCCCAACCAATCTGGAGTATCAAGCCTTCGGTGATAACGCACCGCTGGTTGAGATCAAAGCCAAGGACGAAGAGAATTATCAGTATTCGTATTTTGCAAAAAAGGACGACGGCAAGGAGCCGGTTTATTATCGGCGCAAAGATTATCCCGACGCTATTTATCGAACCATTGAATCAAAGCTACGCTCCATCGTGACCGAGATCGTTCGGTATCACACACTAGGACGACCGATGCTGGTCGGCACAACTTCCGTTGAATCGTCCGACCGATTATCGAATCGACTCAAAGCCGATCCTGCCCGGCGCCTGATGCAAATCTTATTGGTACGTCATGGATTCTTGAAAGCCAATAATCGCGAAGAAGACGGAAGACTCATTCCTGAATTGCAGCCCTTCAATGAATCGCTGGAAAAGATCACGCCTGACGCATTGAGAAAATTTGGCTCATCGTTTGGCATGACCAACATCAGCCTCGATGATCCGCCGAATCTTTTCACACTCCTTGAGATCTTGGACCTGCCGCGAGATTCAACAGATCGTTTGAAATCCATCTTGCAGGCGGGTGTGCCGCATCAAGTTCTGAATGCGCGCAGGCACACGGAAGAATCGCAAATCATCGCCGGCGCGGGTGCGTTCGGAGCAGTGACCATCGCCACGAACATGGCAGGACGCGGCGTGGACATTAAACTCGGTGGTGAACTCGCTGAAGAAGTCATCTCGGCGGTCAATCGGGTGTTGCGCCGCGCCGGTTATGAAGATCCGTTCGACATGCCGCTCGAAGAGCGCCGCCAAGCTTTGCAAAAGGTGGATCCATCGCAGTACGGATTCTATGAAGCCGAGGTCAAACATTTCCTTCAATACTTTGAGGATATGGAACGTGTCAAACAACTCGGCGGCTTGCATGTCATCGGCTCGGAACGTCATGAGGCGCGCCGCATTGATAATCAACTGCGCGGCCGTTCCGCGCGCCAAGGCGACCCCGGCTCATCGCGTTTTTATCTTTCGCTCGAAGATGATCTCATGCGCCTCTTTGGCGGCGATCAGGTCAGCGGCTTGATGCAACGCCTCAAGGTGGATGACTCGCTTCCGCTCGAAGCGCGCATGGTCAGCGGCATCATCGAAAACTCGCAGCACCGTGTCGAGGGCGCCAACTTCGATGTCCGCAAGCACCTGCTCGAATACGATGATGTGCTCAATAAGCAACGCGAGCAAATCTATTCTCAGCGCGATCGCATCTTCACCAAGGAAGACTTGACCGAAGATGTGGATGAAATGTTGCAGTCCGAAGTCGGGAAGCGCGTCGAGCTGGGACTGAGCGATGAAGAAGGTCCGTGGAAATTGATTGCGTGGCTCGAACAGGTCCAACCACCATTCGAATCGCAAGGGCGCCTCATTCCGACTTTTGGGCTGTCTCTCATTCTCAATGAGTTAAACAAATCTGAAGATATTCGCGCGGCCATCCCTGATATCGTTTCCCGTGCGATTGAAATCGAACAATCTCACACCGTGCGCGCCATCGAGGCTTTGATCGAGCACACGGAAGAAACTCTCGATAATCAAATCTCCGAACGCACCGACTCGCTGGACGCCTTCTTTCAAACCCTGCACGACTCCGAGGAGCCAATCCGTCCGCAAAAGGCTGCTGAAGAATTAAGTGGCTTGATCCATTTTCAGTTGCGATTGAATGGCGAGCAATCCCGTTTGCTGACCGATGACCCCGATGAATTCAAGAAATGGCTGGATGATTACGTTGAGACGAACTTGATTGGCATCAATGCCAATCGCGTGATCGGCGCAATCGAACGCCGCTTGAATGAACCACTTGGATTAAAGATAGATACTTCCAAATGGGATGAGGCGGCAAATCAAATCGTCAGCGCTGGGCGTGAACTGATGAAGCGCCAGCGAGAGCAATTGACCTTGCAGGTTCAACGCGATCTGGAAACTATCATGCAGCGAGAATCTGCTGACGATGATTCAAGCAAACTGCGCATATTGTTGTCGCTATCGCAGGGTGTTCGGACACTCTTCGATCAACGAACCCATCGTCAACTCAGGCAAGTTTTTAGTCGCTTTACTTATATTTATCTAGCCGCGCTGCTGTTGGAAAACCGCACCGCTGAAGATGTGACCGATGCCGTGCTTGAACATCTCGAAGAGGCCGAGTCTGCGCTGCAGACCACATGGGGACAAAGCGAATTCGCCCGTCTGGGTCAGAACGCCACAAAACTATCGGACTTCGGAGCCGCTGCGAAAGTATTTGGTGAAGAAAGAGAAAGTGCAGAAGTATCCGCTTTGAGTGAGTCTGAGCGGGAGCAGTTGATCCAAGCCATCGGATCTTACATTCTCAATGAAGTCAAACGCCAACTATTGTTGAGCGCAATCACGGAATTATGGGTTGAATATTTGACGAAAGTCGAAGCTTTGCGCGTTTCAATCGGTCTCGAGGCTTATGCTCAGCGTGACCCACTGGTACAATACAAAGGCAAGGCTTCGGAGTTGTTTCAGCAATTGCTGTCGGATGTGCGTGCCGCTGTGATTGGGCGCGTGTTCTCGTATCAACCGCGGCGCATTGAGGTTACGCCGACGGAAGTTGCCGAGGTGCCTGCCGAAGCGCAGGCTGCTCAAATTGAGAGTAGCAAGAAGAAACGACGTCGCCATTAATTAAAGATATGGCTGAACGAATCACTGCAACCTTAAAGAATTACCGCGCCCTCCCTAAGGTGGAACTGCATCGCCATTTGGAGGGCACCTTGCGTTTGGACACCATGCTTGATATTGCGCGCCAGCATGGGATCACGATCCCGGCCGATATCATGCGACTCAGCAGTCTGGTGCAAATGCAGGAAGAAGAAAAGTATACTTTTCAGAACTTCCTTTCCAAGTTCAATACGTTGAGACTGTTTTATCGTTCGCCTGATGTAATCCGTCGCATCACGCGCGAAGCCATTGAAGACGCGGCCCGGGATAATGTCAAATATATGGAATTGCGTTTCACGCCCGTAGCGCTCAGCCGCGCCGAGCGCTTTCCGCTTCACGATGTGATTGACTGGGTGATAACCGGCGCACAGGATGCCGCAGAAGAGTTTGGCATTACGGTACGCTTGATCGCGTCTGTCAACCGGCATGAAAGCCACGAACTCGCTGAACAGGTCGCGTGGCTCGCCGCGGAACAAAAGGGTCGCGGTTTGGTTGCAATGGACTTGGCAGGCAATGAAGCCGAGTTCCAGTCCGAACCTTTTTACGGTGTGTTCAAGGAAGCGCGGCAGGCCGGACTGCACATCACCATTCATGCCGGGGAATGGGGACCCGCGGCGAATGTTAAAGAAGCCATCGAGGAGTTGGGCGCAGAGCGCATCGGTCACGGTGTGCGCGTGCTCGACGATGATCATGTGGTTGCGCTGGCTAGGGAACGGAATACCGCGTTCGAAGTCTGCGTGACGAGCAATTATCAAACCGGCGTCGTGACTGCGCTGGAAGCACATCCATTGGGAGCCATGCTCAAAGCGGGACTCAATGTCACGATCAATACCGACGACCCCAGCATCTCGCGCATCACACTGAGTCAGGAATATCATATTGTCTGCGATGAATTGGGTCTCTCCATGGATACACTCAAAGCGCGAATTATCGCCGGGGCGCAGGCGGCTTTTCTTTCCGACGATGAACGCGATAAACTAGTGAAACAATTAAGAAAAGAATTGAAATTGTAGTAAAATCGCACAAAATCACAGGGTATCAAAGGCGCTCCTTTGTACCTCGCGAGTTTGTTGCGAGTTTACTTTAGAGGTGACAAGATAACTACCAAAGGAGCTAACCATGAACGATTTTTTTAACGCACGTGATAAATTGAAAGTGGGGAAGAAGGAATATGGTTTTTACCGACTCGACGCATTGGAAAAACTGCATCTCACGGACTTGAAGCGGCTTCCGTTTTCGATCCGTATCATGCTCGAAGCCGCACTCCGGGAATGCAATGACAAAGAGATTACACAAGAAGCCGTAAAAAACATAGCTGATTGGAAGCCACAAGGTAAAAGACCAGGTATTCCCTTCTTGCCTGCGCGCGTTGTGATGCAAGATTTCACGGGAGTCCCAGCAATTGTGGATTTGGCAGCGATGCGCGCGGCCGTTGCACGGCTCGGCGGCGACCCGAAGAAGATCAATCCGCTGGTGCCGGTTGATCTCGTGATTGATCATTCCATTCAGGTTGATTTCTTCGCGACTGCTGATGCGCTTCAACGAAATACTGAAGTTGAATTCCAACGCAACCGTGAGCGTTACGAATTTTTGAAATGGGGACAAAAGGCATTTCGTAATTTCCGCGTTGTCCCACCGATGACCGGCATTGTGCATCAGATCAATCTTGAATATCTCGCCGATGTGGTGATGACAAAAACAGAGAACGGCGAAACCGTTGCTTTTCCTGATACTCTGGTCGGCACCGACTCACACACCACAATGATTAATGGACTCGGCGTGTTAGGATGGGGCGTGGGCGGCATCGAAGCCGAAGCAGTGATGCTTGGTCAGCCAATGGATATGCTCTTGCCGGATGTGATTGGCTTCAAACTGCACGGCAAATTAAGAGAGGGCGTGACCGCCACTGATCTCGTTCTAACCGTGACTCAAATGCTACGCAAGAAAGGCGTGGTAGATAAGTTCGTTGAGTTCTTCGGTCCGGGACTCGACTCTATGTCCCTGCCTGACCGCGCTACCATCGGCAATATGGCTCCTGAATACGGCGCAACGATGGGATATTTCCCGGTGGATGCCGAAACGCTGAGATACATGAAATTGACGGGTCGTCCGGATGAAGTCATCGAACGCACCGAAGCGTATATGCGCGCACAAGGATTATTCCGCGACTCGGCCTCACCTGATCCTGAATTCACCGATACGCTCGAACTCGATCTCGACTCAGTGGTGCCATCTTTAGCTGGACCCAAGCGTCCGCAGGATCGCGTGCCGATGTCTGAACTCAAGAAAACATTTGAGACAGCATTAACTGCTCCGGTCAAAGAGCGCGGCTTTGAGTTGAAGCCTGAAGAATTAAAGGCCGAAGCAACATTTGGGACTAATGGCGGCTCGCGCACGATGAAACATGGCGCGGTGGTGATCGCCGCGATCACTTCCTGCACGAACACATCCAATCCATCCGTATTGATTGCAGCAGGATTGGTTGCAAAGAAAGCCGTTGAGAAAGGCTTAAGTGTTCAGCCTTATGTCAAGACGTCGCTTGCGCCCGGCTCACGTGTCGTGACAGATTATTTGAAGAAAGCGAATCTGCTCGACCCGCTTGCGAAGCTCGGTTTCAATGTTGTAGCATATGGATGCACAACCTGCATCGGAAATAGCGGCCCGCTTTCGAGCGAAGTCTCGCGCGCCGTAACGAGCAGTGATTTGGTGGCCGCAGCAGTGCTATCTGGCAATCGCAACTTTGAAGGACGTGTCCATCCGCTGGTCAAGGCGAACTTTCTCGCTTCGCCGCCGCTCGTCGTGGCATATGCGTTGGCCGGCACCGTTGATATTGATCTCAACCAAGAACCGCTTGGCACTGATTCAAAAGGTCAGCTCGTTTACCTCAAAGATTTGTGGCCCAGCCAGGATGAAATCAAAGCGGCAATCGCTTCCAGCCTCGACGTGAGCATGTTCAAGGATCGTTATTCCAGCGTGTTCGAAGGCTCGGATATGTGGAAGGCGATCAAAGTTTCCGGCGGTGACATCTATGAATGGGATGAAGCTTCGACGTACATTCATCATCCGCCATATTTCCAAACATTGACTCTGGATATTCGATCTGTGAAGGACATCAAAGGCGCACACGTGCTTGGACTTTTTGGCGACTCGATCACGACCGATCACATCTCGCCTGCTGGCAACATCGCGGTTGATTCTCCTGCTGGGAAATTTTTGCAGGAGCGCAATGTTCAGCCAAAAGATTTCAACCAATACGGTGCGCGCCGCGGCAATGACCTCGTGATGGCGCGCGGTACCTTTGCGAATATCCGTCTCAAGAATTTACTCGTCGCTCCAAAGGAAGGCAATTGGACAAAGCATTTCCCAAATGGAGATGTAGTAATGCCCATCTATGATGCGGCGATGAAATATCAAAGCGAGGGCGTGCCTGCGATTGTGATTGCAGGCAAGGAATATGGAACCGGCTCCAGCCGAGATTGGGCTGCGAAGGGACCATTGCTTCAAGGCGTCAATGCTGTGATCGCAGAATCATTCGAACGCATTCATCGTTCCAACTTGGTCGGCATGGGAATCCTGCCTTTGAAGTTCATAGACGGTCAGAACGCCGACTCGCTTGGCTTGAAAGGCGATGAGCTTTACGATATTGAAGGCTTGAGCGACAGGATGGCTCCGAAGAGCGTAGTCACCGTCAGGGCGAAGAAGGCAGATGGCAAAGTGACTGAATTCAAAGCCACTGCGTTATTGAACACTGACGTAGAAGTGAATTATTATCGCAATGGCGGCATCTTGCATACGGTGTTAAGGAATCTAGTGCAGTAAATTGACTAATAACAAAACGGTCACTTCAAAGGTGATCGTTTTGTTATTAAGATTCGTTTATAGTGAAATCAAGGCCGGTTGTTTTTGCATCTGAGCCTGCATGGACCATGGTCCCGTCCATGTGGTGGTGATGGGAACGAGCTTGCCTTTATGTCTGTTCATGCCATCGACATAAGTCGAAATTTATGGAGAAGTAAAAACGTTTCTTACCGTTCGCTCGATGTATAGCCCTCCTTGATCCAATACAGGTTGATGAGTCTGCACAGCACAAAAGGAATTAATTCCATTAAAATTCTGCACCAAATCCGTAGGAACGATCAGCCATATCAAATCGGAATCTTGGTAATAACCGGCCAGATTCAATCCCAATATAATAGTCTGACCCGCTTGTACTTTTTCAAATGCCGAGCGAATTGATACATTAGGAAAATGCGCCAGATTATTTTGCAAGTCAGTGTACTTAAGATTTGGAATTATGGAGACAGCCTGTTCTTTTTTAGGTACAACATTAACATACGATCCTTGAGAAACCGGGATTATTAAAAGCGATTCGCCAGCGTTGCAAGAGAGTTCTGGTCCAGCAACTTTTGGATGGCTTTTAACACCTACCCAACCTAACACGATTAGAGAAACGACAATGCACGAGATAAAGATCATGCCATTCGACTCTGTCTGCACGGTGGTAGCCAACGTCGTGGCGTTGAATTCCATCTGCTCTTGACTGACAAATGATAATCCTGCAATCAGGACTAGAAAGGGCGCAGTTGCAGTCATCGCGCGGATTCCATCATCAATGGGCGGAGCAAATGGAACTGATAACACTATTCCTACAAATGCCAACAACATCATACGACTAAATGAGCTATAACGGTTCAAGGCGAGTTTCCACAAGCCGACCAAAGTCAAAAATGCTAGGATATAGGCAGTTGGCACTATCTGTCTATATGGTAAGTATAAGAAGGAAAAAAAACGTAGCGGATTAAAAAAATCGCGATAAGACTTTAGGATAGCTCCTGCAAAAAGGCCTGGTGAATGAAGAAAAATTTTCATGGAAATGCCAAACGCGGCTTGAGTCGGCATTCCCGGATAATCCACATAATATGATTGCCACCCCCGATAGCCTGTTACCATACCATACAGGTTCTCCCCGAAATTCGCGAATGGTAGGCTTCCAGGAACGGCCAAAGTTTTAAAGATCAGGAGATTTGTTGAAAAACCAAGTAGGGCACATACCGTGAGGATGCCAAGAGATTTTAATGAGAATGGTGCCGCTCGGTGCCATGCAGCTCCCCAAAGAATCAATAACGGAAGAACAAAAAAAGCTCCGGCGCGCGCATTTAGCGCCAGAGTCAAAATGAATATACCAAAACATGCAAATCGAAAATCTCTTTTTCTCAAACTGCGAAGGAGGAAAGCTAACGCAAGCATGCCCAAAGGGATGCCTAATTGCTCAGTGAGAAATTTGCCGTCAAATTTCCCTGTATAACAGTAAATCATTGCGACTACCAGAATTGCCGACGGCGCAGCACCAAAGTTTTTCCTTACCTCTATCGCAAGCAACAATAGGACAATGGAAACTATCAGGGCCATCCCTAGCAAGGATGCAACAAGGCCTTGTCGAAAAAGAAATAGAAGGGCAGCCAGGAAAACAACAAACAAGGGACGACGCGAAGCAAAAGCGGAAAGTTGCCCGCCGTACAACAGATTTACCGCACCAGCATAATAGCCGTTTGCATCATTAAATGGAAGAACTCCTGTGATTGAAAAACCGTCCGTATCCAATCCCTGCAGCCGCCAATAGAAAGGAGAGAGTATCAAGAGTAAAATCAGGAAGAAACCCGCCCACGCACTGAATTTGTCGAGCGGACGAAAGATTAGCGCAAATCCGAATCCCAATAGAAGCAAACTTCCAAATGTATGCCAATTGTCATTCAGGCTTACAAATGACTTAAGAGAGACATAAATTAAAAGGAAAACCAAGACAACAATTCTTGGCAATGGAGTGTTCAAAAAAGAAGGTACTGCTGAAAGTTTTTTTGAAACCCAAGCAGCGATATCACCAATTTGGGCAAACATATCCACCTTCACTTTGCAAAATGAAACCACAAAATAATTTCATGACGCAGCACAAAAAGTTAACGGTTCGCGATCATAAAAGCCGTTTTGGTTTGTCATGTTAAATTATTCGGATCAACATGCTTTCTTTGGATATTATAGCAGTATAGAAGCGGCTGTGTAACGACAGTGTTGTCATAGGCACAAGCCCACAGGTGTTTAAGACCCTATTAAAGCGGCAGTAGGAATAGTTTGTCTTTGCATCTGCGCCTGCATGGACCAAGGTCCCGTCCAGGTGATGGTGACGGGAACGATCTTGCCTTTCAAATCTTCATCCGATTCTATGAAGACAAGTTTATTGGTCGGCGTGCGGCCCTTCCAACGGTTCTTTACTTTTTCCTCGAAGAGAACATCCACCGTTTGACCGACATATTTTTTGTTGATCTCGTCCACGATCTTTTCCTGCATCTCTTCAAGCGTGCGGAAGCGGCGCATCTTTTCCTCGTCCGGAACATTATCATGCATGCGGCGCGTAGCGACCGTTCTTTCACGGGAGGAGTAACGGGCCAAATGTGCCACATCAAGTTTCAGGTCCGATAAGACATGGTACGTTTCCATGAATTGTTCATCCGTTTCGCCGGGGAATCCAACGATGATGTCCGTGGCAATCGAGCAATCCGGAATCTTCCTGCGAATTTTTTCAACGAGCTCACGATAATTTTTTTGAGTGTAGCCGCGCTTCATATTAGCAAGCACTTCATCGTCACCCGCTTGAATCGGGACTTCGATGTGCGGCATGACTTTGGGAAGTTCGGCAACCGCATCCATCAACTCTTCGGTGAAATAATTGGGATGCGAAGTAAGGAAGCGGATGCGCTCGATGCCCTCGACTTGATTCACGATGCGAAGGAGCTCAGCAAGGTTCGGACCATCGGCCACATCCTTGCCATAACGATCCACGATCTGACCGAGCAGCGTGATCTCCTTCACGCCCTGTGAGGCAAGCGAGCGGATCTCGCTGACGATATCGCCAACCGGACGACTGCGCTCGACGCCGCGCCGGAATGGGATGATGCAAAACGTGCAGGCGTGCGAACAACCATAAACAATCGGCACATGAGCGCTGATGAGCTCGCCGCGTTCATGTTGAGGCAGAATCAAATCTTCATCCATCATCGCAAAGCGGCGCGTGGTTTCATCTGATTCAATGGCGTGTATCTCGCCTTGACTTAAAAATGAAACCAGCGGCCCGGGATCAGAGGGCGGCGAGAACACATCCACGAACGGGAGTTTGGCGCGCAGTTTTTCTGCACCGCGCACGCCGACCAGACAGCCCATCAGGTTGATGACAAGATTCGGATTCTGTTCCTTGAGCGGGCGCAGCGAGGTCACGCGTCCGAGCGCCTTGTCTTCAGCGGATTGGCGCACCACGCATGTGTTCAAAACAATAACGTCTGCTTCTTCGATATTACCGGTAAAAGTGTAGCCCAAATGCTCCAGCGACGAGCCGACGCGTTGCGAGTCGGCCACGTTCATCTGACAGCCTTCGGTCCAAATATGATATTTCATCCTGCTCCTTGCAGAAGTTTCGAGTCCTTGTTATGAAAACGCAGGACTTCGTAAGGCGTAAATTATAACCGATGCTTTCTATTTTCTATAATTAAGACTCGGATAACGAAGAGCGCAGAGAAAATTCTCTGCGCTCTTGATTTTTATGCAGGCTGTTTCTTCAACATCTCCAAATGATGCTTGCGGAACTTGGAGACCTTTGGGGCGACCACCGCCGTGCAATACGGCTGGTTGGGATTGTTGGCGAAGTATTCCTGATGGTAATCTTCGGCCATATAGAATTTGTCGAGCTGGGTCACTTCGGTCACGATGGGCTTGTCCCAAATATGCTGGTTGTTCAATTCCTTGATGGTTTCCTCGGCAACCTTCTTTTGTTCATCGTTATGGTAGAAGATGGCCGAGCGATATTGCGTGCCGACATCATTGCCTTGACGATTCATCGTGGTCGGATCGTGGATGGCGAAGAAGACGTTCAGAATATCCTTGTATGAAACGATCTCCGGATCGAACGTGACTTGTGTGACCTCGGCATGGCCCGTCGTGCCGGTGCAGACATCCCGATAAGTTGGATTGGCCTTCGTTCCACCGGCATAGCCCGACTCGACCGAATGAACGCCTTTGACTTCATCGAATACCGCTTCAAGACACCAGAAGCATCCCCCGGCCAGTGTTGCAGTTTGTAGATTATTGTTCATAATGAGTTCTCCTTCTAAAATAAATTTACAGGCCTGTTCTCTAATTAGATGAGATGTGACCGCGAAATATTATTAGGAGAAGGTGATAAAAAATAGGGGCGACTCGCGAGTCGCCCCTACGGATTACAATTTGTTTTCGTTACGCGCTTGGTTCAGGGACCCCAGCACGCGTAAGCATAATATCGCCCTCGGGATTCACTTCGACGAGGATTGCATCTCCATCTGTGAATTCGCTGGAGAGCAGACGATCCGAGAGCGGGTCCTCGACCCTTTGCTGGATAACGCGGCGCAAAGGACGCGCACCAAACTCATTGTCATAGCCTTCATCTGCAAAAGCCGCAAGCGCCGCGGGCGTTGCCGTCAGCGTAAGGTTGTGATCTTTGAGCCGCTCCGCCACCTTGTCCAGTTCGAGCGAGACGATCTTCTCGATGTCGGCCTTGTTCAGCGAACGGAAGATGATCACGCTGTCGATGCGGTTCAGGAATTCCGGACGGAAAACTTTCTTCAACGAATCGGTCAGCTTCTTGCGCATGTCCTCGTAAGACTGACGTTCTTCGGTCTCTTCATCGCGCTTCAAAGCAAAGCCGAGCGCAGTGCCTTTCTTGATCAAGTCCGCGCCGATGTTGGAGGTCATCACAATGATCGCGTTGCGGAAATCCACCTTGTGGCCTTTGGCATCGGAGAGGTGACCCTCTTCCATGATCTGCAACAGCATGTTGTGGACTTCGGGATGCGCCTTTTCGATTTCATCGAAGACGACAATCGAATAAGGTCTGCGGCGCAATGCTTCGGTAAGCTGACCTGCATCTTCATAGCCGACATAACCGGGAGGCGCGCCGACCAGACGTGAAGCCGTGTGCCGCTCCATGAACTCGGACATATCCAGTTGCAGCGCGGCGTCTTCACTGCCGAACATGAACTTGGCCAACGCTTTGGTGAGTTCCGTTTTGCCGACGCCAGTGGGGCCGAGGAAGATGAACGAACCAATGGGGCGCTTCGGGTCTTTCAACCCAGCGCGGGCGCGGCGCACCGCGCGTGATATCGCGATGATCGCATCTTCCTGCCCGATGATGGACTTCTCCAGTTCCTCTTCCATCTTGAGCAGGCGCTGAGATTCCGCTTCCGCCAATTGCATCAGCGGCACGCCGGTCCACATCGAGACGACTTCGGCGATATCCTCCGCCGTAACAACAGGACTGTTGGCGCGATCCCAGCCGGAGCGCAATTTTTCGATCTCTGCGCCCAAATTGGTCTCGCGGTCTTCCCATTCCTTGATGTCGTCAGGGTTGCCTTCTTCCTGGGCCAGCGAGCGGTTCTGGCGCGCGGCGCGCAGTTGACCGAATAAATCCTTGGCGTGCTTCGCGGCAGGGCTTTTGTACATGCGCACGCGCGAAGAAGACTCGTCAATCAGGTCAATGGCTTTATCGGGCAGGAAACGTTCGGTCACATATCGCGATGAAAGATGTGTCGCGGCTTCGAGGGCTTCATCTGAAATCACAAGATGATGGTGCTCTTCGTATGCCGAACGGACTCCTTTGAGAATTTCAATCGTCTCTGTTTCAGAGGGTTCATCCACTTGCACAGGCTGGAAGCGGCGTTCGAGCGCGGCATCGGATTCGATGTGTTTGCGATATTCATCAAGCGTGGTCGCACCGATGACTTGCAGTTCGCCGCGCGATAAGGCAGGCTTCAAAATATTTGCCGCATCGACAGAGGAACCAGCGGCTCCCGCGCCGACCAGCATATGGACTTCATCAATAAATAATATCGCGCCGGATTGTTTCAGTTCATCAATGACGCGTTTGAGTCTTTCCTCAAATTGGCCGCGATACATCGTCCCCGCAACCAACGAACCGACATCGAGTTGAAGCACGCGCTTGTTCATCAACGGTGCAGGCACATCACCTTCGACGATGCGCTGGGCGAGTCCCTCGACGATGGCAGTCTTGCCGACGCCAGGTTCGCCGACCAACGCGGGGTTGTTTTTCGTGCGGCGCGCCAGGATTTGAATCACGCGCTCGATTTCCTTTTGGCGGCCAACGACCGGATCGAGTTTCTTTTCCTCGGCCATCGTGGTGAGATCAACGGCCAGTTGATCCACGAGCGGAGTCTTCGGCCCGGAAGTTGGAGCGCGCCCGGGTTGCGGCGAGCCGGCCGGGGCCGGTGAGGATGCGGTCTCATTAAGCACGCGTCGGGTCTGACGTCGGACCTGATCGGCGGTCACGCCGAGCCTGCGAAGCACTTCCATCGCCGATCCCTCGACGCGCACCAAACCCAGCAGAATATGTTCAGTGCCGATGTAATGATGTCCGAGGTGGCGCGCCTCTTCCACTGCATATTCGAGAACTTGTTGTGTGTCACTCGCCAACTCGAGCTTGCCGTTGACTGAGTTTCCATCCATCGAAACTCGTCCCACCATTTCGCGCACGCGTGCCGATTCCAAACCAAGTTCGCGCAGGACGCGTCCGGCAACGCCGCCATCTTCTTCGATCAATCCAAGCAGAAGATGTTCGGTGCCGATGCTTTCCTGATGCGACCGTTCGGCCTCTTGATGAGCCAAGCTTAATACCCGTCGTGCTCGCTGGGTAAAGCGTTCCATACCAGCCATAAATTATTCTCCAAATCTCCAATCAAACAAAGGACTATCGAGAATGATTGTACCAAAAAGCAAGGGGAGTCTGTATAGGAAAATGATTAGAAATTCCTTACGCCGTATAAACAGGTCTGCAAGTTGATGCGGGAATTTTGAGTGGAAATCAAAAAGATTTGCATCCGACTCCCGAAAGCGGGATTCCGATTAACGATTATCGCCATCACCCTGAATTTTTCCACGCGCCTGACGATCCAGCAGTTTCGCGATGTTGTATTCGGCGATCTCATTGAGGGATAGATTGAGTTCCGTTGCAACTTGTGCGAGATACCACAACACATCGCCGAGTTCAGCTTTGAGGGCGTCGCGCGTTTCATCGCTGATGATCCCATCCTTATCGCGGAAAACTTTTTTGATCTTGCCTGATACTTCGCCCGCTTCGTTGGTCAGACCAAGTGTGGGATAGATGACGCCATGTCCGATAACGGGATATTTGGCGGTGGCTTTTGATTTTTGTTGATATTCGGTGAAGTTCATTTTATAAATCCTTCAATGCGTTTAAACTTTTTGCCGTTGCTTTCCAAAACTCATCTCTTTCGCCTGGCACAACAGGAGTATATAAAGCTAAACGATCTGCAATTCCATCATAACGCGTTTTCAATTCGCCGGCCAATTTCTCCGGCGTGGCCACGAGGCAAAGCCCATTCAGCATTTCATCGGTGATCAACATCGGCATCTCGCTCCATTCGCCTTTCGCGGCGTGCGCCAATAATTTCTCCGCAGTCTCGTCCCAGCCATGAAAGTCCATGACGGAGCGATAAGATGGAGTCGAAGCATAGAATGAAATCTGTGCACGTGCAAAATTCTCCTCTTCTGGTGAAGTCGCAACGAAGGCTGTGACTGAAACTGTGACATCTCGCCTCTTGCGATTTGACTTCTTCGCTCCTTCTTCAATTGCTGGAAGAATCACTTCACGCAAATAACGTGGACTATGGAACGGGTGCACATGAAAGCCTTCGCACAATTCACCGGCGAGTTTTGCCAAGCCAGTGTTCACGCCTGCAATGTAAATGGGAATTAGACCCTCACCCATGCTGCGCGGCCGTCTCCCACTGGGAGAGGGCAAGGGTGAGGGCGTAAAAAACGGTGACATCAATGTCAGCTTGTAATACTCGCCGCGGAAATTCAACTTCGTTCCGTTTTGCCAGCAATCCCACAAAGCGCGAATGGCTTGGATTTGTTCGCGTAATTTTCCCGTCACTGATTCGGGCCAGAGCATTCCAAAGCGTCGTTCGATGTGAGCCTTGACCTGTGTGCCGAGTCCGAGAATGAATCTCCCTTTCGATTGAGCGGCTAAGTCCCAGGCGGTGTAAGCTAGCGTGGCAGGTGATCGTGCGAACGAGACGGCAATTGCCGTGCCGAATTGCATCTTCGTTGTATGCTCCGCGATCAACGCACACGGCAGGAATGGATCGTGTTGAGTTTCGGAAGTCCATAACGCGCCGAAGCCGATCTCTTCAGCGGCCTTGGCAATTGCTGGAACTTCTTTCAACGAAACAGGAGGCAGGCTCGCATCAAGTCTCATAATCCCTCGAAAGCTTTGATTTTGTTTCTCCATTCTTCGGGGATGGAAATTGTCTTCTTGCTTTGATAATCAAACGTCACCGTCACGACCTCGCCCTTTGCCATCTCTTGACCATTGGCAGTGTTCACGATGTTTTGTTCAATCGTTATGGATTTGTTGCCGAGTTTCGATGTCCGCACGCCGACTTTGACGTCATCGCCATAATGAATCGGTGCAAGGAAAGCGATGTGCGCATCCGCAACAATCACGCCGATCTTCATAAAAGATTGGTCTTGAGTATACAAACCCAGATGAATCATATAGCGAACGCGCGCCTGCTCAAAGAAGGTTAAATACTTGGCGTTGTTGACATGTCCCTGCGGATCGAGGTCGCCGTAACGTACTTCGATGGGATGAAAGAAACGAAAATCGGTCATGCGGCGATTATACTTCCTCCACATGACCGATTTATCGGTGACGAGATTACTGTTATTGAACCTTGCACACAACCAGCGTTGTATCATCTGCAAGCGGATTCCCCTGCGCGAATTCATTCAAGGACTGAAGGATTTTCTGGATTAGCTCATCAGCGGGCACGCCTTCATTTTGCGCGATCACTTCGGCCAACCGATCGCGTTCAAACAGTTCTCGCTGATGACTCATGACTTCTGTGACGCCGTCGGTATAAAATACAAGGATATCTCCGCTTTCAAGTTGCAAACTCTCAGAATGAACATTGAATTCTTCCATCAGCCCAATTGCGATACCGGTTCGTTTCAGCCATTCATGCTTTTTGGTCCCGCCATGATAGAGCAAAGCGGGATTATGGCCTGCATTGGCATAAATCAATGTGCACGTGTGCGGGTCTATTTTGGCAAAGAAGATGGTGACAAAGGTTGTGAATTTTATGTTATGAATATAGAGCCGGTTGATCTTCTCAAGCACCTCAAGCGGCGAATCGGTTTCGGGTACGATGGTGTGGAAGGCGGTCTGTAGGCTGGTCATCAGAATGCCGGCCGAAACGCCTTTACCGCTTACATCCGCAACTACGAATCCATGTGCGCCATCGTTGAATCGAAGGAAGTCAAAGTAATCACCGCCGATGATCTGCGCTGGGCGGCTGTAACCTGCAATGTCAAAGCCAGTTATATCTGGAACCTGTTGAGGCAATAACGCGCGTTGTATTACTTGGGAAAGCTCCAACTCATCTTCGAGCTGGCGGCGTTCCTGGGTTGAGTAATGGTCAAGGCAAACGGAGGCGGTGTAATCCATTTGTAAAAGACTCTCATCCACGATTCCGTGACACACGGTACAGACACCCAAAGTGCCTTCTTCTAGTTTTTGAAGTGTCTCGTCAATCACATGCAGGTGAGGCTGGACTTCCTGTCTTTCTTCCAGGTTAGCTTCATCCACTTTGCATCCTTCACACACATTGGCACGCTTTTCCTCCAAACCCCTTCGTATGTGGTTCTCCAGGTTGGTTTCCATTCTGTAACTCCTGTTTCGGGAAGAATAGTACTTGTTTACCGTTGTGCCTGCGGCACAACAGGTGCTTGAGGTTGATAAGAAAAGCTTGATGCGAGAGGTGGCGGTGCCGTGCCCGCTCG
>Ga0209039_10001371_pt1 | contig 22853 bp, 14 predicted proteins | sample BogFormECP12_OM1_FD_188238 | JGI IMG/M metagenome (GOLD analysis project Ga0209039, IMG submission 188238) | Bog forest soil microbial communities from Calvert Island, British Columbia, Canada - ECP12_OM1 (SPAdes) (version 2) | ecosystem: Environmental > Aquatic > Freshwater > Wetlands > Bog ... | reverse complement strand
CGTTTATTGTCCCGTTGCTGCAGACTTGGCAGCCGGTACCGAAATCGCGACCGAGTCAGGTTGCGTCCAGACGGCTGTACCGCTCGTAAGGTCCAGACGGCGCATGGTGATCTTGAGGTTGCCGCGATCAACTTCGACCCAGAGGTAATGGTAATTCACGTCCTTACTCTGGCAGGGATCGCCCGCGGCGCGTTCAATCGGATAGGCGTGCGCTCCCGCACCGCCCGTCACGAAATAGGTCACGCCGCCGTGCTCATGGCGTTCGTAGTTGTGCACGTGCCCGGAGAAAACCACAATCCGGGCGCGGAGGTTCTGCTGCCGCTCTTCCAGTGTTTTGGCCAGTTCCTGCTCATGGGAGCGGGCGGAGTGTCCTCCGCCGAACTTCTTTGCATCCGACGAACTAGTGTAGGGAGGATGGTGAAGAACAATGAAAACGAAGTCCACATCGCCAGGAACATGGCCCAACTTCTGGGTGAGCCATTGCCCTTGCCGACCGGCAGTCTCGTCGAGAGAGCTGTCCAGCACCAGCATCAGCGTGTTGGCAGCTCGGACGGAATAATAGAGGCTGTTCTTCAGGTCGGGGAAACGCTCGAAATAGTTGGCTAGGGCAACTTTTTCATCGCCGTGCAGATCGTGGTTGCCCAACGTGGGGTAAACCGGGATCTTCTTGGCGCGCCATACCGCAGTTTCGCTATCCCAGACCTTCCAGTCGTCCTTATCGTAGCCGTTGTAGACGATGTCGCCAGTGAGAGCGACGAACGCAGGATTGGTTTGGGCAATCGCCTGCACTAGTTCGCGACGCACGGGTGGATTCGCCGCTTCGGTGTCCTTGGAATCATGGAAGCGCGAATCTCCGTAGGCGACGAAGTGGAAAGGCGCGCTGACTTGCAGTTGCAACTCCACCGGTTCGGTTTGTGGCGGCGCCTGTGACTGCGAGCGTGAGCAGGCAACGCAGCCGAGAAAGAGAATTACCATCGGCAATTGTTGTATTCGTTTCATTCAGCGGCCCACCACCAGCACTTCAAATTGTCCTGCTTCAGCCGTGGAAAGATAGAGGCGTTTGGTGGCGGGATCGAACGTCATGGTCTTCGCCCGAGGCGCAGTCTGAATGGTGTCGATGGCCGTGTAACGGTCCGGAGAATCCTGGTGAAGGACGTTGATTGTGCCGTCGCCGTTCGAGAAGAATACAAGGCCTGCATCGGAATCGAAAGCGGCGGCGTCAACGTGATCGCCGATCGGAAGGGTCTGGATCACTTTTCCAGTATCGGCATTGACGATGGCTGCCACCTGGCTGCGGCAGCCGATGAACAGGCGCCGGTTCTTGCGGTCCATCGCCATGGCTGTGGGAGTCTTGCAGGGATCCAGCGGCCACTTGCTGAGTACCTTCAATTGCTGCGCGTCGAAGGCAACAGTCATGTTTTCTTCTTCCAGATTCACGAAAACTTTGCCGGCGCCATCGGCGGCAGCAAACTCAGGACCGCCACCGAGGTCCACGGTGCCCGCGACCTTGCCGTCGGCAGCCTCGATGGCTGTGGCACTGTGGCCGTCACCATTAAAGGCGAACACCCGTTTCGAGGCGGGATCGTAAATGATGGCATCCGGCTTGTTTCCAGTCGGCACTTGGCCAAGGATCTTCAGCGTTTTCGTGTCGAACATGGTTGAGGTATTCGATCGGCCGTTGCTGGTATAGCCGCGGCCGAACTCTGGCACGAGCGCGATGCCATGGACGCCAGCCGTGTCTGGAATCTGGCCGACAACTTTCTCCGCGTCGAGATCAATGACCTCGACCCGGGTTCCGTGGGAGACGTAGAGCCGGTGCGCACTGGAGTCGACGATGAGGTAGTCCCAGCCGCCCTCTCCTCCAACCGGAATCTTCTTGACGACCTTGTAGCCGCTGCCTGCCGCGGCAGCCGAGAGGCAAAGCGTGATCAGCACCGCAAAGACGGTCGCAATTCTTGCGCATTGGTTCATCGTTAAACTCTCCATGGCAACAACGATTTTACGCTGGAACGCTAAAAGCGTCTGTAAAGACGGTAGTGGGTTCGTCGGAAGAACTGACCCACTACCGGGAAGGCACATGCAAATTCCGAAATCTCAGAACCTGACGCGCAGCATGAGCTGTAATTGCCGGGGCAAGCCCGTGCCGGTGTTCGGGGATGCGGAGTTGTCGTTGTTGTTGTTGAAATTGTTGGTCGTGTTGATCTGACCAAGGTTGCCTTTAGGCGTGAGAGTGTACTGATTCGTCGGGTTCCCGAGGGCGTCCGGGACATTCGTATAATTTAGGGTCAGGTTATCAGAGCTCGGGTCTCCTAGTTGAACATGATTGAAAACATTGAACGCCTGCACGCCGAACTCCACTTCAACCCGCTCCGTGAGTTTGGTGTTCTTCATCAGGGCCAGGTCGATCTGCCATGAGTTCAGTGCCCGGATTATGCCGTTCGGAGCGGTGCCGAACCGGCTTACCAGACCACAAGTGAGGGGGCATGTGAAAACGCCGGTGACGGGGTCAATACTGCCCACACCGCCTGGATCAAGCGGTGGCGGCGCGAACGCGGCGGGATTGATCTGAAGGGTGTGGCCCGGCGCCCCTCCGCCCAGCAGTATGGGCACCCCGGGGACCAGGTCCGGCCTTTGATTCGTTTGATCATTTCCGTCGGGCAACTGGTCGGGGCTGATGTTCATCGCTATCGTCAACGGATGGCCGGTATGCCAGAGACCAATGCTGCTGAGACTCCAGCCGCCGACGATTTTGCCCAAGGCACCTCCATCGTTCAGGTAGGTCTTCCCGGGACCAAACGGGAGTTCGTACACAGCGTTCGCGGTGAAATTCTGGCGAACGTCGAAGACGCTAGGCCCAAAATCGCAGCGCAGGCAATTGACATTCTCCGGCCCATTCGATTCACCGCCGCCGACTGAGCCATCGTTGATGGAGTGGGACCAGGTATAACGTGTCTGGAAGGACAGCCCGGCGCTGAAACGGCGTTCCAGACTAAGACCCAGGGCATTGTAAGTGCTCGACCCGATATCGGCTTTGGCGTCCACCGAACCATAAGGGTCGCCGACCGCGCCGGGATAATACTGGTCGAGAGTACGCTGGCAATTAATGTTGCCGTTAGCGAGTGTCCCCATCGGTTTCGTGATACAGAAGTTCACTCCTCCGCGGGAAAACAAGCGCACGCCGCGCGACCCGATATACTGCGCCGACGCTAGAAAATTGGCGGGCAATTCGTGATCGATGGTCAGGCCCCAAGTCTCGACATAAAGGTTGCGGCGCCCGTGGCGCTGCAGTTGCCGAGGTTGCTGTGCGATTTGCGCGCCGCCGGACAGGCCACTCAAGTCTGGGACCGTCTGCTGATAGGCAGGCAAGAGAGGCGTGCCCGAACCTGATGGATCAAAATTGGCGTAGGCCGTGAACCTGTCGCTCTCCAGGCCAGCGTTCAAATCGTCATTCTGGGCCGCACCGTGGTAGATGCCAAAGCCCGATCGAATTACTGTCTTTCCGTGAAACATGCCCGGAGCCCAAGCGATACTGACACGGGGATCGAAGTCCCGGTAGTCGGGGTAATACAGAACTGGATTCTTTGGACACGCGGGCGTGTTGATCGGAGTCGGGTAAGGTCCGTTTTTTGAACCCGATCCCAGGCAGACGCCATGAAATTCATTAACGTCGAAAACCGTGGTGCGATTGTCCGCCTCATTCGCCACCCCATAGTATTCCCAGCGGAGTCCCAGGTTGAGAGTGAGGGTTGGAGTAACCTTCCACTCATCCTGGAAATAGGGCATGTAGAAGGTGCGGCGGTATTTGTGGCAGCACCATGGGGCGGTAAAAGAGATTCCATAGAGCGTAGCGCTCGTGAAGGCGGTTTCGTCGGTGCCAGAATTGTCTTGGAAAGAAAGGTTGTTGTCGGCGGTCTTGCCCTGGTTCAGCCGAACCCGGCGAATCTCCATGCCAGTCTTGAAGGCATGTCGGCCATGCGTCCAAATCAGGTTGTCGACAACTCCGTACGTCGTTCCAACCTCGATATCAGCGTTGTCGTTGTTGAGCGTGACAAACGTGTTTGTGCTCACCGCATAGGGAAGGATGCTCGCCTGTGGGTTATTAAATGGCGATCGATTGACATAGACCTTGGTTTCGTTGAAGAGATTGGTCCTGAATGTGTGTTGCAACGCCACTAGGTAGTTCGCCGGATGGTTGATGGTTCGGACCTTGTCCCCTGGAAGACTGGAGCCATTCGGGGAGTCCACCAGGCTGATGTCCCGCTGGGCGCGGCCATAGAGCAGGGTTTTTTCGTTGATCTTGTGGTCGATTCGCACCAGCCAGGTGTCTTCATGGACAGTCGCGGGCGTAGCGGCTGTCACCTGATCGGCGTTGGGGTCGTAATTCGGGTCTGTCGGATCAAGGGCCCCCAACCATCGGAAAGCAGCGTCCGGATAGGTGAAGTGCGCGGAACAGCCGTTGAGGGTGACACCTGCGCGCCACGGGTATGCCTGCAGGATGGAGCACATCTTCTGCCCAGACGTGTTCAATACATATTGCTGGAAGGAAGTTAAAAGCGCATTCCCTCCTTGACTGCCGCAACAAAAACCAGAAGGCACGTTGAATTGCTGGGTCGTCGACTGCAACTGGCGAAGCCCCTCGTAGTTAATGAAGAAGAAGGTCTTACCCTTGACGATCGGCCCTCCGAAAGTCATTCCGTACTGCCCCATCCGGAATGGAGGAATGGCCGGGTTCCCGTTCAAGTCGAAGTCATTGAAGTTGCGCGCGTCGAAAGCGGAATTCCTCAGGAAGCCGAAAGCCGAGCCGTGATAGTCGTTCGTGCCCGATTTGGTCTCTATGTCGATCTGGCCGCCAGCCTGGGTGCCGTACTCCGCGTCGTACAGGGCGCTGTTGACGCGATACTCCGCAATGGCATCCTGAGAGATCTGGAGACGTGTTTGCGATTTCTGCGCTTGCTCTTGAATGCCGCCCGCATCGACGCCATCAATCTGGAAGTTGTTGTCGTCTCGCGCCCTGCCGGCAAAGCGAATCGTGCGCTGGTCGCCGCCGCCGTCATCCTGCGCGAACGGTGCCAGGAGGGTGAAACTTGCCCAGTCGCGCCCGTTGTTCGGAAGATTTGCGATCTGGTCCTCGCGAATGACCGTGGAAGCCTCCGCCGAACTGCGCTCTTCCGGGGCCGTGGATGCGTTAACCTCCACCCGTTCGGTAGCCGCTCCAACTGCAAGCTGGATGTCGAGCGTGCGCGTCTGTCCGACCTGTAATCCGACATTCTCCATGACGCTGGTCCGGAACCCGCTGCTGGAGGCTGTCATCGTATAGTGTCCGACAGCCAAGCCGGGAAACCTGTAGTAGCCGCTTGCATTCGCCTGCCGTTTCTGTGTGATGCCGGTATCAGCGGCAAGAAGTTTCAGGCTGGCTCCCGCGATGACTCGGCCCGTCGGATCGGCCACCGTGCCTTCGAGCACGGCGCGATCGATCTGCGCGGATGCTCCGACCCAGGCGATCGTCAGGAAGAACAAGGCCAGAAGAGAAGTTTGGGTTAGAGCGAAGAGTGAGGTTGAGGGAGATGAATGGCTGGGTCGCATAAGCCTCCTGATCCGGGGAAAAATATTCTTCCCTTCCAATGCCTTCGTTCTTGTTTGGTGGTGAACAGGTGATCCTAGGAAGGTGTTGTGAAGGTATTGTGAATGCGACATTAAACAGCGGTTAATTTCGTAAGGGAAACTACGAACAGGTTGGGGATCACGATCAGCGCTGACTGCAACAAACAACTCGCTCGCGCCCACATCGATGCCGGCTGCATGGGGGTGCAAGATGGGCAATTCCTCACACCGTTTCTTGGATCTCTTCGCCATTGGCTCCTCCGAGTTGCCGGTCGGATGCCCAAGGCGCGAATCAAAGGCAAACTCCCAATCTCTCCCCGCGTTCCTTTGCCCCCTGTCTGGCAAACGCCAGCTGCACGCTTACCAGGACTGATCCGCTCGGTGCCCATCTGGATTACTTCCGGATCGCCGACAAACCACCCGGAACGTGGCGCCCGCCAACGGCTCTCAGGCGCTCTTCTTTGAGGTGCTGGCGGAGAAGACAGACCAGCGCTGCTTGGGTGTTTTCGGCGCGGCACTGCTTCTATACTGCTTCCATGTCGGTGATGGTAGAAATGCATCACACGGGCTGCGTGCCTGTGGTGCGGTCGGAGATTGCGGTGATCATTGAGCATGCGCTTGCGGATAGGCCCGGGGATTGGCGGGTTTTGATTATCGGCTCACAGGCGAACGATCGGTGGGAGATGAGGATTACGGGGCCGAGCGAATTCGAACGGTCTTACACGCTGGAAGGCTCGGCCGGCGAGCATGAGCCGCAGATCATCGGAAGGCTTGTGGCGAGGATGGTGTCAGCGAGGGGGCTTTGATCGAAAATTCGACCAACTGCGGGTGGCTGTATTGGTGTCGCGGGCCGGAGTTCCCATCTTCTGGATTGCCGACAACTTGCCCGGAATCACCGAATCCCAGTATCCGTTGCGCATCTGGATGAGCGAGAGCGGAGCTGCCTCGTGTTGTTTAGCGCTATCAATTCATTTAGCTTGCCGAGGATAAAGCGATCTCTTACTCTGAATTCTCCACCGTCCGCTCATGCAAGAGATCTCTAGTCGCCGCCGCTTTCTGAAGAAAGCAGCTTTCGCAGGTGGCGGTGCATTGCTTGGTACCGTCAGCCTGAATCAGATCTCTCCCAGGATCTGGCGTGAACCATTGGTGTTTGAGCCCAACCGCAGCTATTGGGCGAGAAGTCAGCCGCCTCAGAATCCGCCTTTGACCGAAGACATCGCGGCAGATGTCGCGGTGCTCGGCGGCGGCTTCACCGGACTTTCCGCAGCCTACAACATCCGCATCATTTCCCCGCACAAGCGCGTCGTCGTTTTGGAAGCGAAGGGCTGCGGAAACGGAGCCTCGGGACGAAACGGCGCCATGGTGCTGACCATGACCGCAGATCGGTATATGCATTTCAGCTCAGCGCCTGCGATCGACAAGAGGATCTACGACCTGACGGCCGAAAACATCCGGGCGTTGTCGAAGCTCAGCGCGGCGACCGGCATCGACTGCGAGTTGGAGACAAATGGCGCTCTGCAAGTGCTCGTCACCTCCGAGGACGTCACAGCCGCGAAGGCCTATGTGCAAGAGGCACGATCCCTCGGCATGCCGGTGGAGTTCTGGGATAACCGGCAACTCGTTAACGCGATCGGCACGGAGGTCTACGAGGCAGCTTTCTTCGACCCCAACGGTGGACACATCCATCCCATGAAACTGGTGCATGTCTTCAAAGCCGCTGCGCAGAACGCTGGCGCGGAGATTTACGAAAACACAACCGTCGCCAGCATCCAGGAAGGTCGGGAACACCTTCTTCATACCACCGGCGGACATGCCATCAAGGCAAAGTCGTTAGTGTTGGCGACCAACGTTTTCACCTCGAGACTTGGATTTTTCCGAAACTCGATCGTCCCCGTCCATGAATACGTGGCAGTGACGCAGCCCTTCAGTGAGCAGCAACTGTCGGCGATCGGATGGCGCAAGCGAGTTCCGTTCAATGACAGCCGCACCGAAGTTTTCTATCTCGGGTTGACCGAAGACAATCGCATCCACATCGGCGGAGGCAGCCCCAGCTACTTTTTCAATAGCGGGGTGGGCGATGGCAGCGACGCTGCCTTGCATTTTGCGCAACTCCAGCGTGAGCTGGTACGAATCTACCCCAGACTGTCGGGTGTCAAGTTCGAAACAGGTTGGGATGGAATGGTTGACTGGTCACTCGACGAGGCGCCCTCTGTCGGCTGCACCGGAAGAAACAAGAACATTTTCTATGGACTAGGGTACAGCGGGCATGGCGTGAACCTGACCTCACTCTTCGGGAGAATCATTGCGGATCTGGAAGCCGGCCGCGAGGAACCCTGGAAGCAGTACCCCTTCCTCAACGCCAGCCTGGAGTACGTTCCGAATGAGCCTTTCCGTTGGCTGGGTGCACAAGCCGGGCTGGCATGGTATCGCCTGATGGAGTCTTAGTTTAGTTCTGCGAACCTGTATTCGCCCGATGTCGTGGCTTGATCAGAAGAAAGGCAAAGTCTGTCGGCATCGTGCCTGAGTGAAACCTACGCGGAGCGATCCGTTAGGGAAGAGTTGCCGACTTCCCAGTACCAATCTGGAGAGCGTGATCACTTCCGGCTTGCCGACAAATCGGGAGTTGTCGCGCCGTGGCTGGGTGTGAAGGTTACGAAGTGTCGCGGTTCCTCTACCGAAGTGCCCTCTTTCCCAAAGGATGAAAGCTGCGATTCGTGAGCGTGCTCTTCTCGCTAGAGCGACCGCAGGAAATCGATGATTTCCTGCTGCTCCTGCGTGCTCAGCTTATTGAAATGTTCGACGACCTTATTTGCCTCACTTCTAGGGCTCCGGTGAGCTCTGATGGCGTCTACCAGGTTGGTCGTCCGTCCATCATGGAGGAAGAACACACGTTGTCCGACGCCCCAGAGGGGAGCGGTCCGGAACTCGTCGGGGCCGGTGCCGCCTTGCGTGATGCCGTCGGCGAGGCCTGTGCCCATGTGGTGGACGAGAAGATCGGAGAAAAGGTTCGCCGTCTGATTGGAAAGCGCAACGCTCGGGTTGGTTGAGGAACCGCTTGCAATCATTGCACCCGTAGTAAACGACGGCGTATGGCAGTGGACACAGCCTATCTTTGCAAAAGTGGCCAGTCCCTTCTCGCTAGACGGCGTGGCGGGGGCGGGAGCGGGTGGGGCCAACATGCGCATGAAGTTGGCAAACGCTTCGATGTCTGAGATCACCGCCGTGTTCGAATTGCCGCTGGTCGCGGGAGTAGGCGTGAAGTTGAGGGTGTCCTCAGGAGTGGCGTTGAAGAGACAGCCCGGCGTTTCGTCGCGCTCTTGCGGGAAAAGCTCGTTTGTGATTCCCATCTCGACGTTGTAGGCCTCGGCCGCGAACAGGAGCAGGGATTTGTTCTGCGCCTTCCAGCCGAAACGGGTAATGGTGCCATCGTTTGCGCTGAGGTTCACGCTGCCGCTAAGGTGTGAGTTCGCGTGCCCGGAAATACCCAATGCCGATTTCCGGGATGCGTCGGACTTCATGTTCGCAAGGATGGCCGAGTCGGGTATCGCTTCTATGAGCCCTGCGCCAAAGACCGGAGTCGGGATGCGGAAAATGATGTTCGAATTCCCTCCCTGGCCCGAGAGCGGATTTCCTGCGGGCAGAAAATCGAATTGGGCGATGTTGCAACCGGGGGCGTCACTTCGCCCGGTGATCACGAAGAGGTCATGCACTGAGCCGTCGCTGACTCCGTTGCTCTTCTTAAACCGCGCTTCGCGGATCGGACCATTTTGCACGATGAACCAAGGCACCGTGTTCTTTGCACCACTCAAGTGGGCAACTTCGGGCAGAGGATTTTTCGCTGGGCTTGAACCGCCGGCATCCGGTTGCGAGTGGCAAGAGAAACACTGGTTTGAGTTGAAGCGGGGGCCGAGGCCGTTGTTCGAGCCCTTGGTCACGACCTCGATCTCAGCGAACCTCGCCTGTCCGTCCTGGAAGAACGCAGTTTCGTCCGCGGCAAGACCCTTCAGCGGAGTACCGGCGCCCGCCGGGCCACCGCGCACGCCCGGGTCTACTGGACCCGATCTGGTTTGACCCAAACTGCAGACGCATGTGATCAAGGCCACAGCCACGATTCCGCCGAAACTCTTGCGCGCAATTCTCCCGAGTATCATCACGATTACCTCGTTGACCCAGAAATGCCGGTATTGTACACCGGGTCTGAGGTCATTGCCCCCGAATGACGGGCAATGCGGAAGTAATGAACATGGCGTAGCACACTGAAGAAGTGTCATCCGTTTTTACAGTGCCTTAGAGGTAACGGTGCAGGTATTTTGATCCTTCCTTGCCGTAGGTTCTGTCCCAATCGTCAGCAGAATCTCGCAGACTTGCGTGATAGGGAGTGAGACCTTAGATGGGCTGAAAGACTGTTTAGGTTCTTAGTGAGTTAAGAGAGGTAAGACTGATCTGAGCAAAGCCTCTGGCGGGCAGCCAAACCGGCCAAGTTATTGGCCTCGGTGTTGTTCTCACGACGAACGTGGGATATAGAGAAATCGAGTGACCGGGCCAATTTCCGACAGATCCAGTTCAGGGAATAAAGCCGCGGGCTGCGGCAGCTGTACTCGCCACTCATCTGCTTGACCATTACTTCGGAATCTGAAAACACGTGAAGCGTCTTGGCCTTAAGCCCCAGGGCACATTGCAGCGCTTCAAGCAAAGCAATGTACTCGGCGACATTATTGTCCTGGTGCCCGATCCATTTGGCGATTCTGATTGTGCCGTCGGTGGAGCCGTCGATTACCACCCCAATACCAGACGGGCCGGGATTCCCGAGAGAGCCGCCATCGATGTAGGCCACGAGGTCTGACATTGGTGAGCTGGAAAAAACGATACGTGACCAATTTCCCGGCGTCAAGATGCTTATCTGGTTCCTCCAACAACTCCTCAGTAGTTGCCCACGCCTTCGTGCACCTGTGGATATTTCTGTGGAAAAATGCAAAGAACTTAATCGCCCATTCATTAAGCGACAACAATTCAATGGGTTGCGTTTTGGGGTTTGGATCCATCGCAGCAGACCGAATTGCACTGAAAACGGGCATTGACAATCTTCAAGCAACTCTCTAAGTTGGCTTCCGTCGACGGCTGAAAGGGTTGGCTTAATTAAACTTTTGCCAGTCCGAAGTAGGCTGAGTGATCAGCTTGGCGGGGCAACCCGAAGAGCAGCCAGACCTGAAAAAACCGACGGCTCTGCGAGGAGTAGTTGGGGTTTGGGACCGCGAAAGTGGTGATCGCATCAAGGGCTGTGACGGCGCATGCCTCCACGCTGTTGGCTCCCTCGCAGGAGTTGATGGCTAGAGCATAACCAATGTCACAGCCTTTACCTTTCTCCAGTGTTCTGACTGCCGCAAAGCTGGTCTCCCAGAAGAGCATTCTTCCCAGGGTTGCCCTTTTCAACAGGAATTGTCAACGACCGTTTCAAGCTCAATGCGCCCTCTCAACATTATGGAGGATGCCCGGTAATTCGCGGAATGCAGCGATTCTCACATTCCCGTGGGCGAGGGTAGTTTTTCTGCCAAGATCTTTGACGAACACGCGATGATCGGCTTGAATCTCATAGAGCCAATGCTGACATCAGGACAGTCTCGGGGATAAGGTTCATCGAGAGCTGGAAGCGGGAATGAGGCAAATTCCGAGTTCGAGTCGTCGTCTCGACGCGCTCATTTCACGAGCGCTGAATACGATCAGGAAACCGAGCACCGCCGAAGAAATTACCGAGTTGCTCAATCGTGAGCTGGACTCCGAAGACCGCCCTTTCGAAACCAAAGAGGTGGCCGAGCGGTTGCGGAACAGCCAGAACGCAGTGTTGACTCTATATTGGTCCAGGACCCGTGTCCGCAAGTAGGCTTCCCTGCACCCAGACGGTCGGCCCGGGTGCTTGGTAGTCAGTCTGACATACCCGAATATCCCCGATCATCGTCTCCGTGCAACGCCTCAACAGTGGGAAGTGCGGCAAGTCTTGGCAGCTTGCGATCATCCGTGTGCGCGTAGCGCCGGCTTCTCATAGAAGTCATCGCGTTCCCCTGCCGTCAGCGGACGAGTGACGGGCAAACCGGACGTTGACCGGAGCAAAACCGACTTCACAGGACTAATCCCGCCGTGGAAGCCGGATAGCTTCCGGTTAGCTGACAATCCGGGAGCAATCGCATGGTGGCCCGACGTCTGCGGCGTGGATCCGATTACGCTAGTGAGCGCGCAATCACCAGGGTGATGTCATCCTGCTGTTCGCTACCGCTGCTGAATTGCTGGACCGCCTCAACAATTGCCTGGAGAAGTGGTCCCACGGGAAGGTGAAAATTGCTCCCAAGGGTGTCCAGCAGATGGGACTCGCCAAACTCTTCCCCATCGGCGCTTGTGGCTTCGGTGACTCCATCAGTGTAGAGCACCAGCATGTCACCTGGACCAAGCGGCACTTCCACAATCTCGCAATGCCAGTCTTCGAACAATCCCATCACGGTGCAGGTCGAACGCAGCCGCTCCACATTGTGCTGCGGCGCCTGATCCTGATTCGGCGCCTCCTGCGAGCTGGCGCGGGCGCGCAGCAGTAGTGCGGGAAGATGTCCACAATTCGCGTAGCGGAGCTTGCGGCTGGAGTCGTCGTAATCCGCAAAGAATAAGGTAGCGTAACTGGCATCGTCGCTATTCTCGTAGAACAAGCGGTTGACGGAGGCGAGCAGTCGCGGCAGATCGTCGAGCGCCATCGCGTATTGACTGCGCAGGTTGGCTTGCAGATTGGCCATCAGCAGGGCGCCAGACACCCCTTTGCCCGCAATGTCGGCCAGCACCAGAGCCAAGCGGCCGGGGCGAAGCTCCAGAAAGTCGTAGTAGTCCCCGCCCACCTTCCTAGCCTGAATGCACGCGCCCGTGTATTCGAGTGTATTCATGGCTGGGAGCTTTTGCGGAAAAAGCCTGGCCTGCACCTTGCGGGCAATCTCCATTTCCTGATTGGTGCGGCGATCTGCCTCCATTCGCTCCGCCATTTTTTCCGCGAGACTTATGTTCTCCAAAGCGATGCCGGCATGGGCCGCTACTGAATCGAGCAACTGCTTGTCCTCGCGGGAATAAGGTTCCTCGGAACGCCGCTGCCCGAGAACGAGCATGCCTATGAGGTTGTTCTCACGGCCGAGGATGGGTACCAGGCATTCCGGCGCGAGGGGCGCCAGTGCAGTTAATTCTTCGGCGCTGGCGGAATCGGATGGCACCTCCCACGCTTTCCCGCGGCGCGCAAGTTCGACGAAAACCGGTGCGCTTGGCGCGAGCGTTGCGAGGGTTGCGGGTCGCGTTTCGGAGATCGCGGCCAGGCGGCCATTGCCGGAATCCACGTAACACGCCAGGGTTTTCGGGTGCAGGGCTTCGCTTACGTGGCTCTCGAGGAGCATAGCCAGTTGGCGACGGTCGCCCACCGTCCGGGTTTTCTCCGCGAGGTTGTGCAAAATGATCCGAGAGTCATAAGCGCTGCGAAAGAAGGCCCGGTCGATGCGCATGGTTCCCCGCTTGACCAAGGGCGCCGATGTCCACACCAGGACGATGCCAAATACTGCGCTCAGAGCCATCCCAATATTCGTATCCGCGCGCAGGAGCCGCGAGAAAACGTGGGTGAAGAGCGCGATGGCGGAAGCCGCAACCATGAACATCAAAACGATGAAGCCCCTCTGCACGAGAACGTAGCGCGCACTGCGTCGCAGCAACACCGGAATTTCCATCACGCGGTGCTTCACCACCGCGTAAGCGAAGGAGAGGGGATACACGAACAGCACGAGCATCAGCCCGGTATCGAGCCAGAAAGAGGGGCGATATCCGGTAAAATCCTCGGCCATTTTTTCGAGCGCGATTGGCAGGATGCCGACCACGGTGCCCCAAAGAATCACTCGTGACTTGCGCCGCGCTTCTGCAGGGACGGCGGCCATGAATGAATTTTGCGCCAGCGAGATTATGCCCAGGAAAAGCAAGTCGTAGTTCAAGGCAGCGTTGAGGAAAACAGCATTGCGGCTGCCTACCAGGTGGGCTACCACTCGTGGAAGGCTTGGATCCCCAGTCCGCAACCCGGGTAAGACAATACAGACTCCGAACAAAAGCCCCACCCACTTTAACCACGGGAGGCGCCTATCCAGATGCGATCGCAGCGGGAAAACCGCGAAAAAAAGATAGAAAAGCGGAGCCAGCATTCCCGCAAACACTGCGCGAAAAGCAAACGCAAATGGGCGAAGGGAAGGAGAGATGGCCAAGGGATTGAGAAGTGGGGCGGAGGCGGCAAACGCACAGAACAGCAATGCCAGAAGCCATGCATTGGGTTCCTCCAGCCTCAAGAACAGGACGGCGAATGCCACCAGAAGAAAAGGAATGGGGAATAATCTGAGGACTTGCAGCGCCGAGGACTTGGCAAGGCCCTCGGGCATTCTGGCCGGCGTGGCAGCCCGAAAGACGCCATGCAGAACCAGCGGCTTGGGCTCACCGGCGCGTTCTACGGTGAATTCCACCGGGTCGCCGGGCCGACCACGGGCATAGGCTTCGTCGGAAGCAATGTCGGTGCCCAGCGCTCGCCCATTTATGCCAATAACGCGGTCGCCGACGCGTAGGCCGGCGCGCTCCGCTGGGCTTCCTTCCATCACATCTTCGACCGATTGCGAGTGCGTTCTATCGTCATAGCGAGAATTGTTGACGAGATTGAAGCCGAGTTCTACCCCTGGGGCCGGGTGACGCACAGCGTACATCCAGAGGGAGCCGTAGACGATCGCAACTACGGCAAACAGGGTCGCCAATGTTGCCAGGAACGGTTTTCGGAACGACGCGTGCCCTTGCATGATTTTAGGTTGTCGGCATCGCGCCGAGTCTTCCGGGCGAATCCTATGCCCTGCTTCCCGATGCCGTCAAGAACCACACAGCTTACAGTCTCATTAGGTCTACGGGCGAGTGACGGGCAAACCTTCCATAATCCGGTAAGGGAAGGGTTGCCGACCATCCACCCAGAGTCGCCCCATCCGCAGCAAGGTCCTGCACACGTTATAATTACGCGCACCCATGGCCCTGACCTCTGGCTCCAAACTCGGTCCTTACGAAATCCAGTCTCCGCTGGGTGCAGGCGGCATGGGGGAAGTTTATCGCGCGAAAGATACGCGCCTCGGGCGCGATGTTGCTCTGAAAATTCTTCCTGAATCCTTCGCCCGCGAAACCGATCGCCTGCGTCGCTTTGAGCAGGAGGCGCGGGCGGTGGCTGCGCTCAACCACCCCAATATTCTCGCCATTCATGACATCGGTCAGCACGAGGGATCGCCGTACCTGGTATCCGAGCTCTTGGAGGGCGAAAGTCTGGGCGCAACGCTCGATCGCGGCGCCCTGCCCCAGCGTAAGACGATCGAGTATGGAGTGCAGATCACGCAGGGGCTGGCGGCGGCGCACGAAAAGGGAATCGTCCACCGCGATTTGAAACCGGAGAATATTTTCGTCACGAAAGACGGACGCATTAAGATCTTGGACTTTGGACTAGCGAAGCTCGCGCAGAAGGCGGGCGCAGGGTCAGACGAAGTTACGCTGACCAGTGAGCGCACGGCGGCAGGCGTCGTCATGGGCACGGCCAGTTACATGGCGCCGGAGCAGGTGCGGGGCGAGGCCGCCGATCCTCGTACCGACATCTTCGCGTTCGGCGCAGTGCTGTACGAAATGCTTTCCGGCGTGCGTGCTTTCCGCCGCGACACTCCCGCCGAAACTATGACCGCGGTTTTGAAGGACGATCCGCCGGAGTTGTCCGATCCCGTTCTTCTGGTTTCTCCGGCGCTCGAACGCATTGTGCGCCGCTGCCTTGAGAAGAATCCAGAGCAGCGCTTCCAGTCGGCTCGAGATCTGTCGTTTGCACTGAGCGCGCTTTCTGGAACGGAGGCGAGCGGCGTCGCGCGTGCTACGGCGGCGGTGCCTCACCGAATGCCGCTTCTGCCCTGGCTGGCAGCGGCGCTGGCGCTGGTGGCCGTGGCCGCGGGGACCTGGTTCGTGGCGCGACGCCCTCAGCCAACGACGCGCATGCAGTTTGCGTTGGCGGTTCCCGATGAAATGAGCATCAGCCACATGGCGCTGTCGCGCGACGGCTCCATGCTGGTGTTCGTGTCACCGGAAGAAAACTCCGCATTGCCCATGCTTTACGTGCAGCGCATCGGCTCGTCCACCGTCACGCTCCTGCCGGGCACGCAGAACGCAAGTTATCCCTTCTGGTCGCCGGACGGCGCTTACGTCGGGTTCTTCGCCAATGGCAAGTTGCTGAAAATGGCGATCTCAGGAGGCCCGTCGCAAGTGCTCGCCACCGCCTTGGCTGGACGCGGCGGCAGTTGGGGAAGCAATAGTGTAATTATCTATAGCCCGGACGCCAATAGTCCGCTCCAGCGCGTGAATGCTGATGGGACGGGAATGGCGCCGGTCACACAGGGCATTAGAACCAAGGAGGATCAAACTCACCGCTGGCCCCTTTTTCTTCCCGACGGCAACCATTTCTTATTCTGGGCCGGCAACTTCGGAAATCTCAAGGACGACCGCTCGAGCGGCATCTACGTCAGTTCTCTCGAAGGCAAGGACAGAAAACTTGTTGCCCTCTGCCATTCGAGTTTTGGCTACGATGCCCACAATTTGTACTATGCCGATGAGCAAAGGCAGTTGGTCAGCGCTACTTTTGACGCATCTGCCGGCACGGTTTCGGGGAGCACGACCGTGGTCGCGAATGTCGTTGGATTCCAACCATCCACCTATTGGTCGGCTTTCGCTGTCGCGCAGAACGGGACGTTGATCTACAACACCGACGTCGGAGCCGCGCAGTCCGTGCTCACCTGGATGGATCGGTCGGGCAAAGAACTGAGCCATATCGGCGATCCGGCAATCATGGACAACCCCACGCTTTCTCCCGACGGCAGTCGCGTCGCGCTCGATATCAGTGACCTGAAGGCAAATAACGTAGATATCTGGATCGAAAGCACAACCGGAGCGGGCAACTCGCGTTTCACGTTTGACCCCTCGGAAGAAGTAGTGGCTGTATGGTCGCGAGATGGAAGCATGCTGGCCTACCGCTTGGGTGACGTCAGCGGCGCGAGTCTGTACTTAAAGTCGGCGACTGGCCTGGAGCGCGAGAGGAAGAGATTCACCATTCCCCCTTCTTCGATGGACGACCTGTTTCCCAATTCCTGGTCTTTGGACGACCAGCAGATTCTGTACACACGTCAGACGGCGGCAGGCGACCATCTGGAACTACTGTCCGTGGCTGGCGGAGAGCCAACCCGCTTTCTGAGCAGCAAAGGCAGCGAGACGAACGGGCAGATCTCTCCCGATGGAAAATGGGTGGCCTATGCCTCCGATGAGTCGGGCAATTGGGAGATTTACGTGACGTCGTTCCCCAGTGCCGCGGGAAAATGGCAGGTGTCGCGCGGTGGCGGCACGGAGCCGCGCTGGCGCGGAGACGGCAAGGAAATTTTCTATATCGCACCGAGCGGCACGTTGATGGCGGTGCCGGTTAACGGCGAGACTACCTTCGCAACCGGCACGCCTGCACCGCTATTTCAGATTCACGGTCGCGCCCCGATTTCGAGCACCGACGTTTTTACTTACGATGTGGCCAAAGATGGGAAGCGTTTTCTGGTGAACCGCTACGTCAAACCGGAGCACGTTCCACCATTGACCATCCTGCTGAACACCCCGGCCAGCAATCCATCCCCTTAGCGGTGAAGAGCGAATATGGCCTGGCCCTACGCCCGAGTGACGGGGAAACCTGAAGTAATCCCAAGGTAAGAGTTGCCGACCAACCGCCCAGTGACGAGCCGATTCCGGGGTTGTGAGTGCTATTGATTCCATAACAATGTCGGCTCCCACGCCCGATTAGACTTTGGTGGTGCCAAACCGACCAAAGCCCGGGAGATAAGGACCCGGAGAGCAATTTGTGTTGCGGCCGTATTCTGAGCGCATCGTCGGCAACCCTTCCCTTATCGGATTATGGAAGGGTTGCCCGTCACTCGACCTCTATCGTGCGCCACAGTAGCTTGTAGCGCCTTTCACTCAGTTCTACGGGCTTTGGTTTCGCGGTACGATACCTGGGAAGCTAATGCATGCAAGGTACCAGTCAAGCAGGTGGGAGCCGGCTATGTCAGTTTCGGTGAGGACCTCAGGCCTTTCAAGTCACCCAGTTTTTCCAGGGTAACCATGATAACTCTGCTTCCGACAAGCCGATCCTGGCGCCTGATCGCTCGGTCAGTCGATTCCGAGCTTCTTCTGCATCTCTTCCAAAGTGATGCCCTTCGTTTCTGGGTAGACGAACAAGACCACCAAGAATTGCAGCACCATCATCGCTGAGAAGAAGACGTATGGGTAGCCACCCGAGGAAGCCGCCATCAGCGGAAACACTCCGGAGATCAATGCATTCATGAACCAATGCGAAAAACTGCCCAGGCTTTGTCCCTTGGCCCGAACGGTATTGGGGAAAACCTCTGCCAGATAGACCCAAATCACAGCACCCTGGGAGAAAGCAAAGAACGCGATGTATCCGATCAGCAGCCAAAGCAGAAGATTCTGATGAGCGGCAGTGAAGAAGATTATCGCCACTCCGGCCAGGCATGCTGCGGTTCCTACCGATCCGATCAGCAGCAGCGTTTTGCGCCCGATCTTGTCTATGACCGACATCGCTATCATAGTGAAAAGCAGATTCGTGCCACCGACGGCAACCGCCTGAAGGTTGCCGGAAACCTTGCTGAACCCCGCGTGGGCGAAGATATGGTTCAAGTAGTAGAGAATCGCGTTGATCCCCGAGAGCTGATTGAACATTCCAATGCTCACTGCCAGAAAAATCGGGAATGCGTACTGGCGCGAGAAGAGCTTCTCCTCTGCCTGCCTTCGCTCCAGATGAATCGACTGCACGATCTCCTGCAGTTCTTGTTCGAAATTCTCTTCGCCGGTCATTTGCAATACCGATCTTGCTTCATCGATCCGTCCTTTCTTCACCAGCCAGCGCGGGCTGCGGGGAATTCCGAAAAGCATCACAAAAAACAGCCCAGCCGGAATCGCCGCGACCCCCAGTTCCCAGCGCCATTCGGCGCTTCCGAAGCGCTGCAGCCCTATCAGGTAATTCGAAAAATATGCCAAGAGAATTCCAAACACCACGTTGAACTGGAAGAATCCAACCAGCCGGCCGCGAAGTTTTGCCGGTGCAATCTCCGCGATGTACATCGGCCCCAAAACCGAAGAGCCGCCGACCCCCAACCCCCCAATGAAACGAAATACCATCAGCGCATACCAATTCCAAGCTCCGGCGCAGCCCAGAGCCGAAATCAGATACAAAATGGCCATGATCCGCAAACTGTCGCGACGGCCGAAGCGCTCGCCCGGAATTCCGGCCAGCATTGCACCCACGATCGTTCCCCAAAGAGCGCTGGCCACGGTTACGCCCAGCAAAGCCGGTGAGAGCTGGTAGATCTGCGCCAGCCCACCCGTCGTGCCGGAGATGACGGCTGTGTCGAATCCGAATAGGAGGCCGCCCAAAGCGGCTACCACGGTGCTCTTAACCAGATGCGCGTTCAGTTTCATGATTGATTCCGGCTTTCTCGGTCCACTTCCCGAGAAACGTAGCCAGCTACGTCTCGACTGTGCGCCGCACTATGGAACTCCTTCCAGGAGCGCGTGAGGCGCAAATCGGACTTTCAGCGTCTTGATCTCATAGGGCTTGGTATGCACTGTGACGGCATCATTGTGCATGGCAAGAGAGGCAATCGATCTCTCCATCAGATCGGTTTCTGACGCCGACTGCGCTCCTGCCGGAAGCTGGAGTGTTACATCAGCTTCTCTCCCTGCCCACTCATAAAAACGCAGGACAAGAGAGTCATCGTCCTCTGATTTCTTGATCGCGGTGAGCACCACGTTGTCCGGTTCAACTCGCACGAAAGAATGTTCGCCCGGAAGTGTTCCCTCGTGTTTCTGCGCCCGCATGGCGATCAGCTTGTAATTTAGCTCGTAGCCGCGGCGTACGGTCTGCGCATCTCGCCAATTTCCCCCATGCGGATACAAGGAGTACGTGAATTCGTGATGACCTTCGTCGGCATGGGGATCGGGCCATTCTGGCGAACGCAGCAACGAGAGACGCAGCACATTGCCCTTCACATCGTATCCGTACTTGCTGTCGTTAAGCAGGCTGAAGCCGTGTTTAGTATCGGAGAGATCGGCCCAACGCTGCGCCGGAACCTCGAATTTGGCCTGTTCGGCCGCTGTGTTCCGAGTGGTCGGACGTTCGATCGAACCGTAGGGAATTTCAAAAGTAGCCTGGTCGCTGTGTGCGCTCAAAGGGAATGCCACTTTCAGCAAAATGTGTTTCTCGTGCCAGTCCACCTGCATCTTCACATCGACCCGCGGCACCCCGGCGTACATGCGGATGTCCTGCACGAACGTGGAATTCTGAAAATGTTTCTTGACGCGGATCACGGCGCGCAGCGGCCCACGCTCAACCAGTTTTACCTCGTCAGCTTTATCCAAGTCCCAATGTTGTTTCTCGAAATCGGAATCGATGTTCCAGGCATCCCATCGTTTGGGTTTGTCGTAGAAAGCCTGTAAGAGATTGCCGCAAGCGGATGTCCTGGGGCCGCCAGTATCGGTTTGGGAGGGAGCCAGCGTTTCCGTCTGAGTCCGCAGATCGAAAAGGCTGGTGATGCAGCCGGTTTGCGGATCGACGGTGACACGAACGGAACCGTTCTCCATATTATCGACAGACGTATTGCCCGAGGTGGTGACGACGTGCTCCAAGCTCCGGTTGTGCATATCCAGAGAAGCGCCAGTCTTCGCCGCGGAGCGCACAAAATAGGTCCTGTAACCCATTGCCGGTGTATCCGCCAGAATGAGGAGACGCGCTCGATTCGTCGCCGAATCCATGGCCAGCAGTTGGTGCTCAACTCGTTGGCCTCGGGCGTCGACTACTTCAACTTGTCTAGCCGGGTGGGGAAGTTGCACCTCGGCCTCAATCACTTCCGTTCGCGGCCAGGAGAGAGAATTGAAAACCACAACCGGCACTCCATCACCCTGGGTGTTGACGTGAGCCAGTATCTCGTCGAGCGCCCCATCCGTGATCTCTTTCGCAGAGCGGGCAACGTCTTCCAAATTTCGCTTGGCGTCGAGATAGTTCACCGCGATTCCCGAGCCCGGCATGACGTCGTGGAAATGATCGAATAGCAGATTCTTCCAGGCGAGCTCGAACTGATCTTGCGCGTAGGGAAGGCCGAAGAGTGAAGCCAGCGACGCATACTTCTCCGCATCGAGCATTAGTTCTTCATCGCGCCGAATGCGCTGCTTCGTGTCCGCTTGCGAGGTGTACACGCCCCGGTGATATTCGAAATAGAGTTCGTCCTTCCAGATGGGGACTTTGAGATTTGGAAGTTCCTGCGTCAGGTCGGCGAAAAATTCTTTGGCGGTGCTGAACTCAATTTTCGGGAAGACTGTGTCCCGTTCCCGAAGGCGATTCGCCTGGTCAAGCATTATCCGAGTCGGCCCGCCGCCATGGTCGCCGATTCCGTACAAGTAAAGCATCTGCGGCGAATCGGCGACTTTGGTCCCGTAAATCAGTGGGGCATACAACGACAGGTCTTGCGTGATTTGCTGCGGATCGAATTCATTGGCGTATTCGTGGGGAAAGTAGGTCAGAAGACGGCTGCCATCGGGTGCTTCCCACCAGAACAGCCGGTAAGGGAACTTGGTGTAATCCGTGGCCCACAGCAGCTTGCTGGTCACGAAATAATCAATGCCCGATTTCTTGTAGATTTGCGGAAGCTGCCAGTTGTATCCAAAAGAATCGGGGTTCCAGCCAATCTTGATATCAGCGCCAAAGTTCTTCTGAAAATATCGTTTGCCGACAAGAATCTGACGCACCAGCGACTCGCCGTCCGGCATATTCAGATCGGGCTCGACCCACATGCCGCCGATGACCTCCCAGCGGCCTTCCTTCACCCGCTGTTTGATCTGCTCGAACATGTCTGGGTATTTCTCCTGCATCCATTCATAAGTTCGTGCCGAGGACATGGTGAACTTCAAATCCGGATACTCGCGCATCAAATCGAGAACGCTCTGAAACGTATTGCGCACCACTTCAACCGTTTCCGTCCACGGCCACAGCCACGCCATATCAATGTGCGAGTTTCCGACGGCTCGAACGGTGAACTGTTTCAACCATGGATTCAACGATTGCAGTTCGCTCTGCGCCTGCCGCAGTGAAGCGTCGAAGCCCGCTTGGTCGTCCTTGTCAAGAGGCGAAAAATCGATGGCTTGGACCGCCGCGTCGAGTTGCTGCTGGCGTTCCGTTCGACCCTCCTCGTACGCCGCAATCATCGGACTCGCCGCCAGGATCTCCGTGCGCACCATCGCCGGATCCGGCCGGCTGGCGGCAGGTTCAATGCGCAACTGAGCGTGATGAAACAGCGTCTCCACTTCCGGAGCGTCGATCCGCACGGCGATCAGAAACTTTTGCCCCGGCTGCGCGTTCTCCGTGAGCAGAATCGGCTGCTGCATGTCGTCATCTCCTCGCGACACGAGCGATCCGTTCGAGAATACGGAAATCATGACTGGGCCCTTGTTGTTCCACATGAAATCGAAACTGAGGTCTAACTTGGCGCGGGCACCCAGCACTCCATAACCGTTGAGCTTTTCCGGAATCTCGATCCAGCGACGCAGCACGCGAGACCCGGTCGACCATTTGTCCCCAACTTTCACTGTTTCCCAGTCCGAGTCATTCAAGGACGAATCTTCAGGATGTGGTACGTCAGCGTGAAACCGCCACTCGGACAGTGGCAGAGTGACCAGCGATTCCAGACGATCCAACGTTGGCTGGTACGGATCAGTTGCTTTCTGGCTCGGAAATGATTGTTGGGCGGAGACTAACCTGGCTGTTACGAGTGCGAGAAGTGCACACACGATCCGTCGCTTCATCGGATTTTCCTTCTTCATTGGATTCGACTGGATGGGAAATTTGCATTGCAGGCGCTGTTCTCATCCGCATGCTTATGGTTGAATGTTCGAACTCCAGCGCTTTATGGGTATGGCATCTGGAAAGAAACTGCCTGGTGCATCGGGTCGGCATTGGCAGATTTGATTACTCCCGTCGTTGATCAGGATGCGGATCTCGAAATCGGCCTGCGTTTCAGCACGAAGTTCAACGTTCCATATTATCGGCTGTATGCGGTTGTGAACGGAGAATCGCATTTTCTAATAGATCGAGGAGAGAAAGAAAT
>Ga0209039_10001370_pt1 | contig 22879 bp, 23 predicted proteins | sample BogFormECP12_OM1_FD_188238 | JGI IMG/M metagenome (GOLD analysis project Ga0209039, IMG submission 188238) | Bog forest soil microbial communities from Calvert Island, British Columbia, Canada - ECP12_OM1 (SPAdes) (version 2) | ecosystem: Environmental > Aquatic > Freshwater > Wetlands > Bog ... | reverse complement strand
TAATTCCAAAGCGTTTCTCTTCGCCAGGCTGTAGAGGATGCGAAATCAGGCACAGAAGGTTATCTTGTCGCATCAGTCTCAGGACGCGCTTGCGGTTAACCCTGCATTCCGCATTAACGCTCCAATCCATAATATTTTTCGCAACCCGACCCGAGTAGCCGAATAATATTAACAAGATTGTCATTCAAATTAGCAATCTTCTGGTGCATTTCTCCATTGATCCAGACTGTAACCTCAGTAACTCCCATGAACAGAAAGACAACCCACTTGAGCGTAGGCTTTTGTGTTGGCTTTTTCAACTGGTTTGGAATGGTCTCTCCTGTTTCACGCATCCGTTTTCTGAGCATCCACTCCGCAACAGAATAGATCATGAGAGTTAAGACCATAATCATAACAAGAGCTTCAATGCGTTCTTCTTTCTTGAGATACACCTCAGCAACTCGGAAGCTCTTATCTTTGAGGAATCTGAAACCGCGTTCAACCGCTTGCTGACCTTTGTAATAGCTAAGAATAGTATTGGGATCGAGATAGAGGTCATTTGTGGCAAGAATGAACCTTCCAAGCTTGGATTTTGCGTCAGCTACCTTTTCAGCATTGATCTCGATCTCTGCATCGATTAGATGGACTTCCAGAAGCTCTTCTCCATTTTTGGGTCGTCCCCGCAGCTTTCCGTTTCTCCTGTTGATCAATTTGACCGATAGATCCTTGAATCTATAGAAAGGATGCTCAGCTAACCATAATTCAGCCTCTTTTCTTGCATCTGCCTCACAAGCGAACTCGCGACGCTTAATCTTGGCTAGGGATCTCTCTGCTTGCTTGTTCTCCTTTTCAATCTGCTTATCAAAGGTCTTTTCCTTACGTTTCTGCATCGGTTGTGATACGTAAAGAACCCATTTCTGCTGGATACTTCCATAGTCCGAGGTCGTAGAGAAGTATTTGTACCTGGAATCCAGGCATTCAACCAACTCGACATCGCGATCTAGCAGACTCTCGCATTCAGTTATCGTTGCAGGGATGCGGGTTATCCAGAGCATCTTGGTTCCGAGCTGCTGGATATTCTTCTCGCTATAGACGGCGCTATCTGCTATGTAATAGGCGGCATCGTTCAAATTAAGGCCATTCTTGATCTTCATGAAGGCTTCAATGATCGTGTTTTTATCTGATGCATTGCCGGAATAGGCTTTAGCAAAAAGAGGTATTCCGTCTTGGTTCGTTACCAATCCCAGGACAAACTGCTTCAGATCCATCCTGCCGTCTTTAGAATGGCCTAGTGTTATCTCGATAGCACTCTGACCATCGTATCCCTCATACTCACCTTGGACACTAAAGCTCGTAGTATCGGCATGAAGCCTCTGGACTCCAATATCAAGATGACTCATAACGTTCAGGGCTATATCATTGAAGAGTTCTGTAGGTCCATACGTATAAACCGCATCAAGAGTCCTTCCCAGAACATCATCGTTTAGATCGGCGGCCGTAACGCCTTCTCCGAGTAACCGCTCAATAGGTAGCTTTTCATAGAATTCTGGAAATAAATATAGTCTCTGACCAACATAACCCAAAGCATTCAAAATCATAGCTTTGATGACTTTTGAATGCTCTAGGTTGTGATTTCTGAGCTTAGGAATTCGATCATCGATTAGCTCTGCAATTTCGAGTTGATCGAATACGCCAGCAACCAAACCTAAATGATCCAGTGGAAGGGTTCTTATTTCCATTCTCGCGACTCCCAATGCGGGATATAACGAGATATTTAATAAAGCTTTGCAATAAATCTCGGCGGAAATGTTTGGAAATTAGACCGTTAATGCGAAACGATGGGTTAACCTCAAAGCCGCGGTTTTGGAGTTCAGCAGTCATCCTCCTATAACCGTAGCCAGTAAATCCAGAGCGATCTCTTGAATCTGGTTTCTCAGATCCATATTCGTAGATGAGTCAATTTCCGGCTGTGTCCGCCATCTATAGTAGCCGCTGCGACTTACTTCAAGTGCCTCGCAGGATTGGGATATTGACAACGCAAGGCCGTCCGAAAGGACGTCATGGATAGTCATATACCGTCCCTCAGCGTCGGTTTGATTCTCTCCTCTCGAACCTTCTGGTCATGGCAAAGGCTTTTTTTAAAAGCTCGATCTCGGCATGGGCCTGGCCGAGCAGCCTCTCAAGTTCTGCAATCCTTGCCTGGTCCTTGTACTTGTTTCCATTACCGCTAAACGCTTTTTCGGGATTCTCGGCCAACTCTTCTCTCCACCGAGAGGGCAGGCCAGGATGAATACTATGCTCGCGGGCGATCTGAGCGAGTGGTTTGCCACTCTCAAGTTCAGCTACTACTGATATCTTGAATGCTCGGTCGTAGCGTCGCCTCGTCTTTTTCATATACTTCCCTCCATGAGTTGATGTTGCTTAACTCATTGTCCACTCCGAGGGGTTCACTCCAATAGAAGAGATTTAAGCCGATAACAACCGATTCCAGTCATGGATTGCCTGTATCCAAACCTTCTGAAAACGCCGAGATCACCGGACTAAACCAAGTTTGGGCTTCAGATATCACATATGTCCAGTTGTCACATGAGCACATCTATCTCGCGGTGATACTGGATCTCTACAGCAGAAAATGCATCGGCTGGGAGCTGAGCAGAAACATCGACGGCCAGCTAGCCATGAATGCATTGGCCAGGGCATTAGAAAACCGCTGGTCAGAATCTACTCAAGGACTTGTTCATCATTCTGATCAGGGAGTTCAATATGCATCAAAAGATTATGTGGATTGTCTTGAAAAGCATAGCATCCTGATTAGCATGTCAAGAAAAGGAAATCCATACGACAATACATTTGCAGAGAGCTTTATCAAAACCCTAAAGGTCGAGGAGGTTTATCTGAATGAATACGGGACATTTGAAGATGCCTATAGAAACATATGGCGTTTTATTTTTATCGTAATACCCCGATGCTTGCATCGGGGATAAAGGGCATCCGTGTCCGACTTAGGAATTGATCAGATCGATTTAGTCTCAACTTCATGCGGCGGCGCCTCGCATGCCCCGCCTGCTTGCAGCGGGGTGCGCCGCCGCCGTTTGACTGAGAAGGTGTACAACTGGAAGAGGCTGCATTCATCTCTTGGTTATAAGTCTCCAGACCAGTTCGAGATGGAGGTTGCCTTAAATATGTTGCTTAACTAATTGTCTACAATCAGGGGTGCAGTCCATTCACAGCAAGTCGGTTCTTGGCACTTGATATTACTAATATTTTACATTAAAACTGGCATGCTACCTACTGATGATAAGTAGCACTTATTCTAATTAGCATTTAGAAATCTTTGTTCTTAGGTTTATATTTAGCTGAAACTATTTTCTACACTTCTTGATGATGAGACAGACAGATTGTATCGTATGTATTACAGCCGTAGGCCAGCGTGAGTATGAGAGGGTATGAATGCCTCAGCTAGTCCAACCTCCTGATAAGTTAGTTCGGCTCTGGCATGAAAAGTACGAGCAGGATTTGCGGGAGAAGAAGAGGTGCCATGAAATATCCAGTGTGATTTCAATTGGAGGGTGTCACACGTGTATCCCATAACTGGTGCGACTATGAGCATAGCGTGCCTTTACCTGACGATGGGCCAAATGGGCATAGTCCCCTATCATGTGCAAAACGCGTCATTTGGATTGATGTGCATAATGTTGGCGCCCAGTGCCATAGCCAGGATTGTGAATATGTTGAGGAGGAGTATGGTTTGATCCCCAATCCAACTCTTCTTGGATTTTTATTCAGGAAGACCAAAACAGAGCCATGCGATCTACCTTTTTCGGTAGTTATTCCTATGCATAATAAGCGCAACGATATTCAAAGAACACTTGCGAGCGTCTTTAATCAAACAAGGATGCCTAATCGTGTGATAGTTATAGATGATAATTCTAGTGACGGGTCCACAGAAATTGTAGAGGGTCTGAAGTATAAATTAGTGCTAATTAAGCTTGAAAAAAATATAGGGAAGGCAGACGCAATAAACGAGGCTCTAAAGTGCGTGGACGATCCGTTTGTCCTAATCTTGGATGCCGATACCTTTTTGGCAAAAGACTATGCCGAACTCGTGATGCAAGGATTCGTCAAAGAGATAGTTGGCGTGTCGGGAAGAGTGTTATCAGCGTCTAGTAATACTTCATGCCAAAAATCGCGAGTGGTCGAATATTTGTTTGGCCAACGTATGCTAAAGTCATTTCAAGCTAGGATTGGTGGCATGTGGGTACTTATGGGATGCGCCACCATATGGAATACTAAGTGGCTGAAAGATCATGGTGGAATGCCCAGTAATACAGTAGTCGAAGACTTAGAACTTTCATGGCGAGCGCAACAAGATCATAAGGTTAATTATATACACAATGCATTATGCTTTACTGAAGATCCAACAAGTCTAAGTAAATATATATCGCAGATATATAGGTGGTATTCGTGGCGACCTGTGTTTGGGTTCGTGGACTTCATGAAGCTACGCAGAGGGTTGAAAGCTGTGATAGCTTGGTCAATTATCGATACGTTCATGGCTGTTGTTGTTACGGTATTTCTGGCATATTCGTTGCTGATTGGAAGGATTGATTATGTCGGAACAGCAGTATTTATCGATTGGATGATACTTGCTAGTCTCACAGGGTATGAAGGGTTTAAAGTCGGAAAATTCTGGGATGCTATTGAGAGCCTACCTTACTATATGGCCTTGCGGTATTTCAATATTGTAATATTGGTGGTGGCTTGGATCAAACCGAAGAAAAGGTGGTATTGAAAATAAAAGAACGTGCATACCAAATAATAATTGCTTTACTGGTACTGGCGTGTTTAGGTGTCGGAATGTCAGATCCACATGTTGTCAGCGAGAAGAATAAAATGACACAAAAGATAGTACTAATCCGAGACGATGACGTAAAGGACGATACTGCTGCTTTAGAATGGATGACTAACACAATCATTGCCAAAGATGCCAAGTGTACTTATGCGACTATTCCGCATCTTCTAACCCAATCAAGCATAACCTATCTGAAGTCTTTAGATCCGGCACGGTTCGAGCTTGCGACGCATGGTTATGATCACACTGAAACAGAGAACCAAGTTGCAGTTATGGCGACGGCAAAAGATCTGATGATAGCCGATTTTGGCAGGGTTCCAACCAGCATAGCACCACCTTACGAAATCGTGCCGCCTGGATTCGCTGATGAAGCTAAAAAGCTCGGTTATCATTCGCAGATCAACGGGAATATAGACTCCTCAACAGGGCTATACACATTTCCCTTTAACTTCCGATGGGAAAGCGGTTGGAACCAGTATAACGCGAGTTACCACAGCCTGGACGACTTCAAGAAATCGTTTGACGGATGGTACAACAACAGCAGTCAGCGAGTGTTCACGATAAACGTTCATCATGCAGATCTTTACGAAAACGCCGGGGCTATGAAGAACTTCAGCTCATCACTTGATTACATGAATGACAAGGGTGGTATTTTTTTCACGACCGAAGAAGAAACGTACCAAGAGGTAACGAAAGTAAAAAACCGATAGTATGGAAAGGCTATAAATGGCTAGTGGATAGCTACACGGGCAACCCTGGTTCTAATATTTTTGATCCTACCAACGTCTATCTTGGGTCGGACGGGGTTCACCTGAAGATAACTAAGGTCGGCGGGGTCTGGCATTGTGCCAGTATGGTCTCTGCGGAAAACCTGAGCAATGGAACTTACAGGTGTGTAATCCAGGGTCGAGCGGACCTGCTAGACCCAAACATGGTCTTAGCCATGTTTAGCTATGGCGGGGTCGATAACGTCAACGAGATCGATATCGAGCTTTCAAGGTGGGGATATCCTGAAAGTGATTCGTTAAACTACATGGTCTATCCTTCCGTGCCTGGCCAGAATTGGAGCGAAAGATTCCCAATGACCCAAACATCGAATTGGACAACTCATCGATTTATCTGGGGCAATGCCAGAGTTTCGTTCGTATCTCAACAAGGTGTCCGAGAACTGGCCGATCTTACCAATCAGATAGCAACGGCACAATCCAGTATATCTCCCAACAAACCCATGCCACTAGGCTTTAATTTCTGGTTGAATGGAGGAAAGGCTCCAACGAATGGCAAAGGAGCGGAGATCGTGATCACCGACTTTAGCTATACCCCGTCTTAGGAGGATTTTTCATGAAAGGGGGAGAGGACCATCATTACAAATTGCTTCAAGAAATGCGACAAAAAGAGGCTATCAGCATAATCATAAGTGAACCATCGCCAAAGCTGATCAGTCATCTTGTAAAGTTCGCTTTCCTATAGTAAGCGAACTTTGATATGGCTTGAACTCTATCATCGTGGGCATGGAAGCGTTGATCTAGCGAGATGCTGAGTTGTTTGAGGGTTCCTCGCTGTTTTGTGTGGGTAAATCTAGGAATCATGAGTCCAATGGCCTGATCATATCAATGGCGTGATTGCAGAGAGTCCGTATCTGAGGATCACAAACCGCTGCCAATAGCCATCTTGGTCAAACTCCTGGCAGGCTTTGATTCATGAAGACCGCTGATCGATATTCTGAAGTTACCCACAGGAAATAGCGAAGAGCCTGTTTAAGATTGTTGTTCCTTCGACGTGAACCTTCTGCAGAAGATCTTAGACGGGCCTGGATCAGCCGCGAGGAGTGGCTTTTCACTTAAAATCACAAAAAAGTAAAGTTAGGCCCTATTTTGCATGGAGCTATTGCAGTTTAAACGCTGAATTACTGGGCTGCAATGACATTGATTGTGGTTGTATCGAGTTTTTTACGGCACTATTTGCGTAAGCTGTTGCCGCACCTACTGGATTACCGGCGATCAAGCTGTCGAAAAAAGCTTTCATGTAGATAGGATTGACGTTCCAATTTATATCAGTCGAAAACCCACCGCTAACTTTTGCGCTTTTCGTAACATCGTTGCCACTTAGTCCAGTCGGGTTTGTAAAGAATGTGCCGCAACCATCAAGGATCATTAGATCGTTCTTGCCTTTGTACTGAGCAGCTGCAGTGGAAGTCACAAATTGTTGCTTGAGGTCCGCCCAATATAGTTGTGCGGGGCCAGCTATGTTACTAAGTTGCAAACCATACGAATATGAAACCTGCCCGTTATTTTCGTCAGCTACGCCATGCGTATTTATTAGGGAGACCGTATTTTGATCAAGCTGATAAACTTTATCCGATGTGACTCCTGCATTGCTGTAATCAGTGACGGCATATCCTCTACTATATAAATCCGCACCTACTGTGGGATATAAGTCTCCAAACTCCCATTTAAAAGGCTCAAGCAAAAGTGCAGTCTTAGGAAATCCAGTTGGGGTTATAGTGACACTGCTAGAGACACCGCTGCCGGTTGCTTTCGTATCCAGCGTAGGATTAGTAAATTTATTGCTATTGCTTTGCAATGCTTCAAAGTCTGCACTACCACCGACATATGGCATATTCGAGTCCACACCACCTGCGAGGTCTTGGGCATGTGATGTTATTGTCGCTGTTGCACCGTAGGCACTTTTCAAGCTTACTAATTTGGATTCGCTAAGATCTGTTTGGCTCAATGCATAGTAATTGGGAGATAATATGTTTCCACTAATTCCGTTTCCACTAGTAACTTGCAATTTGAAGTTGGTATTATCTCCAACCTTATTCGAAGTAGATCCTGCGATTGTAATTGGGTAAGTACTTGTTGCATAGTTCGCGCTTTGGGATGCGCTAGCTTGGTTGGTATAGGCTTCAGCTTGTGTGTAATAATTGCTAAGCGATGAAGTAGTTTGAGGATCTGAGAGGCCGACAGAGGTATACGCTTGAGCGTTATCTCCTTCATTATTATATGAATACGATCCACCTAATATCGAGTAAGCATTGCTTGCAGTTAGCGATAGCCACGCCCCTACACCATTACCCGCAGATGAAGTGGGCTTGTAGGTGCTCCAATCGTAGTTCCATTTTGTAGTTACGGATTCCCCGGAAACACTCCTAAAAACTTGGGCATAGTTCCCTTTCGTGTCACTGGTGCTGATAGAGGTATACGGCAGGCTGCCCGATCCTGAAAATGTGTTGGATAGCGTTCCATCTCCGGGGTTTAGATGTATATGCTCGTTTGCGTAGTCTTCGATCGTAGCCCCATAGCGGACGTTTGTTGAAGAGCTACCACCATTGCCTCCTGTCGAAGCTGAGAGTTCCAGACCAGACGTCGGCGAGGCGGTTATCAAAATAATTAGCGGTAACAAAAAAATTCCCAATAATCTTTTCATCTTAAGTCCTGTAGTTTCCAAGTTTTGGTTTTGCATACAAGTATGACCCAATGGCCGACATTGTGATTTCGCTTATCAGGAAAATAAATGATTTGGCAAAAGTTTAAATATTAAAACTGAAAGGCCGCTCTGAAAAGGCTTAATTACAAGCATCGAACATCTGGTTTGGATGCGACTGCATCTTGCGATTTTCCTCATGGTAGTAATTGGACTAACCTTTAACGCAAATGCTGTCTACTGGTCTAGCAGCGTTGACACCAATTCGTCTCACTGGTCTATCTATCGCGAAAGCAGTAATATTAGCTTTGACCTCTCTGGCTCAGTGGCGGGTGAAATTTCTTCTGTCGTGTCTCATGGTAGAATCCTGAAACCCTACCAATCCTTCTATGAAGAAATTGGGGCTAACGACGTACGACTTAGGGAGAGGACAAGTGCTCTGGAAGGGAGCTACAAATCCGCAGATGAAATACAGATGCAGTCTACTGCTTATCCGAACGATATCGAGATCTTGGTTGATAAGCCAATTGGAACCGATCTATACACAATCGAGTACCAAAATGAGCAATGGCCAGTTATCATAAAAGCTAGCAGAGCTATAGCTTACTCAGGACAGCAGATAAATGACAGAAGTTTTGAAGGGAATAACGGAGACTTTGTGGGTACAAACTTCCTACACAACCGCGAACTATCTGAGGAGCGAAGATCAGTTATTTGGCTACAAAGGATGAATGCCACAGTGCTAGCTACCAATGATACTATTCTCCGAGCAGAGTTCAAACCAACGAAATACCTGGGCTACCTGATCACTGCCAAGACCACCGGCATAGCCGACTTAAGGTATAGGTTCAGAAGCCCACATTACGACGTGAAACATCAGAACTATCCCTCACTTAGCGAGGGCGATGAGCGGTATTACGGTACATTTAGTCTGACACGAAAGATCGAAATGAGGTCTACCTTCGAGAATTACGATACTTCAGAGTATGATTGGTTGCCATGCTGCTGTACTAACAACTGGGTAAATATGGGCATACAGGACCTACAGGTATACAACGCGGATAAGATCTTCAGCTCAAGCTAAGTGCGGGGGGTCTCATCCCACGCACGTAAATATCGGTAGCAGTAAATTTTCATAGCTGATCTTACTAGTAAGGGACCAAGTCCACATAAGTCGGATCAGCGAGCTGAGATCTGGCCTCGTTACCAGTATTATGTACCCTGCATGAGTGCGCGGGTCTCATTCCGCGTACGTGAACATGAATACACAAACAGCATGTATAGGCGATCCCCCATGTTGTACGACTCATAGAAAGGAGCTTGATTAAAATCTATATCCCAGCTCTTTCGCCTTAGTAAATGCCGATTCAGCTTCAGAGTTTCTATGAAGGTTCTGAAGCGCGATGCCTTTGCCATACCAGGCTTCGCCATCATTCTTATCGATCTCAATAGTCCTATTAAAGATTTTAATAGCCTCATCGTCTTTACCCAATAAACCAAGAGCCGAGCCTTTCCCTTTCAAGGCAAGAACATCTTGTGGATTTATTCCAATGGCATCTTCATAACACTTGATTGCTTCGTCGCATCGGCCTAATCCACTGAGAGCAAGGCCCTTCATAGTCCATGTATTCGAATCTTGCGAATTTATTTCAATAGCTTTGTCATAACATCCAGTAGCATCTTCATATTTGCCTAATAACGTCAAAGCATGGCCTTTTCCCGCCCAGACTAGCGCCAGTTTTGGGTCTATCTTGATAGCTTTGTCATAGCACTTAATGGCCTCCACATACCTGCACAATCCAAAGAATGCATTGCCTTTGTCGAACCATGCTTCTGCATTGTTTACCATAACATTCTATTGTCGTGAGCTTTAACAAAAGGCTTTTGAAGATAGAATAAATTTGCTGCCTAATGATCTTCCTATATTGTGACCGATAGCATCAGGCTAACCCTGGCGCACCTTTGAGCCTTACAAAAAGAGAACTTTTTTGGGAGATGCACACACCAGTCTTGATAGTTGTATGAATTAGCATATATCACTTTTTTAGAGCTCAGATATATAAAAGAGCTATGCACCTATTTTTATCGATATGAATCTAACCTCAATACCCGGGCCTTTGCGCGCCAGTAGAAGCGTATTCTTATAGTTCATGAGATGATCTCTTAGCTAAACAGCGGAAGTGATCTATTATAGCTAAAATGGTTTTTGTATTATATTCAAGCATAATATCATGTTGAAGTACATATAACCTAATTTCCAAGGTCACACAATGGACAGGAATTTCTATCATATCGGAGTGTTCAGCGAATCTGATATAGCTAAAATCGTCATGCTATGACACTAAATTGCATATCCTAATCCTCTTATCTGTCTCTTATTGCTGCGCGAAAAATTGATCTGAATTCCTAAGAGATCCTGCCAGGAAATGAGCTGCGAAGCAGCTCCGACCAAACCAAGACCAAGAGAAGCAAAGGCCACAGAAACCAATATCATTAACCAGAATGTTTCACGTTTCACGTTATCCTTGAAATGTTATATAAATTTTCTTCCAAGAAAATAATCATCTGCTAACGCATTGCTAACGCATTACTCTAATATACTTAAAACTAGGTTTATATAGAAATAACGGAAAAATCGCCCGTTATTCTGGGTTACCAGTCAAATATCTAGTCTGCTCTTATCGATCCCCCAGAACATTTAATGTTTCACATCTACTTGTGAAATGTTAAATGATTCTGGACCTAAGCATAAGCACTTTCTCTCTTCCGTTTCCCTCTCGGAAGAATAGATTATATCTTTTCATATCCAGCTTCGATATCAGTCCACTCATTTGTTGTGGTGATATCTTTAAGTCCATTTCCAGTTGGCTCAACGTCCTGGCTCCCCTGGCACGCAGGATCTTGTCTAGGTCTTCTAAGCGCGCTTTGGCTTTCTGTCCCTTCGGGACAGAGGGTCGCTTCATGATACTCCATACCTGATTGATAGCTTCTGCGTGCCTGTTTATAGCGGCGGTATGATCGTCTTGTTGTAGCTCTAATTCGATTATCCTCGTCTTAAGCTCCTTGTTATCACGATCTAAAGCTTCGAAACGTTGGCATAAATCAGTAAGAAGAGCCACTAATCTAGGGTCGGATATGGTCAGTGCAAAGCTATTAATCTCATCAACGAGACTTACATCCATAGTATCAACTCACCGGCTTGGTTTAGGGCACAACCTTTACCAAGCCCGATCTAATCCTTAACGACAACACGTGCTGGTTTTACTTTGCCTTGGGCATCTTCAACAACAATGTAAGCTTCTCTATGGGTTTTTCTCCCAAGACGAATATCATCGATGAGTTTGAGTCTCGTCGCTCCAGCTTCAAAGGCGTGAGTTCTGGAAGCATACGTCTTTTTCTCAACCTGCTCATCAATCCATTCCAAAAGATCCGGGTCAACAGAGACGCTAAGAGATACCTTTCCAAGCTTCTTTTTGCCCATATTTCAAGAAAATCTGTTGGGATATATCAATCTTATCCATAACAGTAGACCGATTTCAAAGCACTTTAATAAGTTATTTTTAAGAACAGTCCAAAAAAATGTTATAAAATAATGTTTTATAATCAATAGGAAAAAGATCTAAAAACGTATTTTCGCTATGCTTTGACTTAAAAAAATTGCACCATTTGATAGCGATTTTTAACTGTAATTGGTTCAGATATTTTTATTAAAACCTTTTCGACCCTGTAAAGCTTGACCTTTGCGCTCCAAGTTCTATAGTGCATTTTGATTCTAGCAGATGCTGCTTTTTCGATAACGGACAATTGTCGATAAATTATTCCACAGAGTTATGGAATGGGTGGTTAGGCCAAAGCGATTTAGGACTTGTTAAGTGATGGGCCGAAAAAAGAGATGCGTCTTGCAGGTTATACTCACTGCTTATAGCTGAGATTAGCCTGTATACCCCAGCTCCTTGGCCTTGGCGAATGCTGCATCGGATTCGGTGGTCCTTCCGAGGGCCTTGAGAGCAACGCCTTTGTTGTTCCAGGCCCGTCCATAGTCTGGCGTTAGCTGAATGCATTTCTCAAAAGCTTCTAAGGCCTGATCGTACTTTTTTAGGAGGTAAAAACTATTGCCCTTAGTATTCCAAGGCTCCCTAAAATACGGATCTAATTTTGAAGATTCATTAAGGGCACCTATTGCTTCGTCATACCTTTGAGCGTTATTGAGGGCCTGTCCCATTCTGTACCAAGCCCAAGAATCTTTTGGATTTGTCTTAAGGATTTTATTAAGGCTTACTATAGCTTTGGACGGTGATGGATTTTCAAATGCATTTTCTATCCAGTAAATTGTTGTGTTTGGGGTCATATTTTTTGAATACGGGATAGCTGAGTTTATGAACTGGAAACTGAAGCCACGCAGAACCGAATTGTAACCGTTCTTATATAGGTCACCGTTGACAATAGGCTCTCCGCTGCCTGTATCGGTTCCATTAAACATAATATTCTTAGTCAAAACTACGCTTTCATTATAAGTTCCGCTATGTACTTCAATTGTATCATTGGGCTTTGCCGCATAATCCGCAGTCTGAATGCTCATATAGTCGCACCCGCTTGGACAAACAGTCAAGGTAGACGCTTGTGCGAATCCTGCTATCAGCATGATAGCGACTATTGCTAGAACTAATTTCAATTCGTATCTCCTCCTGGGTCATTGATATCAATAATTTATGGTAATAAATTGTTGGATGAAAAGATGAGGAAGCATTATCTCGTGTTGAAGTCTCATTTCCCCGCACGTAGACATCACTGGCTGTAGATTTTCGTTCTTGGTTCTTACTGATAACAAGTCCGTCTCAGCGTAAAGTCTGAAAATGATAAAGAACAGGAGAAACTTTATATTGTTCGCGAGCAATTCAAGAAATGTGGAGGAAGCGAAACATGAAACAGGCGAAAACAATATCCATGATTTTTATCATGGTGTTGATCTGTTGTTCGTATTCAATTGGGCAGACATCTAACGGGATTGGGAAAAACATTTCAAATAGCGTGTCCCGTCCGGGAATTCTTGGAACAATCAATAATGGTGCCAGCGTTTACCCTGTTGGCGATGTCAGTAATGCAAAGGCCTACACTGACGGGATCAAGACTGGTGCTTACATTTCGCGGCGGGAATTTATATGCAACTTGATATCCTCCTGTGGGATGTATCAATATGGGAAACGCAATAATGGTGATGGTGCAATAGTCAACCTTGGGAGAGTTACCAGCGGTGCAACGATATCTGGTATCGATAGCTCAGTTGTGAGGATAGTCAACATGGCTAAGGCAAAAAGCTGAAGAGACTCATTTAAGTGGAAAGCCACTCCTCGCGGCTGATTCCGGCCCGTCTAAGATCTTCTGCAGAAGGTTCACGCCGAAGGAACAACAAGCTCAAACGACTCAGCATTTCGCTAGATCGACGCTTCCATGCACAAGACGATGGAGTTCAAGCCATATTAAAGTTCGCTTTCTATAATTAAACGAACTTACGATCGATAGCAGTAAGCCATGCGAAGGAAATCAATATTAAGATCTGCAAGGTTGTTTATATACTAGCAAGCAAACAGAAAAATTTGAAATTATTATTTTTACTGACTATGAGACGTAACGAGAGTATCCAAGCCGTCAGTCCACCGGGGAAATTTGTTGATTACACTTCTTTCACAAATCGTGGGAAGAGGGTTGCTATGGCCCTATGAGTTTTTGGCAATTCAAATTGCAATTTGGCAACTTGCCAGGTTGCAGCCTAGAGATGACCCATACTATTCCACAAATGTATTAGTTCTGAACCGCCTGGGTAGCATCACGGTACCATGCGATATATCGAGTGCTTTCCCTGCTTCCTCGGCGGCGTGTGTCGGTTCAACCTTTACTGAATTCAGTAAACCTTGAGGTTGGTTGCCGGGCGATAGGCGCAAGTTAGCTTTGGCTTGTATGCCCATCAGGTCTTCCAAAGCCAGCGCTAGAATTCCTAATTGGCTTGCACTGACCTTGATATCGCCGGACTTCACCATCCAGCAACCCAGGCGCGTCTTTTCTCTGCTTCTTGAACCGCATGCGCGGCTTTTACGGTGCCGTCTGCTATTCCAAGTGCTTTCCCGGCATCTTCGCGAGCGTTTATTGGTTCGGACTTTGGCAAATTTGCCAAAGTGCGCTCGTCGTTCTGGTGAGCTTTACGTTCGGCCTCTTTGGCTTTTGACTGGATGCCTAGCAGGTCTTCCAAAGCCAGAGCTAGGATTCCTAATTGGCTTGCACTGACCTTGATATCGCCGGACTTCACCATCCAGCAACCCCGGCGCTTCCTTCTCAGCTTTCTGAACCGCATGCGCGGCTTTTACGGTGCCGTCTGCTATTCCAAGTGCTTTCCCGGCATCTTCGCGAGCATGTATCGGTTCAACCTTTGGCAAATTTGCCAAACCTTGGTTTTGGTTGCCTGGCGATAGGTGTAAGTTGGCTTCTGCCTGGGTGCGTAGCAGGTCTTCCAAAGCCAGACTCAAGATCCCTAATTGGCTTACGCTGAGGTTCCGTCTGCCTTCTGGGTTCTGGAGTACCCAGCCGCGTCCATAAATTTTCGGCAAACCCCTCCCGGTAATTTCGGTAATTTCCCGGCAACCTGGTTTCCGGTAATTTGGTAATTTGGTAATTTCATTTGCGCGCCGGACATACATTTAGCATTACCAAATTGCCGCCAACAAATCACATGGAGTAATCACACCTCTGGTGGGCAATCTAAGGTGCTTGGTGGATTCCAATGGCCTGCCAATAGAGAAAAGATCGGCAACCTTGGCCGGATCAAAGCCGGGACCATTATCCCAAATGGTGAACCCATCATTACCTACTTGTTCTATCCGACATTGTTCGTCTGCGCCTGAGCTCGCGTCTGCGTCCAGGGCAATTGTCCATCAGCTCCTTTGTCACCCAGGGCGGCAAGCTTCTCTCTTGGGACTCCGGCCTTGGAGCTCAGTCCATCAATGGTGCGGAACCGCTCCCAATCTTCCAGAACGACCCCATCAAAATTTGCCCCCTTTTGCCTGCCTGGAAGCTAGCTTCCAATCATTCAAAAATGACCAAATCTTAAGGATCGCATTACATCGACACATTTTCTTCTTCCGAAGATCGGCCATCTCTTGCTTGCTTTCGGCGGTTTGGCTATGATCTATGCTATTTCCACCGATAATGATTGTTAGTAATTTAAGATCGCCAAGATCTCCAGACCGGGCCAAAAAAAGATTAATTCTGTCGTTGCTGTCGTCGACAGTATAGCGACAGTAACGACAGTATCGACAGTATCGACAAAAAAACTTGGCCATCGGAAATAAAAATTCGAATGGCAACGACCTAGCATGCCAGATGTGTCCTACCTGCCAAGGTATGTATTCCATGACCGCTTTAGTTCACGCCGAACACGCCGAAATATTCCGGGCGCGGTAATAAAGTACCAGTTATGCCATCGTCCTAGGCATTGCCAGTTCAAGGCCTCAATGTTCGGCGGGGTGTTGGCTAATGTCTCCCGTGTCTAGAAGTCTCAGCCTTGCGCCCTACAGAAATTATAATATTGGCAGAATTGATACCACTTTCTGGATGGGGGTGTCCCATCGAATAATGGCCCATTACAATGCATGATTATTTGTGGGCATTTGAATACAAATGCTTTGTCCTCTATCATCGATACTAGAGCACCGTTTACGGTGGTGCTCCATATCTGGCTCCTTCGGGTCCGAGGTGTGTCGCTCCATGCTCCACCCCCCGCACCCCGTGGACGCCTGGGAGCGGCGAGGAGCCGCCTTGGGTACCCACGGGGTGTGGGGGTGACTTTGCCTTTGCCTTGGTGTTTGGTGTGTGCCTTGGTTTGTGATACCGCTATCGGCTGCCTTATTTAAGACACCTAATACACCCTTTTAAGACGTTAAATCGATATGCATAGTCATAAAGTATTAAATGTATTAAGTGTATTAAGGTATATGTAATATATATGGTTGGGTTGGTGGTTGTGTTGTTGGTTTGTGTTCTTACTTAATTTTACTAAATTTCTCTATAATGCTTCAAATTGACTTAAGACGTTAATACATTAAGACATCAAGGCGACTGCTATTGATTTTCTGTCTTAAGGCGTATTAGATGTCTTAGATTTGTCGAGCAACCAGCCGAGAACTTTAGTGCCATTTACACGGCGCTCAATTTGCCAACCGCCTCTAGCGTTGTTGCATGGTACTAATAAGTGGCTTGCTGTTAGTGCTTTTCGAAGTGATGATGGCGTGACCTGTTGAGTGAATATGTGTAGCATGTTTAGTTCCTGTAGTGCTGGGATTGGGAGTATGAATAATCCGTCTTCGCACTCTTTGGCGATAATCTTTCTAGAGTCCGACAGAATTGCATTTGCGCCATCGCCGACTTGGAATAGATCCGGTCGGGAAGCTTGTAGTGCTGCGATGCCTTTCCAGGGCAGTGTGGGCCCGGGCCGGGGCTGGGAGTCCCCCCCCCACCCCTGTGGGATCTTGGATCGCGGCAAAGCCGCCTGGGGGCAAGGGGGTTTGGGAGTAAGAGCCCACAGGGGTGGGGGGGGAGATGTGATGTTTGGGTTAGTTGGGTGCCATGTTCGCTAATCGGTGATGTCGTTCACTTGGCATAGATTTGGCGTATTGTATTGATGGGACTTTATTATGATAGGCCTTTATATTAAGGGTTAGATTAGCGGTTTACTTAGTGACTACAACGACTACAGAGTGAATACACTAAAATCGATATGCTGAACGGTACTGTAGTCATTGTAGTCACTGTAGTCATATAATAGGAGCAAAGGTATTTTTTGGGTTGGGTTGGGTTTTTGGTTAATGGAAAGAAGTTTTTCTATTTTTCTTTTGAAAAATCCCTTTTGCATATTCACAGCGACTACAAGGGCTACAATGACTACAATGCGTCGCTTGCTAGTGATTTTACTGTAGTCATGGGGTTTATGGACTGAATACCGATGCTGGTTTTTGTAGTCACAGGTTCGTCCTCAGGGTAGAGGACTTCACTCTTGATATACCAGCCATAGACTCCTTTGTGGTTCATACGCTCGAATGCTAACCGTCTATTAGGCGATGTTCTAATGGTTGCATTGGCAGCATCTAGCGATTTAGTCATAGAGTCTATGGTTGGCTGCTGAGTGAAGACCTGTAGTCTATTGAGCTCTGCTAAAGTCACAGCGGGAATGAAGAACATGCCCTTGTCGAGTTGCCGACACATCACAGTGGCGTTTATCTCTCCACTGGTTTCAGTCTCTATTAGTGAGGCTTTACTAGCCAGTAACGATCGAATTCCTGACAGCAACTTGGATAGTTCAGTGTCGTTGTTAACTAGATGGGCTTGCTCTGAGATGGCTTTATCAAGGCCGTTAAGGAATGCTGGTTTGTACTCTTCGAATACTTTTCCGAGTGGCGACTCAATAAGCTGATTCCAGGTAAGACGTAGTAAAACGTAGATTGTAGCCAGCCTTCCTGTATTGACTATACCTCGTCTACGATATTCTTCAGCTCGTTTAGTTCTACCAGCCACGAAGTCTTCTTTTAAATCCGGCGTAATCTCTGACAGATGCTTAAGCCAGTGGTAGCCGATTATAGGCATTAGATTAAGCCTTTTCTGCACTTTATCCAGTATAGCCAGGTCTGGAGCGGCCCACGTCAGGTTCAGGATTCTAGCGTCAGTGGAAGCGTCCTCAGGTCGTATCTCACCGGTGGCTATAGGCATCGTGAGGTATTCTTTGGCTTCTTTTAGCTTTGCCTCTTTAGTGCCACGGCCTTTATCGCCGCCTTCTAAAACTCCGTGCATTCGACTTACGTAGTGATCGACCACTTTATCATTGGTGGTCTTTAGATCATCATAGATCGTAGGCAGGAAACCTGCAGACACAAATTTTATTTCTTCACCTACTGAGGTATTGCCTTGAAGGCTCGCTGTAATCAAGTACAAATCGCTTGCGTAGTCTTCCCCGTACACTGTCATAGCGGTTTGGGCCATAGTAGTCTTCTGTTTGCCTGTGAGAGCCCACAGCGCCATTCCAAAACGCTCATTTTTGAGCCACCTGGCTATCATAGGTCCAGCGAGAACATGAGCCATCAGCAACGGCGCGTACTCGTGGCAGCACATGAAGTCCCTCAGCACGTTCAAAGCTGCCTTCAAATCGCCGTCATAGACCTTTGCAGGCACGTTCTGGCTCAACGAGAACTCAGTATCACCAGTCCCAAAACCACCCGGTATCATCGCTACGTTGCCTTCCCAGACCGGTACCTCAATCCTCTGGATCTGCCTTGGAATATACACCGTGTTCGCAAAAAATTGAAGTTCCTTCCAGCTCAATTTGCCAAATTTGTTTCTGGCCCCAAAGGCAGCTATACAGGCTTCTTCAAACGCGCCTTTGTCTGCAAGCTCCTTTGATGTGAGTTTAAAGTGCACTTTCTTACCATCTTTGGCCCCAATGCCCTCAAACGTGAACTCGGTCTTATCTCCACACCTAGTTTCTTTTGTGACCACTAGAATGCAGTCTGAGATCCACCTAAAGACTTGGACGCAATGCCCATCTTTGTCTTCAGCAACATCAATTTTTCCCAATGTACCATCATCCCCAATTCCTATAGCACCAACTTTATCATCCAAAGTTAATTTAGGAAGTATCAAATCAGGTGATATCTGGACTCGTGGACCTTGCCTCCCTCTGTTATAACCTTCCTTGACTCTCTCTAGAGCTGGTCTGATGCAGTATACATCTAACCACGTCGATCCTTCACGGGGTTCGTCCCATTTTGGACGAACGCACTTCGACTGCCTCATCAAGGACTCTATCATCGCGGCATCTCGGCTTGTCCAGAACGCGAGCTTGAACGCGAGCGCCTCATCTCGTTCAGATTCGCTTTTTCCATCAGGTACTATTCCTAACCAGAGCGCAGTACACCCGCTATCGCCAATTAACCGGGCTATCACTTCATCTTTTGTGAGCTTACCTACAACTGGTCCCCAAGCATCAGCCTTCGCACTTCCTAATGCAGGATGCTGTATAATTATATCCGGGAGGTTCGTTGGCATCGGCCTGGGTGTAGGGGTGGCTGTATTGGCTAAACTCGTGGAGTTGGGTGAGATTCCACAGGGGTGAGGGGGTGGGATTGTGGGTAAGTCCGGGGTCGGGTTAGCGGTTGCCTCCTTTTCTGTTGCGATTGAGACCTCTTTGACCTCCTCGGGCGTGGGTGTCGGCGTAGGTGTCGGTGCCGGTGTCTCAAAGGCCAAATTACAAAAATTTGCTATCTGGTACGTGTTGGACTGGTCTGCAATCTTTCCATCGGTTAGGTCTGTGCTATGCCGGTTGCCCGTCATCGTGAAATATCGACCAGCGCAGTAGACTTCGAACCCATTCTTGTGATGTCCTTTATTACCCGGTGTCACACCTTGCACTATTAGGTGTAGGCCTACTCCGGATGGTGATACTTCTAGATAGCCATACCTGACAAGCTCTACTAAATCCTCAGGTATCGTTGTACTTCCATCGACGTCTATACCGGTGAAATCGTGGTTGAAGAAAAAGCCCACGCCATTATATTCTTGGTTTGTCTCGTAAGCTGATTTAACCTCTTCGAATGAGGCCCATGTACTTGGATTGTTGGATTCTGCTAGGTGTCCATCTAAGCGATAAGGCAATTTCTTCCAGTTGCCCTGAACGCATTTATACAGATATTTGCCTGTTTTGCTCGCGGCAAACTCGAATTTCCATAGGCACCACTGCCGTTTTGCTTTTAGTGGGGTGGGCATGTCGTCAAAACTCTTCACAGTGCGCCATGCCGTGAAGTCACTTTCAATTAACTCCGTTGTCACTTCGTGAACGCTGTCAGGCGTGGTGATGGGCATGTCATAAGTCCTTTGCGGTTCGTCGCGTATCACATTGTCTGACCGCGGGATCATGCTTGCTCACCCGCTGGCTTAGGACCGGAATACGCCCGCCCCTGCTCGATGGCCTGAGCTGGGTTCAATCCCAGGGATTCGAGCACGGCGATGTTTTCGCGATTGTTGGCGAAAGTGCAAAGTAGATCGGCGTAACCCGAGTTTATGGTTATAAACAGGTCACGCAAGGCTTTGCATTCGAATGAATCAAACACGCTTCGCTCCTGTGCCCTTTTGAAACATCGCAGCGACCCGAATGTTAGAACAGTATCGATCTCAGGCCCACAGCGCCTATACAGAATGGCATACTCAATGCCAGGTATGCTATCAAGAGACAAATACCGTTCAACCGCACTCGCACTGAAAGCAACTAATCCAATCCCAATCCGAGTACCGTCTTGAGGATCGGTCTCTCGGAAAACACGTATCCGGTAATCGGAATACTTCTCGACTTTTATAATATCTTCAGACATTTTCATGACTCCTTAAATGGCGAGGAGTCCGGTGAACCAGGTCGACCGATAGCCTTTTATGGTTAAATGAGTAATGTATGTATGGTTGGTTAAATCGGTCTGGCTGGTCACTGGACTCCCACCACATGTGCTTTTTTTTTAACAATCACTCCACTCGAAAGCTTTTATGATCGCAAATTTCAACCGCCTGGGAACACACACATTCGACAAGAGGATTCAATCCTCCGCCGCAACGGGTGAATAGACTATTCGACCTTCGTCGATGGCGACTCTAAAATATGCTGTCTTAGCCACTTTCTTTGCCATTTCCATGGGGATCGACAGAAGGCAGTGACCCCTCACGACTTGCTTCTTAATTATTTTTTCCATAAAATAACCCAGCCAGGCAAGTATTTAAATCTTTCCGTGCTTATATGAGATCAATAGTTGATAAATCTCATCATAGTATACAAATCGTGGGGCAGAATCGAGCAGCAAGCGCAGAAGATGAAGCACGTCACTTATTGTTGACGGCGCATATGAAGAAACTTCAACAAATTATGCAGCCTTCTATTAGAGTCCCTTCAGGGAGCAGAACAATGCGTATGTCGAGGGCAGCCGTCTCTACAATACTTGGAAGTCGGTCTCTATCGTGTTGCCTTTCAGCTCAGCCACTTTGTCCGCCAATGGGCCAATCTCATCAAGCTTAGCCACAAGCTCTTCAAAAGGATCGGGGGAAGGCATGATTTAGGCCTCCATCAATTCTGCGATAACCTCGTCCTGGAAGCGACTAATAGGAACCCACACCCAGGCTTGAATATCGGCCCAATCATCGGAGATTTTGCCGTTACTATCCAGGAAACCGGGTATAGCTCCCGGAGAGCCGCCATATTTGCCGCCAAACAATCCAGCAAGGTCCTCATTGCTTAAATCATAGCTAATCAGATTCCCGGAGAGCTCCAGCTTCTCAGCCCGGTTCTCGGCCTCTGTGCCAACGGCCTCCCAATCCCACGCGCTCTTTGCCCAATCGAGCAGAGCTAAAACATAAGAATCCGGGATCTCATCCGCCCGATCTGACATGATACTGGCCGAATATCCATGATCACCGGTCTCTATTTTGCTGCCCATCCGGATTATTTTAGACATTGTTAAGCCTCCTCTGGTAAGCATGGCCGGAATCCGCCCCTGTGGATCAGCTCCAGAGGCTCAGCTTCAGCCTCTTCTCTGGCCATCCTAACCATGCGCTGATAGCTCTTCGGCATCTTGTGAAGGTTCCTGTCATGCTCCGCAAGGGTCTGAGCCATGCTATGTGGCTTGGAGCTCTCCAGGGCCTTTCTGTGCCTGCAGATCCGGCCATACGTGCCTGCCTTGCACGTGCAGCCCTTCTCGGAGGTGTAATAGTAGCAATCGCACTTTTTGGACAGGACCAGCCGCGCACCATTCGCCAGGGCGATAGTCTCAGGCAGCTCCTCTTTCATTCCTAGGAACTTCGCTAAGGCTTTACCGCCCTCGATTGTTTGCGTTACCGAGCTTATTCCTTCGAAGATTATTTTTCCACTCATGTTAGTACACCAATAAACACTATAGTACTTTAAAGTACTTAAAGATATCGATTTAGATATCAAATGCCAAAACACTTATAAGCGACGGGGTTAATAATGGAGGAGCATGGGAAGAGTTGGCGTATATCTCAATGATGAGATAGAGAAGCGATTGAAGGACTATTCGTACAAGAAGACAGGATCTTTTAGAGGCTTGAGCACAGTGGCGGCTATCGCTATTGAGGAGTATCTGAACAAACATGAAAAGGAAAGCATGGGAAACAGTGATGTCTCCCAGGCTTAGCTCAGTAAGTTGGTGTACTACGTGAGCATGGATAATACGTTAGCTGAAAGCATATCAACCTTTGGCGAATTCGGCAACATTGAAGCATAGCTTTATTATAATTCAAAATAATCCGAGGCAATAATAGTAATAAAAAGAATTGATCCGGCCAGGGTCTAGTACACCCTGACTGGAGCTCCGATGTAGGAGATGCAGTATGTCAGAGATAGCTAATGCAGGCATAAATACCTTTGGGACCACATCACCCAAAGCCGATTTTGTACCGCCAGAAGAGCCTATTCTTGAAATCCCCTTGTATGAGTTTCAGGGCCTTTTGAACGAACTTACCACGACCTACAATCTGGTTGCCGAGATGGTAAGGGATTCAGCTATTCTACGTGGCCGAGAGCTTGCCAGG
>Ga0209039_10001369_pt1 | contig 22895 bp, 14 predicted proteins | sample BogFormECP12_OM1_FD_188238 | JGI IMG/M metagenome (GOLD analysis project Ga0209039, IMG submission 188238) | Bog forest soil microbial communities from Calvert Island, British Columbia, Canada - ECP12_OM1 (SPAdes) (version 2) | ecosystem: Environmental > Aquatic > Freshwater > Wetlands > Bog ... | reverse complement strand
GTCATAGATCACCTTTGGATCGGCGAGAGGAGCGATCCCGTCGACGCTCAAGGCATTTAACATAAAACCGTACTGGAGGGCGCGCAGGGTTACCCGGCGCGAGACCTGGCGAATGAAAAAATCAAAAGGATAGGTCGATACCTGTTCACGCATCTGGATGCTGGAGGGGACCTGAAACCGAGCGGAAATGAGTTCTTCTTCGGAGTCATAAAGCGGGGTGACGAAGCTCAAATGTGGATTCTTCAACAAGGATTCGGAAAATCCAAGCTTGTTCATCAGAACAGCCTGGGTATCGAACTTCCCCGGGGGCAAAATTTCACCTCCAAAATCCACGAAGTTCCATACCCACATTCCCTGCAGCAGGTCCGGTTCGGACGGATCCACAACCGGTGCATTAGTGAGCGGATCGTAGTAGCCCTGATACTGGAAGAAGGCGGGAGTGGGAAGAAACCAGTGGCTGTTGTCATGGTTGACCAATAACAGGTTGGCTTCGAAGTTCTTGACCTGGTCCAGGGTGAGATTTTGGATGCCCGCAAACTTGTATTCAGGGGTAATCAGGCCGCTGGACACGATTTCCGTCAAACCACCGCTGTACGTCCGAGCATTGATCACCAGGCAAACCGCATCATAGCCCACCACCGTGTCCTGCAGGTTCTGCACCTCCACAGGATCCGGTTCTCGGCCCAGGATGACCACATCGGCGCTGCCTGATTTCAGGTCCTGAAGACTGCTCGTAGAGCCCCGAATCGTCATCTTGATTCCGGTGGCTTTTTGGAAATCTTTTTGTACGGCTTGAGCCAGAGGGGTCATGTCATAGGCGCCGGTCACCTGCAGCCCGGAAGGAAGCGCGGTTTTCCCGGCGCAAGCGGTGCCCAGCAGCGCGGCCACGAACAGCCCGATCATGATCTGGACCGATGCATGCAATTTCATTTTCATCATCAGATAACCAAAACTGGCCTTGGTTTTTCCGTCTTTTTTCAGAGGTTCTCTATCAGGCTGGTCGGACCAGCCTGATAGAGAAGGATCTGGAGATTGCTGCGAGAACAGGTCTATTTTTTTCGCAGGATGACAAAAGCTCCACCCCCGATCACCACGATGACCACCGGGAGGATCAGGACCCAGGGAATGGAGCCCCCGGACGAATTTGCACCTGTCGGATCCAGGGAAGTGAGTTTGACGACCGTCGGCTCCAGGGTCGCGGCGGACCCGCCTGTCACCGGTGCAAGCGCAGGTTGGGGGGCCTGGGTGGGCGCGGGGCTACTGCTGCCGACCGCCAGCACCCCGGCCTGGGACATGACGCCTCCCAACGCTTGCGTAACTCCGGTCGCATCGCCGTTATCCGATACGATGATGTTGGATAATTTGAACAACGCGGTCCCTTGAGCGCCAGCCTTGGCTGTCCCATGGAAGGTGATCAGGACCCCTTGACCCGACGGGCCGCCTGATCCGGCCGGAACACCGACCACAGATTCCCCGAGAACCGAGATGGTGCCGGCGTTGTTATCGATCTTGGGCGTAGGGAAGAGCAGGAATGTCCCGCTGTGGGCCTTGGCATAGTCGTTGTAGAATCCGCCGGTGTCATAATTTGAGTCGATCTGGACCAGCTTGGGGTCGAACTGGATGGCAAGCTGGAGACCCCATGTCGGTGTATCGGTTTTAATGGTGATGGTTAAATCAAAAGTGTCGCCGGGGTTGACCGTCGGCCTGGACACTGCTACGGCGACGAGCGTATCGGACATCTTGGTCGGTATTGGGGTGGGAAACGAATCTGCGGAAACACCGGTCGAAGGGATGCCGACCAGGGCGACCAAAGCTGCCGCTCCGATCAGGACCGTCAACAACGCCATGTAAAATCGTGGATTCTTTTTCATAGTAAATCCTTTCACTCCTTGATGGTTAAGATTGAAATGCGGGCCTGTTCATGATTCAGAGACCCTTTTTCTATTCACGGCCTCTCGGGTTGATCCGCTGCCGCGGGTGGTTCATCAGGACGGTTCGGACCCGCACCGCTGCCGGCTTTCCTTGAAGGCAGGATCGAATGCGCCAGGCGCTTGGCCCATTCCGGTATCCATGCCAACCCGGACCGCCTCCGACCGCGGAGGTACCACATGATCCCGGCCCCGATCAACAGCACCAGGAGGATCACTCCCACGATAAGGAGCATCTGGCTGAGCAGCGGTTTTCTGAGCACCAAGGCATAGATGCTGAGGTGGGAAATCCTGGCGCTGACCGTTTTGCTCTTCCGGTCGACCTGGCTCTTCAGGGAGGAACAGCTTTTCTTGACCGGATCATACGAAATGATCGTCAGTTTGTTCTCGTTCGCGTTTTTGGGAAGTTTGGAGGGATCATAGTGGAAGGTGAGGGTGACCGGCTGATTGAAATTGGCTCCCTCGGGTCCCAGCTGGTAATTCAGATCCAGCGTCGTAAAACTACACAGGTCTTTTGCCAGCCCGCTCAAGGGGGCAAAGGTGATCTGCGGCAGGCGGTGATTATCCAAGGTGAGCGCTTGAACCCCTTTGGGCAGGTTCATCAGGACAGATCCATCCGGGCTTTGGAGCTCGACATCCTGGGTGAGCACGCCCTGGGAATCCAGCTTGTCCAACAGATCGAATCCGATGGCAGGGCCCGCGGCTAGCGGGGAATCAGATCCTCCTGTCGTCCCGCTCCCGCCCGGTCCTCCGGTTCCGGTAGGGGTTGGGCTCAGGTTGATGGCAGCAAGCGTCGGAGTAGGGGTCTGGGGAGTTCCGTTCGTAAAGGGCGTGGAAGTGGCGAGTGCAGCAGCCTGGGTGGGGTTCGGGGTGACGCCGATATAGACTGCCCCATTATTAAGGGCGAGGGTATACGTGTGCCCGCCCGCCAGGTTGGTAGCCAGATAAGAATTGGAACTGATCAGGTCGATATTCGTGCTGCCAACACTTTGAGCGGTAAAGTTAATGGTGAAAAACACCCCGCTGCCGGTCGGGCCGCCTCCATTGCCCTGGGCATCCGGAGTCGCGGCGCCCAGGATGCTGATCCCAAGCGGCGAGGTCTTTCCGTTGGTGTTATCACAGGTCGGATTCGGAATCACAAGCGTCGAGCCCCCGTTCTGGGTGGCCCAATCCTTGTAAAAATTTCCTTCGGAAATACTCTGGCACTGTAAGACCGCAGGATTAAAGGTCACCTGAGTTTGGGCGCCCAGGCTGGGCTTGTCCGTCGTTACCACGATATCCAGGGAAAAGGTGCCTCCCGCGGAATCCAGTTGTTTCAAGGTCGGGCTGACGCTCAGGCTGGCGTTGGCCTGGATTGCGGCCCCTTGGGTGAGGGCATAGGCGGTCTTGGTGGAGGCTGGTTCTATGAAGGCAGTATTTGTAGCAGCTGGGGCAGGTGTATTTGTGGGGCCAGAGGTGTAGGTCAGGCTGCTGGTCGGGGTGGGCGACTGGGTATAGCTCGGGGTCGGGGTTGGGGTCTGGGTGGGAGTCAGGGTTGGAGTCAGGGTCAGAGTCAAGGTAGGGGCGCTGTTGGACACCGTGACGGTCGCACCGGAGACCGCCACCGCCAACGGGCTGGTTCCGCTGAGCGCCGCGTTGGAAACCAGCACACTCGACAAGGTAATCCCGGTATTTCCGACCGCCAGAGCTGTGAAGTGCAAGGTGAAGAGGGTTCCCGATCCGCTGGGTCCCGACCCATCGGTCGTCTCCCCAAGAATGGAACTGGCTCCGAGTGTAATTACCCCATGGGTATTGTCACAACCTGGAACCGGAAACAGCGAGTCGGTCACGTGGTTCGCGGCCGCCCAGCTCTTGTAAAATGGACCCTCCACGATGGAATCACAGTGCAAGATGGTTTTGTCGAAGCTGGCCGAGAATTGGGTTCCCCAGCTCGGCTGGTTGATATTGAGCAGCAGGTCAACCGTGAAAGCCTGGTTGGGCAGCACCAGAGGATTGGCCGGGTTCATGGAGAGGGTCCCCGCCTGTACCGTGGCGGTATCGGTCGGCAAGGGCGTGGGGGTCGGGTAAGGAGTCGGGGTGACGGTAGCAGGCAGGGTGGCAGTCGGGGTCACGCCCACGAATACCATCCCACTTGTGATCATGGCCGGATAAGCGGCCGGCACGGGGTTGTCATTGCTCACCACACCCTTCGTGAGCGTGATCGGGGAGACACCGGTTGCAATGGCGGTACACTGTAGGGTCAGGAAAATGCCGCTGCCCGTCGCTCCCCCTACCCCTCCGGTAACCGGATCGGGCGTCCCCTGGGCGCCGTTGATCGACAGGTCGACCGTCGCGATCACGCCGGTGGTGTTGTCAATGGCGGCCGGGAGGTTTGTCTGGGTGGACCCTCCGTTCGGACCAGCCCAGCTACTGTAAAAGGTGCCTTCGACCACCTGGCTGCAGCTCAGGACCGCCGGGTTAAACGTAAACCCCACCTGGGCGCTTCGGGTGGGCGCATTGGAGGAGATCAGAATATCGAGGTTCACCGCCGACCCGCTCCCGGAAACGACCAGATTGGCCGGCGAAACGCTCATGGAAACATCCGGGGTAGGCGTGAAGGTCGGGGTCGCGGTGATGGAGGCAACGAAAGTGGGCGTCGAGGTGGAAGGCAGGGTAGGTGTAGGTGTGAAGTTCAGCGTAGCAGTGGAGGTGGTTGTCGGAGCGGCGTGCAGGGTGACGGTCGGTGTCACGCCCACGAATACCACCCCGTTTGTGAACGTGGCTGGGTAGGCCGCAGAGAATTGAGGGTTGTCGTTGCTCACCACACCGTTTGTGAGCGTGATCGGGGAGACACCGGTTGCAATGGCGGTACACTGTAGGGTCAGGAAAATGCCGTCGCCCGTCGCTCCCCCTACCCCTCCGGTAACCGGATCGGGGGTTCCCTGAGCACCCAGAACCGTTACGCCGCCCGTTGTGATCACGCCGGTGGTGTTGTTAACGCTAGGCGAGGGGAACATCAATGTAGAGCCCCCGTTCTGGGCAGCCCAGCTGCTGTAAAAGGTGCCTTCGACCACCTGGCTGCAGCTCAGGACCGCCGGGTTAAACGTAAACCCCACCTGGGCGCTTCGGGTGGGTGCATTGGAGGAGATCAGAATATCGAGGTTCACTGCCGACCCGACCCCGGAAATGACCAGATTGGCCGGCGAAACGCTCATGGAAACATCCGGGGTAGGCGTAAAAGTTGGCGAGCGTGATGCGGTCGGGGTGGGCGTCGAGGGGACCGGGGGAGTGTTCGTCGAAGTGGGAGGTGTGCCGGTCACGGTCGGGGGAACCGGAGTCGAGGTCGCGGTCCGACTTGGAGTCTCGGTCCAGGTCCCCGTGAGTGTGGAGGTCGGAGGAGGCGGAGTATGGGTGGCAGTCGGAATGGAGGTCCCGGTGCTGGTCGGGATCGGCGTGGAAGAGGAAGGGGGAGCCGTCGTATTTGTCGCTCCGGGTCCAACCACCTGCCCCATGCAAGAGGTCAGAGCGGTGATATCCAGGATGTTTACCACGCCGTCCCGGTTGATATCTTCCGGGATCCAGCCTGGCGCACCGGTCTCGCCCCAATGCTGGCTGACGAGCGTGACATCCAGGATATTCACCACACCATCCCCGTTGACATCACAAAACTTGCAGGCAGGATTGTACGTCGGTGTTGGGGTTGACCCAGCCTGTAGATCGACCGCCAGGGACTGTGGTCTTTGAAGGATCGAGTCAGATTGCTCTTTGGGCATCTCGGCCAGCGCCGGGTCAAAGAACAACAACTGATACCCGGCCAGTAAAGAGGCCAGCCCGATCCCATAGAACAGGCGCCGCACCCAAGGGGTCCCTTTCAATAAAACACTCAACTTGAATCCTCCTATTTTTTCCTTTTGGGCTGTCGACTTCGCTGCACGGCGAAGATCACCAGGCCGATCAGAACCAGCACTACCAAAAGAATCAGGAGATCCAGAATCGGCGATCCGGAAAGGAGAGAGGCGATCAGGAGAGACAGGTTCGACGTTTTGGTACCACCCAGGGCAATCAAGGCTCCATTGGTCAGGTCGATCACATCGATATCGCCCGTCACCAGCTGAGACCCGCTCTGGACCTCGAGGTTTTCCAGCTTGCCCCAGCTGCTCCCTGCGTGGTTGGCCAGGAACAGGCTGTCGGCAGTCAGGCCAACGGTCAGCTCATTGGTACGATAATCCACCAGGAGATGCGCACTGCCCTGGTTGAACCCGGTCACCTGGATGCCGATGAACTTAACCCCCAACCCGCCCATCCCCCCGTTGCCGGGGGCATCTTCGAAGGTAGGGGTGACGGCAGGCTCCTGGGGGTATTTCACAATGGCCACACAGCCGGTGACGGGGCCGGTGCCCTCAAATTGGATCTTCAGATCGGCTTTCGCACTGGCATCGATCGTGCCCGGTTCCTGGTTGGTGAAACACGAGGTGGCCAAGGAAGCCTGATCCACACCGGGAAACGGAGTAAAAGGCTGGGTCACATCAAAACTGGCCTGCTTTTCATCAACCAGGGTGCCATCCTCACGCCAGATCTTGATATCCACGCCGTATTTCCCTGGCGCCAAGCCCCCGGGATGGTCCAGGCTGGAATAGGTGAAGATGACCTGGCGGGTGAAGGTCGGGAAAACCGATGTGCTCGTTAGAGGGTAAATCAATTGGGTGACCGCCTTGCCGCTGGGGTCGGTGATATCTGCTGCGCCCTTGATCTTGAAATGCCGGTTGCCGGTATTCTTGACCAGGGCCTGGATCGTGATCGGTTTCCCGGATTCGACTGGGTCGATCGTGATCCCCTGGATGGCGCCCGTCTGGTTGAGCGCGGCGTTTTTCGGGGTGATGATCACCGGCACGCTTACCGCCAGGATCTGGCCCACACCGTTCTGTCCGCTCATGGATACGGCCGCGCTGTGGATGTAGATGATTGCATAACGGGAATCGGTCCCAAGGTTTTGTGGGATCGTAAGGGTGGCATCCACTTCCACCTGGGCCCCCGGATCCAGATGAAAGCTGGGGTTGCTGATCTGGGTGATGAACGTGCGGGCGGAGTAGGGGCTCTGGTCTGCATCAGGCGACAGGGGGATGAATTCCCCATTCAGACCCTCGCCGAAGCCCATGGCGTCGACCTGGATATCCATCGGCTGCGCGCCGGCGCCGCTGCCCACCAGCATCTTATGGATGTATACCTGGCCCGGGGTAGCGCTCAGGTTGAGGATCGCGTTGCCAACCGCCAGGCCGCCTGCGGTGGCCTGGGTCTCCGGACTGGCCAGGGCGGGTGCCGGTGATGAAAACTGCACCAACCCAAAAACCAGAATAACGATCATCCCCACCGTTCCCACTATTTTTCTCATCATGCTTTCCTCTCTTTTTTCCGCCGGCAGCGGCTGGACCCGGGGTCAAGGTCAATTCCCATGGAGTGGCCCCTCGAACTTTTTGGTTTCGAGGGGCACTAGAACGATGGCCGGGTTCAAATTTACAAGGTGATAAATCCGTTAAAACTCAGGACAATGTGATAGGTGTCTCCCTGTGCAGGCATCGGGTCACAGTAGTGAAGAGTCTGACTGTAGCCTACTGGAAAGGTTTGGCCGATGTCTCCGGATCCTTGGCCAGATGGACCGCCGATCAAGAGCATGCCTCCGGGGGTGGTGACCGGGTTGAAGCCGGCAGCCTGAAGCGATAGAGGGTCCTGCAGTCGATTGGCAGGGTCGTAACTGCTCCCGTTATATTCGGTCATGTGCCAGGCAGTGGTCAGGCCGGTATCCTCGACATCCACCTCGTAAGCGGTATTGCACTGCACGGTGATAGTTCCGTTGATCTTATTGGTGCCCAGCTCCAAATTACCAAAATTGACGGCTGCGTCAGGGGTGATTTTGATCAAAGGGACGACCAGGGCATCGATCGGGGTCTCGCCATGGCTGGAGATAACGTCATAGCGGTAGACCGCCGTGCGGGTCGATCCACCGACCATACCCACTTCCACATCCGCCTGGGCCGCCACCAGTTGATACCCCGGGACGCTAAAAGAAATCGAAGCTCCAGGGGCCAGCGCCGGGATATCCAAGGCAGGCTGGTTGGCCGGAGGGAGGCCGCCCTGTGGGTAGATAAACGCCGTGGCAGGGTCGGATACTAATCCGCCAGTATTGGTGATCGTAAAAGACACTCCAAAATTAAAGCCGTAATCCAGCCCGACACCTTCCGGGGTGAGCTGCAGGCTGGTCACCTCCAGCATGGGAGGCGTGCCCACCCACACCAGTCCCCCGGTGGCGACGATGGGCTGGATCGGATTCCCATGAACGTCTAAAAAAATGAGGTTGCTCAAGTTCGTCTGGTTCTTACCATTTGCCAGAGCGGTAAAATTAAGGATGGCAATCACTCCGGTGTCCGAATCGGACTGCCCGGGCGCCCCGTTCAAGGCCACCGCGAACCCGGTAGCCCGGCCGTTAACATTATCGATGCTAGCCGGCGTCACCGTGATGGAACCACCGTGTGCTGTGGCAAAACTGCTGAGGTACCCGCCTTCGCTGACGCTGTTCAGACGCAGCACGGCCGGATTAAACGTCAGATCGAATTGAAACGAGCGGATGCCGATGAGCGTCCCGAAGTTGATCGGAACGTTGAAGGTCTGCCCCTGGCTGGTGTAAACAATATCCATCCAGGGGTCGGGCACATTCGGGTCGGTGCTCTGCGCCTGCGCCGGTTCCCAGCTTAAACACCAAATGGCAATCAAAACCATCGCCACGCCGGCCGCCTGCAAAGCTCTTCGAATGGTTTTCATCCAAATAGGTCCTCCCCAAGCTGATTCCCTTTCCGTCCCCACTTTGGGGCGGGCAGATTTGCCCGCCCCAAAGCCTTTCCATACCGGTGATTTCAATAAGAAGTTGTCAGTCTCAGGCAGTGACGAAGCCGTTCCAGGTGAGGACCAGGTGATAGGTCTCACCGGCGGACAGCAATGGATCGTTGTAGTGCAGGGTCTGGGCATAGTTCAGGCTGAATGTCTGGCCGGCATCCCCGGCGCCCTGACCGGCTACAGTACCGGTCAGAAGCTTGCCGCCAGGGGTAGACACAATGCTGAATCCAGTTGCCTGGACGCTCAACGGGTCCTGCAAGTGGGAGCCACCCGAAACGAAGGCGGTGCCGTTCCATTCGGACATGTGCCAATTGGTGGGATTGGCGTCGGTCACATCCACTTCGTAGTTCGTGTTGCACTGGACATTGATCCCACCACTGATGTGGTTAGCGCCCAGGGCGAGCTGGCCGAAGTTGATGGAGCTATCCGGCGTGACCTTGATGAAAGCGCCAAAGGTCGCATCGATGGGGGTTTGGCCCTGGCTGGAGACGGGCGAGTAGGTATTGCTGGCTGTGGTGTTGTAGGCCGCGATCGCCGCAGTCACTTTCGTCGACTGCTGGCCAGAAACCATGGAGAGCGCCACCGTGAATTGCTGGTTTCCATTCGCGGCGATGGCCGGAACGCTCACGTTCGTGCTGACCGGGGTCGAATTGCCATCGGTGCTGACGACCAGCGTATCACCCAAAGAGGGGTTGCCGCCCTGGTTGGCTACGGTCACTACCGCATTGAAGTTGGAGCCCGGAGGTGTCCCGCCGTTGGGCTGGAACGCAACGCTCTGAACGACCAGCTTCGGAGCCACACCCACCCACTGGGAAAAGCCCGGGAAGGTATAGGCCGCATAAGGATGGCTGTTGACATCCGAGAAGATCACGCCGGAGATCGCTTGGGCGGATTGACCGTTGGCGACGGCATGGAAGTTCAGGGTGACCAGCGTGCTACCGGTGCTGTTGGCCCCAGAGCCCGTGTTGTAGCAGCCCTGCCCGGCAGGAATGCCCAGGCCGGCCATGCCGTAGTTGCTCATCGTGCCGGCAACGTGGTTCAAGGCCGGAGCATTATAGAAATCGCTCGAGATGATCGAGCAGTTGACGAAGAAATTGCCCTTCGTCACGCTGACCAGGTCCAGGTAGGCCGGGTTCCAGCTCATGTTGAACTGCAGGCCGGTCAGGGGCTGAACGCCCGTGACGGCGATGCTTACCGGGACGCTGAAGTTGTCACCGGGGTTGATCTGCCCGGATGGCAGCGTATACGAGACGACGATATCGCCGGCGCCAGCCATGGCGGGGATCGCAAAGCCCAGCAGGCCAGCCAGCATGGCGAAAACAAGGACCATTCGGAAAACTTGCTTGGTGGACATGATGGTTATTCTCCTTTTGAATTGAAGTTGTATCTTTAGCGGTTCTTTGTTTTGTTGAAAAACGAATCATTCTTGGCAGGAGGCCTGCAGCAGCTCAAAACAGCCTGCATCAATTACCCTCGCTTATTTCTTCCCAATACCCTGCTATTCAGTTGTCGCCATTGCAGGCCGATCCTGACCGGAGATCCTTATCGAGATGAATTACCACGTACCGCCGAAGTGCGGGCCGAAGGTGGTGATATCCAGGATATTGACCTGACCGTCAAAGTTGACATCGGCCCGCACCCAACCGCGCGTGATCGGGAAGCTTGGGTCGCCGGAAGCTGGGCCGGTCTGACCGAAGTACGCGCCGATGCTGGTGACATCCAGGATGTTGCCATTGTGGTCGGCATTGACGTCCCAATCGGGGGCAGGCGTCGATCCGCCGGGGATGGCGGGGTTCGAGGCATCTGCGACCGCCACGAAGCCTTCCTTCTTAATGTTGCCCTGGCCTGCGGAGCTCAACAGGAAGGTGGCCAAATCCAATACGGACTGCTTGCTCTGGCCGGTCTTGTAGTAATAGTGCAGCGGGCGGCTGAAGGGATACGAGCTGTTGGCGACATTCGCATAATTCGGAAGAGCGGCCGCCTTGGGCCCATGCTGCCCCAGTTGGTTGTAGTTCGTCGAAAGGGCCAGAGGCAGCTGGGAGGTCTTGGTATTGTCAAACGCCATGCCGGTGTATCCCATGTGGCTGGGGTTATTGGAGATGTCGTTTTCGACATCGGCGTTGGCCTGGAAGCGGGAAATGCCCGTAGCAGCCTGCTCCAGCTCCTCGTTGCCGGAGTCGTGCGTGATTCCGGTGAAGTCGAGGAAGGCCGAGCGAGTGCCGGACGAGGTGGGAAGTGCAATACGCGAGACCGGAACGATGTTCTCGCCGCCGCAGCCGGGCCAGAAATCGCTCCAGGCGTGCTGGGTGGAGCCGCCCGTGCCGGTGGGGAGATGGGATTCGTCCGTGTACTGCAGGCCGCTCCAGATGGCATAGACCATGTTCGAGGTGATGTAGGGCGTGGCGGAGGCCAGGATGCAGGTGGCTTTCGGCTGGCTGACCAGGATGGTGATGGCGTCCTTGGCGATCTGAACGTCGGTGAGCCCTGCACAGGTCAGAGGGCTGGCCGTCGAGGTCTTGGTGAGCGAACCTTCCGTGAAGAAGGCCTGGCTGACCGTGAATTGGTCGCCTGCGCCACAAGACGAAGAGGCCAGAGCGACGTCGATCGGGTCATTAGGCCCGCCGTTACCGCTGGAAATCGGGACTTGCGAGAGCAAGGCCGAGCGGCCATGGCCAGAGCCGGTGCCGTTGCCCGAATCGAACCCGACATGCTCGCCAGGGAAGGCGGCCGGGAACTGGTAGGAAGCTACTTCGATAATGGGAAATATGGTGGTCGAACCATCGGTATTGACGTAGGCCGAGCCAGTATCCCGATGATCGCCAGTCGCGGAAGCCGAAACTCCCATCGTTGTGACTAGGGAGATGACCACGACGATCAAGGCCACCCTCATCAGGTCCTTGGCATTCTTTTGAAACATAAAAAACCTCCTTGGGGTTTTTAGGTTTCCTGTTTTTACGAATGAAAACGTATCTACAGGTGAAAATAGTTGATAACCTTACCCGGGTAACCATCGACAGTCTACAGCTTTTACACGCGAGAGTCATCACGGAGAACCAGTAGTTCTTGTTAAGGGACTGTAAGGCTTCCATTAAGGCCTGCAAAATGTCCGTTAATAATCGGATATCCGAGGCCGACCTCTTCACCCAGAACCATGGAGCAAATGGTTTAAGCTCAACTCCGATTCCATGCCTGGCGAACGATGACACCCATCTCCTCCCGCTGGAATTAAGCAGGGACCGATGAGATCATCGGTCCCTGCTGGCCTTTCCCCCAGACTGGAAGCCTCAACCAGAACGCTGGCGGGCGAAAAATAAAATAATAAAAATCCCTGCCAATCCCTTGATGTGGGTGTTGTCTACTTCGTAAGCAGCATAAAGAAGCGGTCTCCGTTCGGCAGCCGGCTGAGCGCATCCAGGTGCTGAGAATAAATAAAAGCGATCATCATGGCACGAGAAGTCAGCTCGAGTTTTTGCAAGATGTTGCTCACGTGCTTTTCGACGGTATTTTCCGAAACCGAAAGATGCTGAGCGATCTCCCGGTTACTTTGTCCCAGCGCCAAAAGTTGAAGTACCTGCCATTCTCTGCGTCCCAAGCTTTTAAGCTTGATTCCGGTAGTGTTTCTCCACGTTTGGATGCGAAGAATCTGCGCCTGAGAGAATATGGGGCCAGTCGCAGCTTTTTCCAGGGCGGCAATCAACTCAAGGGTTGCCTCACAGCGCAAGAGCAAGCCGCAGGCATGGACGGTTTGCGCCGCTAAAAGATAAATGTCCCAGTCAGAATAACCGATCAGCACCACGCTCAATTTAGGATTTGCATGGAGCAGTCGTTGACAGACTTCAAAGCCGCTCTGATCGGGCAACTCGATATCTACTAGAGCGACGTCTGCTGCGATAAGTTCTCGATTTTCAAATACCTCTTCTGCACGGTTCGTCCGACCGGTTACCAGCAGCGTTTTCGTACGCGTAATAGCCAGTTCAAGCCCATCGCGAAAAGTGAGGCAGTCGTCGACCAACAACACCCTGAGAGGTGATTCTGACTCGGTCATCACCCTAAGTGCAGCCCGACGCGAACTTCTGTGTTCTGAATTTAGGGTAGCTGATCGCTGCTTCTGTCTGACTGACGCCATTAGTTCATCCCAAAGGCCAGGAAACTGGGGCTAGGAAATCAAAGGCTCGGATTGACAACTTTCTGCTACCAGATGGATCAGAAACTTCCTCTGGACGATCGGGCAGACCCACCTGGTCTGTTGATTAGCTGATCGCACGAAATCTTCCCTGCTTCCTGTGGAACTGGTGGAAGTGCTTTCAGCAAATTCCAAAAATCGGTTTTCTTGTCCAGGATTTGTCGGGCCCGGCCAATTCAATGCGGAACTTGCCAGTTCGATTGGACGCCAATCACGGCTGGCGAAGTTCCCCATCACAGATGGGGATCAGCTTGCGTGGTTTATTCAGATCGGTAAACCCCATTGGCCCTCTCCCAGTTGCAGCTTTTATGGACAAGCGGGTCTCACTAAAACCAGCATGAGTATAACCACAGTCTATTAAGGGTTCTTTAAGGAGAGTTTATGTTTTTGTATCTTTTCGCTCGCGATTCATTAACAAAAGTCATTAATCCTCAACGGTTCGAATAACGTAATGGAGCTGACTGTCAGCAGCTATACATCTCCTGTCCCTCTTCGAACCAAGGGAGAGAGATAATTTGGTCATGTTTCAAGTTATGAAGTAAAAGCAGATTTAACAAAAAAGTCATCGTGTGTTTTTTGAAGGGCGCGAAACCCACCCATGAGAGGAGGCACACGATGACCAGTTCAACTATAATCCCTGAATGTGGTAACCGCAACCTGAAACGAGCCTCTTTCCAGGTCGTTGCATCCATGTTTTGGTTTGAATCGGGCGATAATCTTTATAAGAACCAGTTCAAATGCAAGGTTGCCGAAGGTCGAGTATGGTGTAAGGCGTTGCCTTTTGCTCGGACAGTCTTAGCCAAACGTGTCTATACTGCTTGAAGCCCTAAAAGCTCCGCCAGATGGAGAAAACCTCTGGAGGGCTGTTGCAATGCCTGCTTACCATCAGCTTTCAAGGCTTCATCTTCCCAACATTTGCTGTCCTCGGCCCAATCATCGGCTCCAATCGGCGCATCCTCATCTACGGTCGTGTCAGTTACGCGATCGAACCCATAAATGCCCTGCGAAGAGCTGCTGATAAAAACGCCGGGCCTGGATTTTGCCCTTGCCATCGCATTTACCAATCCGCGCGTGCTGACCATGCGACTGGCAAGAGCTTCCTGAGCGTATTGTTTGGTGTAACGTCTTTCAAAGATGGACGGGGCAGCACAATGAATCACAGCATATGCGCCGTCTAAGTAAAAGCAGAAAAGTTATTCGGTAGATCCGATGATCGAAAGAGCGAGATCAGGAGTCTGGTTCAATGAATTCAAGAAAGAGTGAACGGCCTCGACCAATTGTGAGATGTTCTGGAAGAGGTGGTTATGTGTCACGATGCGGCGTAAATGTTTCCACAAGCGTTCGATCAGATTGAGCCACGGAGAGTAGGTTGGCAGGGCAAAGAGAATTAGCTGGTCGGCATACTTTTCGAGAAACTTGAGGGTCTTCCGGCTGCGGTGAATGATGAAATTATCCACGACCAAAACGATCTTCTGTCCATGATACTGCGGAGATTGGATGACCGTTTGCATGAACTGCTCGACAAAGGCACAGAAACCGGCGCTGTTCTTGTGGTCTTCAATGCGATGCAAGGTTTGTCCGGAGACATAATTGACGGCCCCAAAGCCATACCGCTTCTGATTGAGACCGGGTGTCATGACTTTACGTTGGGTGCCCCGCAAGGTCCAACAACGCAGGATACCCGGCAGGAGGTTCAAATCAATTTCATCTTGAAAGTACAGCCAGATCTCTCCGGTTTTCGCCTGTTTTTTGTACTTTTCCAGGCGTTTTACCTTGCGACGGTAGTGGGGATCTGGGCTGGCGATGCTGAGCACGGGGCGCAACACGCGATAGTCCAGAGCGTGCAAATGAACCCGGATGGTTTCTCGGCTCACCGCGGCGAAACCCTTCCTGGCCAATTCACGCACCAGCTCCGCACACGTCCAGGTTGAGAAAGGATAGCCAGCTTTGCGGGGTTCCTGTTCCACTAGCTCTTTCAAGGCTGCTTCACATGGGCCATTCACTTTTGGGGCGACGCCCACTACGAGGGCGATCCTCCAATCCGGCTAAACCATCCTGTTCGTATCGGCCCAACCAAAACAGAATGGAGTCTTCATTGAATAAGGTCAAATTGGCTATTTCAGAAACGGTATATTCTTGCGACGAGAGCAGAATCATCTGGCAGCGCGTGCGCACATCCGCATCCTGGGTTTGCCGGTACAATTCGCGCAAGGCTTTCTGCTCCCCTTTCGACAAGCTCCGTATATATCTCGCCATTGGCATAGTTCCCTCGCTTCTAACTACCAAGGATTCTATGCCGATTCCGAATAACTTACATGCTTTTACTTAGAACCTCAACCCCTCCACCCAGGCGTTGTACCGCAGCGCAGTGCGCGGCTTCTATGTGGACGCCTCGAGAGCTCCGCTAAAGTCAGCCAAGATTGGCCATTTGAGCACCTTTTCCTCCCGCTGCGTACGATAAATTTGCAGAGAGCAAGAAAGGCTGATATCCCCCCCAGCCATGCTATCGGTGACTCTATGAGAACACTCCCCTCCTCTATCGGAGTGGCGCTTGGTAGCTGCCGTCTTAGTTCTTCTACTCCCATTCGATTTCTAATGGTAATGATGCCCTCCCGATCTTGTTGGGACGAAAATAAAGTAGACGCCCATTGCGGCGAACAACAAGGCGCAAAGAGGAATTATTGGATTGAGCGGTGTGCCGATGGAAAAATTCTGTTGGGAGCTATCCTGCAGAGTGCGGTTGACCTGGTCAGCGAGGGTCTGTTTGTCGCTTCGACCACCACTGTAATTACTTGTAAACGGGGTCAGTCCGTTCGCCTGTACCAGTTCGACCCGGTAGTAACAGTTCGTGCCCGAGCAATCCCGCTGTCCGACCTGGGCGGATTGGACTCCAGGGACTTCAGCGCTGTGGATGGGAATCAGACCCATCACACTGATCTTTAGCGAACAGTTGACTGTTTTATCGACCTGCCGGCTGCATAACAGCTGTGAAGTCTGGCCAAAAAAATAGAGGATCAGAAAACCGATCAGAATGACGACCAGCCCAAAGATGGGTGAGCCGCGGAAAAGGGGTCGCTTGGGGGTCGAAGGTTGATTATCCATAATGCGCTCCTGTTTTGGTAGTCGGGTGCATCCTTTGATATAAAAATGGATGGTTATCGCTCTATTCTTGTGATCTTCCGCCGCTGCTAAATGGGCGTTGTTTCTTGCAACCTTCTAACAGACTCAGGAACAATAAATTTATTTCACCACCTGGAATGTGGCCGTCGGCGTGCCGAACTGAAGAGGGAGAGGCAGGGGTCGGAGGGGCGGGATAATGATTCCACACCGGCTGATGACGGCGTCATTGTAGGATGGGCTGCGGGCGGTTATCTGGCCGCCCGTATCCGCCGCCACAAACTGATAGAACAGGTATGCCGCATTGCCCCCATTCACCCCGCTGATGGCGCTGGTGTCGATCGTTCGACGAAACACCCCATTGCCTTGCGGATCGAGCATCGTCCCGGTGTCCCAGCCGCTTTGCTTCCCGCTGGACACGTCCTGCAGCCGCGTGAACACCAGCACAGCGTGAACGGTCTGGGGCTGGCTCACCGTTACCTCAAAAGTCACCTGGTTCGGCGTACAGGCTCCAACATAAACCTGCTTGGGAGTGGTAGTGTTGGAGAATGCCAATCCCGCGGACAGGGTAGGGGTCGCTGTGGAGGAGGGGACAACTGTGGGGGTTGGGGTGAGGAGGAAAGTGGGCGTGGGTGTGGATTCACCCACGATGACGTGTATCGCAACCTCGCTGCTCCAGGTGTTGCGGCTGTTCAGAGCGCGCACCTGCAGGGTGTACTTCCCCGGAGCAGGCGGCGTCCATTCAACCCGGAAGACCACCAGGTGACTGCCGGGATCCGAATTGGGCAGATTGGCCTGGACCTGGCCGTTCACGCTGAACTCACCCTGCTGCACCGCTCCCGGGTCCGAGCCGTGGAAGACCACCGGATAGGGCACCAGGGGAAGGGTGCTGCCATCCAAAGGCGCGTCGATCCAGGCTTGGGGCGGCTGGGCAAGCATCCCGGGTCCTGCAGAGGCTGGCATGCTGCAGGCTGCCAGCAGGATACAGATCATTACCCACAAAAACCACCTTTTCATTTGGCCTCCCTGTTAGCGACTTACGACTAGGGCTGTGTCCACTGGTCGGACGGGTCCAGCGGATTGTTCATGATGAAGGCATCCGCCCCCCCGTTTGTGCACGGGACATCGGTATTGTTCTCGGCTACATGGCAAAACTCCGTCGCCCGGATGGTGCTTGTGCCTTTATAGAACAGGTATTTGAAATTGGCAAAGCCGTCGCAGCCGACATCGGGCATGTAGCCCTGGGTGTTATCGTGGCCGAATGGCTGGAGCGGGATGGGGATCACCGCCGAATCTCCCGGGTTCAGCAGCGGCATGGGAATGCGCACCTTGGTATATAGTTCCCCGTGCTCCGAATCCGGGGTGAATAGGTAGGTGCCGGTATCCAGATAATATTGACTCGGATCCGTTGGTTGATACCCGTCAGGATCATACTCGCAATCGTTCCCGTATTCGTTCTGGCGGGTGGTGTTATATCCCTGGTTGTCGACATCCAGGAAGTACTGTTGCTGCAGATCGCCGGAAGGAGCGGGAGTGGAATTGCGCGTCACCTGGACAAAGATGACCCCCGGCTGGTTGGAACCACCCGGCACAGGTTTGACCGCCTCCCCCGGGGGTGGGCACGAACCCGGCACCACGTTGAAATAATTCGCAACATTTTGATCGGCCGTACAACTCGGCTCGCTTTCCAATTGCTGGGCCTCCTGGACCAGCTGGCTGAGCTTGCTCTTCACTGCATCCGTGCACGTCTCACCACACTGGTAACCTGTCAGGGAACTCTGAATCTGATCAGCCGTGTAGGCAATCCCCTGGGCCGCCAGATCGTCGAAGTTCGGCAGCGCGGGCGGCAAGCCGGTCAGGGCGGTAATGCCATAATCCAGAACCCCCGTGATTACCGATTTGCAATCGTCACCGCAGGCGCTGCCGATGGCACCTGCCACGTCAGATACAATGTCATCTTTGGCGTCATCATACAGCGCTGTTAGATCGTTAACCCCGGTGGCGATTTCATTTGCTTCCCCTTCCGCCAACCAGGCGGCATCCCAGTTATGTGATGACGTGTCAGGTGGGGGTGGGCAGTCGCGTTCACCCGTGCTGATCACGGTTACGCAACCCCAAAGGGCTTTATCGATGAATACCGGCGGTTGGTAAGGATGAGAGGGGTCATTCTTCAGGATCTGTACCGTGTATAAGCTGGGCAGATTGGACGCCAGCGGGTAAGAAGCCTCGGGGGATCCAGGCGTGGTCATGTAGTTCAGCACCACCGTATTGGAGGGTAGTTCCGAATCGCCCTGCCGGTCTTCCGGGATGAGGCGCACATACAAGCTGAACGGGGTCCCAGGCGGGAACACCTGTTTGAGGATGGGTGAAGCGAAATGACAGTTTCCATCAAAAGTTTCTTGCACCGGTTGACCCGGCTGTAAATCATAGTAATAGTCCTCCATGGCGAATTGGTCGGGAGGATTCGCCGGGTCCGCGGCATACGACAGGAAGATGCCGTTGGTGCCTTCGCACCCAGAGTCGGTGTAAGGTTTATAGGACACCTGATAAATGAGCGCTTCGCCTTTCATCGCCGGGCTCTGGGATACGAACAGGTCATAGACCTGGTCTTCCAGGGGCAGGCTGCTCGAAAGGCCCACCTCATCCGTCCAGGCGGGCCTGACAGGCCCCTGAGCCCCCAGGCACTCGTTTTTACCTTCCCGCGAACAGATGGCCAGCACGGTGCGGTGGAGTGTGGCCGTGTAGGTACCCACCTCATTAACCTGGCCTCCCTGCCAGCCCCATACCTGAATATTGACTTCCAGATCGGCGTCCTGGATCTGACCGATCAGGCTGCCGAGATAGTTGTTCAGGTCGAACTGGTATCCGGAATGGGAAAGGAAATTGCTCGAGCCGGAAGGGATGCGCTCGATGTGGGCGCCGTTATTAATATCCACGTATAAGTAAGCCAGGTCTACCGCAAACGGCAGGGTCAGAACGCCGTTTTGAATACTCACACCTCCGGTACTGCTTTGATTGCTCGCGAACTGGCCGGGGCCATAGGTGCACTGGCTGAGGTCGAAGGTGACCGGGTTGCTGTAGTTCTCGCCAGCGGTGTTGTACGCCGCAACGGTGTAAGTGAAAACCCCGGTGATCTTGTCAAAGTCATGAAAATCGAATCCGGCACCCGGTATTGGATCCTTCGGCAGGGTGCCAATGCGCTGGCCATTGCGATAGACAAAATAGCCATCTTCATCAGACGATTTAGGGTCGACCCATAAAACCGGTAGACATTTATCCTGATCCCACTGCATATCATCTCTTAATGCCAAGGGTGCGGCGGGTGCATTGGGATCGCTGTGCAGGCTGCTGCCCAGCTGGAAGCTCAGTTTATCGAAGAAAGAGGGAGCTTTCAACAAGACCGACAGCTTGGATCCCGCCGAGGGCGTCCCGGTAGGAGCCGGAGAGACCGTCTGGGTAGGACCCGGCGAGATCGTCTTCGTTGGAAAAGCCGGCAGCGGACCGCTGGAAGAGATTCCTGCGCTCACCGGATTACCCAGCTTCCCCAGCGAGAAATCCTGGCCAACAATCGGGATGGTCCGGTGGGGAATGAAGATCATGGTTTTGGGCGGGAGGGGCAGGTTGATATCGATTTTAGCCAGCGGCATGATCCCGTTCAGGATCGGGCCACCCGGGCCACCCCCTCCGGTTCCGTTTAGCGGGGGATTGGCCTGTTGGATAGCCTGCGGCGTGATCCCGTAATGCGCCGCCAACGAGGCAAGCGTGTCTCCTGCCTGGGTGGTGATCAGCTCAGAAAAGCCGGCTGCCTGGGTCACCTGGATCATAGCAACGTTGGACACACCCGCCAGGCCGGCCGTGTCGATAGCCCGTGCCATCAGGGAGTAACTTCCCTCCACACCCGGTTGCCAATGCCATTGGGCCAGCAGCCGATTCGTCCCGGCCGCTGAAGCTTTCTGCGTTCCAAAAAGTTGCCCATTGATCCACAGCTCGACATGATCGACCGGATGCCCACTTTCAGTCATAGCCTGGACGGGGATGGAAGCATCCGCGGGGAACGAACCCCCATCGCCCGGGCTGAACAGCTGTACCTGGATCGGTGAGGAGGCGGCCGGCAGGAGGCTGTCGAAATTCGGTTTCCTGATGAAATAGAACATGGATATGACTATCCCTGCCATGACCAGGACCAAGACCAGTGCGCCACCAAAGATGATGATATTCCGGCTCTTCCCTTTCATCTCCCACTCCTTGTCATTTGTTCATCAACGAAGGGCTTGGTTTGGCCGGGGAACGATTATCCATCAGGGTCCAAATCGGGATAGTCGTTATTCAGCCAGCCATGCCGCTGTAGGTTTTAAATAACTTCGTCTCTGTCCCTTCACCACCGTGTCGGGGCGTAAAACCGGATTCGATAATGTACAGGTATCAACTGGCATGCAGATTGATCGGTCACTTGTCGTTAATGGTGAATCAGACGCGTCATCGACCTAACGCCATGCATAATACCAACGTAATCCATGGCTATATTTTCCCACCGATAGTAGGATGATTATCGCGCTTAAAAACCCTTCCAGCAACAACCTAAAACCAGATGTCTTTTTAACATAAACAGGTGGTGAGTTAAAATCTCCCACACTATGCCTTAAATTGCAAACTCAACTGCAAAATTCTCTCTAATGGAAGACCAGGAAATTCGCAGAGAGCAAGCAAGGCTGATATCCCCCACTGTTGTGGTCTTGGTAGACACCGGTCTTAGTTTTTATTATCGGGGATACGGACTCATAATACTGTCAAGGTAATTAAGGAATAAGAAGGTGAGGCAGCCGGTTGGAGAAATGGCCCGCTCTTCATTTCTGAGGGTAGCCTAAAAATGACACTTCCTACTTGCGGGAAATGGTCAACGGTTAAATGCCTCCACGGCACTTTGCTGATCGGCAAAATGTTCTATTGACCTGGGTTGTACAGATGATATGAATTGTCAAGGCAGCAAGATAAACGACTTGGTTAGGGATCGATGTATTATTTTTCAGGGGAGCAAAATGATCCCCTCCTGGATTCGCCGAATGGCGAACAGGCCCTTGACAGGGATGTTATACTGGAATCGAGCGGTGCGCCCGAAAAATCCTTTTTAGGGTCTCCTATTCGGAGTTAACAGAATCTCTCTGTTTGGGACGCCGCTCATTTCTTTTTGGTGAGAAGCTCCTAGGGGGGCAAAGTCAGCAATCGTGTTTTGTGATTACGTCCACGGAGTTCTTTGAGCTCTGTGCCCAGGCCCAGGGCGTCCATTTGGAGGCGGACAAACTGTGCAGCGGTTTGTTGAGCAGGCCGGTTGGCTTTCCCTAACACATTGGCGTAGGTTATGAATTTCCTGGCCACCAACTCCGGTTCGGCAAAACGATCAGAGACAGGCTGGGAGAGCACAAACCAGACGGCGATCAGCAACTTGCGAGCAATGGCGACAATGGCTTTGTTGCGCCCCAGGTGCGGCTCCAGTCGGACGAGCTCGGCTTTCCAATGCGGGTGAAAATTGGCGGCTGATTGAGCGGCTTCGACCATAGCGGCACGCAAATCCCGTCTTCCGGACTTGGTGATGGCACCTTTGCGGCTGGTCATGCCGCTTTCATGGATTCGCCCTCCCAGGCCGGAGTAGCCCACCAGTTTCTTGGGAGTTGGAAAGCGATCGATTGTGCCGATCGCTGCCAGGATTGCCAGGGCATTGATCATTCCAATCCCAGGCAACTGCACCAGGCGCGGGACCCGCTCGTCCTGGGCAGCCAGGCTTTTGAGTGTCGTCTCGATCTGTGCGATCTGCTGGTCGGCGAATTCGAGGGTGTCGAGATTGGATAGCAAGTTGGTTTTTTCTGCCGGAACCAGTTCCAGCCCTAGCCACCACTCGCGCAGATCGGGCTGAAAGAGATTCCCCTGGGGCGGCAGGATGTGATGGCGGTGCAGGATGGCATGCAGGCGGTTTTTGGCCTGGGTTGACAGACGGGTCATCTTGTTGCGCTGGGCGATCAAGGCGCGCAAATCGCGCACTTCCTGCGGAGGTACCCAGATCCCCATCAGCAGTCCCTTGGCAAGCAACCGGGCCAGCGTGAGAGCGGCGATCTTGTCATTCATCACCTGGGATCGGGTGATCAGGGCCACGTGCGGGGGATGAACGACCGTGATCGAACCCACATGCGGCAGAAGATCCTCATAGATCTGCCAGGTATTCGTCGTCATTTCGATGACGATGGCATCGTCTGTACGCAAGGATTTGGATATCCATCGATCCAGGTTGACATATTCCACCCGTTGTGGACCAAGGACCGGGTTGAGATCGGCATCCACACCGCAGGCGACCAGGTAATGCTTGTGGATATCCAGGCCGATAAAACGTTTTGATTCTGGACTTTGGAGAGACAAGGCTGTATACTCCTTCTGTGGGATCCTGGCAGACCTTGCCAGAGAAGGCCGGGCGCGTTTCTTTTTTGGGCCGCTGTCTCACACACAGATTCGGGCTGCCTGAAAACAGGCTCCCAGTTAAGTGGAGTCGAACGGACTGGCCAAACATAATGTCGGGTTTGCCGTGCAATCCCATACAACGCGTCGGCTAGGCCCCAATGCAGCGTCCCCGGGTTCCTGCATCTCCGTTCACCTAACGAATAGAGATTACCCCAAAACGTGCCCGGCTGCAAACACCCTCCGTCGAGGGTATTTTCATACTAACATAATAAATTTGAGCGGTGAGCCCGTTTCCAAATACCGGGTAAAGGTCTTCGTCCCGGGGCGTCCGGAATATATCCTGTTCTCAGGAGCGCCGA